>Ga0126329_10000021_pt1 | contig 102537 bp, 88 predicted proteins | sample InaspJWI85metaG_FD_104915 | JGI IMG/M metagenome (GOLD analysis project Ga0126329, IMG submission 104915) | Marine gutless worms symbiont microbial communities from Oahu, Hawaii - Inanidrilus sp. 2 OAHU.JWI-85 metaG | ecosystem: Host-associated > Annelida > Digestive system > Unclassified...
CCGCACTTGCCTCAACGACAGCACCACCCAAGGCAGCGCCACCTAAGAAAGAAAAAAAGTAAAAGCAAGCTAAACATAACCCGGGGATTGGAATTCCGGCAGCCCATAGCAACGAGCCCCGTGTGAAGCGCCGCCCCTGCGGCTGCATTGCACCGGGCTTTTATATGATGCCGGGCCGGCACTATACCTGCAGGCCCCGCGGCCATCGGGCAGAACACCTCGGCCGGCCCCACGGCAGCCTGGCTTCAAATCTGCCCGGCCCCGAAAACCGATAGAGGAATAGACGATTGAAAAACATTTCATGGAGACTGGTTGTAATCCTGGCGGTTATCGTCACCGCCGTCATCTACGTCCTGCCGACCTTTAAGCCGGGTATCCTGCACGGCAAGCAGATCAATCTGGGACTAGACCTTCAGGGCGGCATGCACCTCGTACTGGAAGTGGATACGGACAAAGCTGTGGAGGGCCGGATCGAGCGTTTGGTCGACGAAATCCGGGACCTGCTCAAGAAAGAACGCGTCCGCTATCGCACCCTCGCACGCGTTTCCGGCACCAACATTGCGGTGAAGATCATCGGTCAGAAAAATATCAATGAATTCAGTTCATTGCTTGACAAGGAATTCCCCGATCTGCGTATCGAGTCTGAAAATGCCACGGCCGAGACCCTTGAGTTGGTGCTGAACCTGCCGGACAAAGAAGCCGACCTAATCAAGAAACCAGCCACCGACCAGGCCCTGGAAACCATCCGCAACCGGATTGATCAATTCGGCGTCAGCGAGCCGGACATCCGCCGGCAAGGTGAAAAGCGGATCCTCATCCAGCTGCCGGGCATCAGCGATACCCAGCGGGCCAAAGACCTCATCGGCAAAACCGCCCTGCTCGAATTCAAGCTCGTGGATGAAACCGGTGATGTGGCCGCCGCCCTGGACGGCAATGTACCCCGCGGCAGTGAAATCCTCTACCTGGTCCGCGAGGACCGGGAAACCAACCGGGTTACCAAGACCCCCATGCTCATCAAGAAACGGGCGGTCCTGACGGGCGCATCGCTTACCGATGCCCGGGTACAGATCGATTCCCAGTACAATGACCCCTATGTCGGCATTAAGTTCGACAATAAGGGCGGGCGTATTTTCGCCCAGATAACCGGACAGAACATCCAAAAACGCCTGGCGATCGTGCTGGACAACAAGGTGCACTCCGCCCCGGTCATCCAGGACAGGATCACCGGGGGAGAAGCGCGCATAACCGGCAGTTTTACAACCGAAGAAGCGTCAGACCTGGCCCTTGTCCTGCGGGCCGGCGCTTTGCCCGCACCGGTGACCATCCTCGAAGAACGCACCGTCGGTCCCTCTCTCGGGGCGGACTCTATCCGGACTGGGCTGATTTCCATGCTGGTCGGCGGTATTCTGGTGGTGCTGTTCATGATCGTTTACTACAAGGGTGCCGGTATCATCGCCGATGTAGCCCTGGTTTTGAACATCCTGCTGATCGCCGGCGGCCTGGCGGCCTTTCAGGCGACCCTCACGCTCCCCGGTATTGCCGGTATCATTTTGACTATCGGTATGGCGGTTGACGCAAACGTGCTTATCTTTGAGCGCATCCGCGAGGAGCTTTCGTTGGGCAAAACGCCCTGGGCAGCAGTGGATGCCGGCTTTGAAAGGGCGTCCCTGACGATCCTGGATGCCAACGTGACCACCCTAATCGCCGCCCTGGTCCTGTTCCAGTTCGGTACCGGCCCGGTCAAAGGCTTTGCGGTCACCCTGAGCCTCGGGGTGGTGGCCAGCCTCTTCACGGCGTTGGTGCTTTCAAGATCCATTTTTAACTATTTTCTGATCGGCCGGAAAATCCGCAGCCTGAGTATCTAATAGAAAGAGCCCGACCGGCATGCCGGTTGGCGGGCCATGACGAAGCAGTGCCATAAAGGACCTGAATATATGCAGTTCATCAAATCCGATATCAACATCAATTTCATAGGCCGGCGAAAAATCGCCTTCATTCTGTCCGCCCTGTTCATTTTGATCAGCTTCGGTTCCCTGGTGGTTAAAAAGGGCCCGCGGTACGGCATTGATTTTGCCGGCGGTACCCTGATACAAATCCAGTTCCAAACGCCGGTTGAAATAGATGCCGTCAAATCCGGCCTGGCGGCTATGGACATGATGGGCTCCTCGGTGCAAGCCTTCGGGGATGCCGGTGATAACGAATACTTGATCCGGACCGACAATTCAATGACCACCGGTGAAAACTTTACAGACCAATTCAAATCCGCTTTGGCCGCTGCGGCGGGCAGCCCGGTCGAAATCCGCCGGGTGGAAATGGTGGGCCCGCAGGTGGGCAAGGACCTACGCGAAAAAGCCTTGTTTGCCATGTTCTATGCCCTCCTGTTCATCACCTTTTATATTTCCGGACGTTTTGAACTGAAGTGGATGCTCAGTGGTATTGTGGCGGTCCTTTTGTTTGCAACTGTGTACGCGCTCGGCTTATTCGATGTGAGTATCCCGGGTTTAATGGCGGCCGCCCTGCTGGTAACGATTGTACTGTTCTGGTTCCTGGAATTGAAATACGCCATGGGTGCCATCGTAGCCCTGGTCCACGATGTCACCATCACCGTCGGCATTTTTTCATTGTTCGATAAGGAGTTTACCCTGCCGATCATCGCGGCCCTTTTAACCATTATCGGATACTCCCTGAACGATACGATCATCGTCTTCGACCGTATCCGTGAAAACCTGCGGCGCTACCACAAAAAGCCTCTGGAAATGATCATTAACCGGAGTGTGAATGAAACCCTCAGTCGAACCATTTTAACATCCTTGACGACGCTGGTCGTCCTGGTGTCCCTATTTGTGCTCGGCGGTGGCATCATACACGATTTTGCCTTCGCGATGATTGTGGGCGTCCTGATCGGCACCTATTCATCGGTCTTCGTGGCCAGCCCGATTTTGCTGATCTGGCAGAAGAAAGCCAAAAGCTAAGCCATGGAGCACCTGATCCCGTGGTTCAATCTCAAGAGCGTGCCCGGGATAGGAAACCTGCTTTTCAAGCGGCTGCTGGACAGGTTTTCAACACCTCAAAAGGTTTTCGCGGCCTCCCGGGAAGACCTTCTGGCGGTTGAGGGGATATCGCCTAAAATTGTGGCCGCCGTTGCCGGTCAGCGCCGGGCCGGACACCAATTCGAGGCAGAGTTGGATGCGATCGCCAAGTCCGGCTGCCGGGTCTTGACCTGCAACGATACGGAATATCCCCGGCTGCTGAACGAGATCCCGGACCCACCGCCTTACTTGTATGTACGGGGAAACCTGGATCCGACTGGGCAAGCGCTGGCGGTAGTCGGTTCACGCAATGGCAGTGGTTACGGCAAAGCGATCGCGCGGCGCTTTGGCGCCGACCTGGCGGCGTGCCATTTGACGGTTGTCAGTGGGATGGCCCTGGGTATTGATAGTTGTGCCCATCAGGGTGCCCTGCAAGCGGGCGGTTTAACGGTAGCGGTGATGGGGACCGGGCTGCATCACATCTACCCGGCCCACAACCGCAAATTGCACGACGCCATCGCCGAACGAGGAGCAGTTGTCACTGAATTGCCGCTGGACGCCGGACCAGATGCCAGGCATTTTCCGGCCCGCAACCGGATCATCAGCGGTATGGCCCTGGGAACCCTGGTGGTGGAGGCCACCTTGAAAAGCGGTTCGCTCATCACGGCCCGGCTGGCGGCCGAGCAAAACCGCGAGGTGTTTGCCATCCCCGGCAGTATCGACTCTTTCAAGAGCACCGGTACCCATGCATTGATAAAGCAGGGCGCCAAGCTTGTCGAGAATGCCCAGGATATTCTGGAAGAGCTGCCGGTCGGCTGCTATCAGCCGACAACCGCCAACCCACCCGGGCGGCAGGTCAGCGTGCCGCCGCCGGGGGAATTGTCGGCCCTGGACCGGAAAATCATAGCTGAACTTGGCCGCTACCCTGTCCACATAGATGAACTGGTCCGGAAACTGGAATTGGAACCGGGAGAACTGGCCGCCGCCTTGCTCCAACTGGAATTGAAAGGCGTTGTCCGTCAAGATCTGGGTAGCCTGTTCAGCCGCAAGACCCGTTGAGCGCTTAAACCACTGGGTACCTCTAATAATTAGGATTTTTGTTTGAGTTCAAGGAACATTGAAATTTTAACCGGAGGAATATTTTGAATATTTCGAGGATTAAAATTTCAATGTAACGCAGAAATCGAGCAAAAAGGCAATTATTAGCGGTGGCCTACTGTGAAAACCGACACCACGCAGAGCCTTTTGAATTCGCCGCAGACGGCATTGGGCAGCAGGTGTTATAGAAATAGCAAAGAGCATTAGGAACCATGACAGTCTCAAAACCCTTGATAGTAGTAGAGTCACCGACCAAGATCAGAACCATTAAAAAATATGTGGGTAGCGATTTCAATGTTGCAGCTACCGTTGGACATATTAAAGACCTTCCGGCCCGGGAAATCGGGATAGACTTTGAAAAAAATTTCAAACCCAAGTACAAAACCATACCCGGGAAAAAGAAAATCATCACGGAGTTGAAAAAATCCGCCGGTAATGCCGAAGACATCTACCTGGCACCGGACCCCGACCGTGAAGGCGAGGCCATTGCCTGGCATACCTCCGAAGTGCTTAAAAAGAAAGGGCGCCGATTTCACAGGGTTCTGTTTCATGAGCTTACCAAAAACGCGATTCTGCAGGCCCTCAAGGCTCCGGAAGAACTTGACCGCAATAAGTATGAGGCCCAGCAGGCCCGGCGGATACTGGATCGCCTGGTCGGATACCAGATCTCACCCATTTTATGGCGGAAGGTTCAGGGCGGCCTCAGTGCCGGACGGGTGCAGTCGGTCGCCGTCCGCATCATCTGCGAACGGGAAAGAGAAATCCAGGCGTTTATACCCCGGGAGTACTGGTCAATCACGGCCCACCTGGAAGGGAAAACGCCGCCGCCCTTTGTAGCCAAGCTTACCCGCCGGGACGGCCAGAAAGTGGCCATCCCCGACGGCGATACCGCCCGTAAGATGACGGCCGACCTCGAGCAAGCCGCATTTACGGTTGCCAAAGTTCAAAAGAAAACGGTCAAACGCAATCCCCTGCCCCCTTTTATCACCAGCAAGCTGCAGCAGGAGGCCATCCGCAAACTGCGTTTCTCGGCTAAAAAAACCATGTCGGTGGCCCAGCAATTGTACGAGGGGCTCGATCTCGGCCCCGGGGAACCCGAGGGTCTGATTACCTACATGCGGACGGATTCTACGCGTATCTCCAAAGAGGCCGCGCTGGAGGCCATGGCCCTTATCAAAAGCACGTTCGGCCCCGAGTATGCCCTGGCAAAGCCCCGTCATTTTAAAAACCGCAAAAAAGCACAGGATGCGCATGAAGCCATTCGGCCGACTGCGGTGCATAACACGCCGGACAAGATCAAGCCGCACCTGACCAAAGATCAGCTGGCCCTGTATACCCTCATCTGGAAACGGTTCGTGGCCTCCCAGATGCAGCCGGCCCAGATCAATCAGAATTCAATCACCATAGCGGCCGGCGACTACACGTTGACCGCCTCGGGATCCACCATCAAGTTCCCCGGCTTCATGGCTCTGTATAAATCCGTGGAAGAAGAAAATCTCCAGGCCGATGAAAAGAAGAAGGGGCTTTTACCGGTACTGACCGAGGGTATGGTATTGAACCTCGCCAAGCTGGAACCAAAACAGCATTTTACCCAGCCGCCCCCCCGGTTTTCCGAGGCCTCCCTGGTCAAGGAATTGGAAGAGAACGGTATCGGCCGGCCCAGCACCTACGCCGCCATTCTCTCCACCATTCGTGACAAGGGGTATGTGGCCCTCGAAAAACGATATTTCCGCCCCAGCGAACTCGGGTTTATCGTCAATGATCTGCTGGTGGCTAATTTTCCCGAAGTCTTCGACGTGGACTTCACGGCCAAATTGGAAAACCAGCTTGACAGCATTGAAGAGAAAAAAAGCGAGGCGGGTGACATTCTGCAAAAGTTCTACTCTCCCTTCGAGGGGCGCCTGGCCAAGGCCGCCGAAGATATGCTGAGCATGCGCGGGGTCGGCATACCCACCGATATGACTTGCCCGGAATGCGGTCAGGACCGGTTGCACATCAAGGTAGGCCGCAACGGGCATTACCTGGCCTGTAACGCCTATCCAGATTGTCGCTACACCCGCAATTACAACCGGGACGAAAAGGGTAAAATTGTACCCATAGAGGTTCCGGAGGAGGAGATCTCCGATAAAACCTGTGAAAAATGCGGCAAACCCATGGTCCTAAAACAGGGGAAATACGGACCGTTCCTGGCCTGCAGCGGTCACCCGGATTGCAAGACCACACAGTCGGTTTACGCCAATGGCAACGGTGCCTCGACCGGGGTAGCCTGCCCGGCACCGGGCTGTGACGGTGACTTGGTCGAAAAGCATTCCAAGCGCGGTAAGGTGTTCTACGGGTGTAACCGTTACCCGGAGTGTGATTACGCCACCTGGGATAAACCGGTCGCCAAACCCTGCCCGATCTGTCGGGCACCCTTTTTGGTGGAAAAGACAACCAAGAAGGCCGGGACCTTTCTGGCATGTCTGAATCGGGATTGCGGGCACCGTGAAACGGTGTCGTAATGCGCTGCGTCGCGAATATTTAACCGAACGGACGGTCGGGACAATCTTAAAAAAAAAGTTTGACATACCGATCACTTAGTGTTAGCTCTTCGCAATTAGCGAAAGAATTATGCAGAATCTATCCATTATTTACAGCCTCGGTCTAATTATTGTCCTCGTCGTGGGTATTATTATCCGCAACGGGGAGCGGGGGTTCATAATGGCCTAATTTCAGCAACCACGAAATTGAAAAAACCGTTATCAGCCCCCCGGCCGATAACGGTTTTTTTTATGCGTGGAAAAGGAGCACTGCCCAACATGAAAAGTGATCACGTAAAAGCGGGAATCGAGCGGGCCCCGCACCGTGCCCTGTTCAAAGCCATGGGGTATACCGACGAAGAAATGCAACGGCCCTTGATCGGCATCGCCAACTCGCACAACAGCATTATCCCGGGCCACATCCAGTTGGATACCATTGTCGCCGCGGTGAAAACCGGTATTTCCATGGCCGGCGGCATGCCCGTCGAATTCGGGACCATCGGGGTATGCGACGGCATTGCCATGAATCATGCCGGCATGAAGTATTCTTTGGGCAGCCGTGAACTGATTGCCGACAGTATTGAAATCATGGCCACGGCCCATGCCTTCGATGCGCTGGTGCTGGTTCCCAATTGCGACAAAATCGTGCCCGGCATGCTGATGGCGGCTGCCCGCCTGGATATCCCGGCGATCGTCATCAGCGGTGGCCCCATGCTGGCCGGAGACCACCCCCGCCAGCCCCAGGGCAGTCGGATAGACTTGATCACGGTGTTTGAGGCCGTCGGGGCGGTGCGCGCCGGGAACATGACGGAGGAAGAACTCACCGAGATCGAAGATGCAGCCTGCCCCACCTGCGGCTCCTGCGCCGGCATGTTTACCGCCAACTCCATGAACTGCCTCTCCGAGGCCATCGGGATAGCCCTGCCGGGCAACGGCACCATACCCGCGGTCATGGCAGCCCGCACCCGCCTGGCAAAACGAACCGGCATGCAGATCGTAAAGCTGCTGGAGCAGGGCCTTACGCCGAGCAAAATTTATACGCCCGCCGCATTTGAGAATGCTCTGGCAGTCGACATGGCCCTGGGCTGCAGCACCAATACGGTCCTGCACCTGACGGCCCTGGCCGCCGAAGCGGGCGTACCTTTTGATTTGGAGATGATCAACCGGGTCAGTGAGAAGACGCCTCATCTGTGTTCCATGAGTCCCGGCGGACAGCATCACATCCAGGACCTCAACCGGGCCGGCGGTATTAGCGGCGTTATCAGGGCGCTGGCGGACTCCGGCCGCATCAACGGTGACTGCCGGACCGTTACCGGCCAAACGGTTGCCGAGAACATTGCCGCAACCACCGTACGCGATACCGACGTCATCCGTTCCCCGGACGCGGCCTATCACGTCCAGGGCGGTCTGGCTGTCCTCTTCGGCAATCTCGCCCCCGATGGCTGCGTGGTCAAACAGTCGGCGGTGCGGGCGGAGATGATGCGGCACAAAGGTCCGGCCCGGGTTTTCGACGATGAAGAATCGGCTTCCCGGGCGATCCTGGATGGAAACATCAACAAGGGCGACGTGGTGGTGATTCGTTACGAAGGGCCCATGGGTGGACCGGGCATGCGCGAAATGTTGACCCCGACGTCTTCCATTGCCGGAATGGGCCTGGATGCCGACGTGGCGCTGATCACCGACGGCCGCTTTTCCGGCGGCACCCGGGGAGCCGCCATCGGCCACGTATCACCGGAAGCCATGCAGGGCGGCCCTATCGCCCTGGTAGCCGAAGGCGATGTAATCGCCATCGATATTCCGGCCAAACGCATCTCCCTGGAAGTGGCCCCGGAGACATTGAACGACCGTAAAGCGGCCTGGCAACAGCCGGCAGCAAAGATAAAAACCGGTTACATGGCCCGGTATGCCCGGGGGGTTTCCTCGGCCAGCCAGGGTGCAATCATAAAATAAGTTTGAAGTAATAAGTGAACTAAAGTGCCTTAACTTTAGATCACTTCAGGCACTGGTCAACACTTGCACAGCTTTAGGGAAAACCGGGGCTGTAAACAAACAGAAATGACAAACGATCATTTTAAAAAGAGGACTTACAAATGGAACTCACTGGCGCCCAGGTATTGATGAAGGTTCTGGAAGAAGAAGGTGTGGACACGATATTCGGGTTCCCCGGCGGGGCGGTCATCGACATCTACGATGAGATTATCAACACCGATATCAAGCACATCCTCGTCCGTCACGAACAGGGCGCAGTCCATGCCGCCGACGGCTATGCCCGCGCCACCGGCGGGGTCGGTGTCTGCCTGGTCACCTCCGGTCCCGGGGCCACCAATACGGTGACCGGCCTGGCCTCCGCTTATATGGATTCCATCCCGGTCGTGGTCATCACCGGCCAGGTGCCGACCCACCTGATTGGCAACGATGCCTTTCAGGAGGTCGACATTGTCGGCATAACCCGCCCTTGCACCAAACATAACTACCTTGTAAAGGAGCCGCAGCAGTTGGCCAAGACCCTGCGCGAAGCGTTCTACATTGCCAAATCCGGCCGCCCCGGACCGGTCCTGGTGGATATCCCCAAGGATATCGGCCAGGCCAAGATAGACTACACGGAATCGCAAGGCGTCCGCATTAAATCTTACAATCCCAGTGTCAAGCCGAACAAGAAACAGCTCAAAAAGGTGATGGAATTGGTCAAAAACGCCGAAAAACCGGTGATCTTTGCCGGCGGCGGCGTGGTGCTCTCCAAAGGCTCGGAGGAATTGACCGCGTTTGCCCGGGCAGCCCGCATCCCGGTCACCGCTTCTTTGATGGGCCTGGGTGCCTTTCCCGGCAGTGATCCTTTATGGCTCGGAATGATCGGGATGCACGGCACCTATCGGGCCAACATGTCCGTGGGCGCGTGTGACCTGTTGATTGCCATCGGGGTGCGGTTCGATGACCGCGTCACGGGCAAAATCAAAACCTTTGCCGAACACGCCCAGATCGTGCACATCGATATCGACCCCACGTCTATCCGCAAAAACGTATCCGTGGCCATCCCGGTGGTAGGCGACTGTAAAAAGGCTTTGACGATTCTCAACGAACTGTTCGAACCGGAAAGCATCGCCCATCTTGAAAACAGCCGGGAGCAGTGGCTTTCCAAGATACAGGCCTGGAAGGACACCAATCCGCTGGCCTACAAGCAGGAAGATGTCATCAAACCCCAGTATGTCATCGATAAACTTTATGAGTTAACCGAAGGCCGGGCCATCATCACCACCGAGGTCGGTCAGAATCAAATGTGGGCGGCCCAATTCTATCACTTCGATAAACCGGGCCACTTCATCACCTCCGGCGGATTGGGCTGCATGGGCTTTGGTTTGCCGGCCGCCATCGGGGCCCAGGCGGCCTGTCCGGACAAGGTGGTCGTCGATGTGGCCGGCGACGGCAGCATCCAGATGAATATTCAGGAAATGGCCACGGCCGTACAATATGGTCTGCCGGTGAAGATCGTCATCCTGAACAATCGCTACCTGGGCATGGTACGCCAGTGGCAGGAGTTGTTCTATGAATGCCGATATGCCTGCACGGACATGGAACATGCGCCGGATTTCGCCAAACTGGCCGAGGCCTTCGGGGCCGTGGGACTGCGGGCCACCACTCCCGAAGAGGTGGAACCGGTCCTGCGCGAGGGACTCAATTCCGATAAGACCGTGATCATGGATTTCGTCGTGGACCGGGAAGAGTGCGTGTATCCCATGGTTCCGGCCGGAGCCAGTATAACCGAAATGCTGCTGGTGTAGCCGCGGATAGATGAAGAGGACGGATTGAGATGAGCAATGAGATAGAAACGCATACCGAAGAAAATCATATTTTCACGATGCTGGTCGACAATCAGCCCGGCGTGCTTTCCAGGATTGTCGGTCTTTTCAGCGGCCGCGGATTCAATATCGACAGCCTCTGCGTGGCGGAAACCATGGATCCGGAGGTCTCCCGGGTAACAATCGTCACCAAGGCCGATGAACACATCGTGGAGCAGATCGAAAAGCAGTTGAACAAGCTGATCAATATCATCAAAGTCCGGGACCTGTCCGGATCCAATGCGGTGCACCGTGAGATGGCCCTTATCTGCGTGAAGGCGGACAACGATTACCGGGCTGAAATCCTCCGCATTGTAGAGATCTTCCGGGGCAAGGTCGTGGACGCCGGCCTGGGGCACTACACCATCGAAGTCACCGGCGACCCGGGTAAGATGAAGGCTATCTTGAATCTGTTAAAGCCCATCGGTATTAAGAAAATCGCCCGCACCGGCACCATCGCGCTTTTTAGGGAACCAAATTGACGCTGGTGTCCGGCAGGGCGCCAAGAATTAAGATTACAAGTAGCAACGCATTATTAATTTTTCTTTTATAGCAAGCAGCGATTGGAGGAACAATGGCACAGATTGATTTTGGCGGCACCCTTGAAGAGGTCATCACATCCGAAGAGTTTTCCCTGGAAAAGGCCCGGGATGTGCTGAAAGACGAGATTATCGCCGTACTCGGCTACGGTGTGCAGGGACCGGGCCAGGCGCTCAATATGAAGGACAATGGCTTCAATGTGATTGTGGGGCAGCGCGAAGGCACCGCTTCATGGGACAAGGCGGTCGCAGACGGCTTCGTACCGGGGCAGACCCTGTTTGCCATCGAGGAGGCCGCCCGCAAAGCAACCGTTCTGCAAAACCTTTTGTCGGACGCCGGGCAGAAGGCCACCTGGCCAGCCATTAAAGAATGTCTCAACGATGGGGATGCCCTCTATTTCTCCCATGGCTTCTCGGTGGTCTACCGGGATCAAACCGAGGTGATCCCACCGGAGAATGTCGACGTGATCCTGGTGGCCCCCAAGGGTTCCGGCCGCAGCGTCCGCAAGAATTTCCTGGACGGCAGCGGCATCAACTCCAGTTTCGCCATACACCAGGACTATACCGGCCGGGCCAAGGAACGGACCATCGCCCTGGGGATCGCCATTGGTTCGGGCTACCTGTTCCACACGACATTCGAAAATGAAGTGTACAGCGACCTTACCGGTGAACGCGGCGTCCTGATGGGCTGCCTGGCAGGCGTCATGGAAGCTCAGTACAACCTGCTGCGCAAACACGGTCACAGTCCCAGTGAATCCTTTAACGAAACGGTCGAGGAACTCACCCAGAGCCTGATCCGCCTGGTGGCCGAGAACGGCATGGACTGGATGTTCGGCAACTGCAGCACCACCGCCCAGCGCGGTGCCCTGGACTGGGCCCCTAAATTCCGGGATGCCGTCGTGCCGGTCTTTGATGAGTTGTACGCAGCCGTCAGATCCGGAGCGGAGACCCGCCGCGTCCTGGATGTCAACAGCGCCCCGGACTACCGGGAGAAACTCCAAGAGGAACTGGATGAAATCAAGAATACCGAAATGTGGCAGACCGGCACGGCCGTGAGGGCCTTGCGCCCCGAAAACCGCTAACGGTAATGGGAGCATTCCATGAAGTCACCCATACTATTGTACGACACAACGCTACGCGACGGCACCCAGGGGGAAAATATCAATTTTTCTGCCGACGAAAAACTCGAAATCGCGCTGAAACTGGACGGCATGGGCTTTCACTACATCGAGGGCGGCTGGCCGGGCTCCAACCCGCGTGACATGGCGTTTTTCAAGCTGGCCCAGCGGGCCAGCTTCCAAAACGCTACGCTGACTGCTTTTGGGGCAACGCGACGGCCCGGCCTGCTGGCGGAAGCAGATAAAAATCTGCAGGCGCTTTTGGAAAGTCAGACCGCGGCCGTGGCCCTCTTTGGCAAAACCTGGGACCTGCACGTGCAGGGCATATTGGGCATCACCCTGGAAGAGAATCTGGCCATGATCCGCGAATCGGTAGCCTTCCTGTGCAAAAACGGACGCGACATTATCTACGATGCCGAGCACTTTTTCGACGGTTACCGGGCAAACCCCGACTATGCCATCGAGACGCTGCTGGCAGCGCTGGAAGGCGGTGCCGGGTATCTGGTCCTCTGCGATACCAACGGCGGCACCCTGCCCCACCAGATAACCGACCGGATCAACACAATCAAAACCGAACTGGCGGCGCGCACCGGTACGGACGCCGATCGCTTGCCATTCGGCGTCGGCATCCACTGCCACAACGACTGCGGGGTGGCCGTGGCCAATTCGGTCGCGGCGGTGCATGCCGGAGCCACCATGGTACACGGGACGATCAACGGCTACGGAGAACGCTGCGGTAATGCGGACCTCACCGCCATTGTTCCGATCCTGTGCCTGAAAATGGATCTGCCCTGCATGTCCACCGAAAATTTGGCCGGCCTGAAAAAGCTGTCCCGCTTCGTGAGCGAGACAGCGAACATGATCCCCGTGAACTCTCGCCCGTTCGTGGGTGAGAGCGCTTTTGCCCACAAGGGCGGTATCCATGTCAGTGCGGTCATGAAAGATCCCCGCGGCTATGAGCACATGGATCCGGAAATGGTCGGCAACCGCCGCCGAGTACTGGTCTCGGACCTATCCGGTAAAAGCAATATTGAGTACAAAGCGCGGGAACTCGGCCTCGATCTGAACGGCAACGGTTTTGACAGCCAGAAAATCGTGTCCAAGATTAAAGCCATGGAGCAACAAGGCTATGAGTTCGATGTAGCCGACGGGTCTTTCAAGATTCTGGTGGAAAAGTTCACCAAACAGTTCAAGTCCCTGTTCAACCTGGAGTCGTTTCGCATTACCGTGGAAAAGGACAAGGACAAACCGTGCACCGCGCACGCCACCATCAAGATCGCCGTGGATGACCAGTATGAAATTACCGCCGCGGAAGGGGCCGGTCCGGTAAGCGCCCTGGACAACGCTCTGCGCAAGGCCCTGGATAAGTTTTACCCGCACCTGGATGCCATGCGTCTGGTCGACTTCAAGGTCCGGGTAATCGATGGGCGGGCCGGCACCGCGGCCAAGGTCCGGGTGTTGATCGAGTCCCGGGACCAGAACGATGTCTGGAGCACCATCGGGGTGTCCGAAGACATTATGGAGGCCAGTTGGATGGCCCTGGCCGACAGTTTTCAGTATAAACTTTCAAAACAGGATTGATACCATGTTGTGTTTAAAAGGGGGTCCCCGCGCCGCAGGTATGCCGGAATTAGTACCGGTCCTGCGGCCTATGCTTTTTCAGGTGCGGCCTTAGTCTTGGTATAATGAACAATCGTATATTGAACCTATCTCAATGAATGGATTCTTTGAGGTAGTTTCAAACACCTGGAAAGGGAGATAAAAAAAATGAATGACAGAGTAATTATTTTCGATACAACCCTGCGCGATGGCGAGCAGTCTCCGGGCGCCAGCATGAATGCCGCTGAAAAACTGCGCCTGGCTATTCAGTTGGAAAAACTGGGGGTGGATGTCATCGAAGCGGGCTTTCCAGCCGCCTCGGAAGGTGACTTTGAGTCCGTCTCGCAAATCGCCAAAAAGATGAGGCACCTGGAAGTAGCCGGACTTTGCCGGGCCTCCAAAGGGGACATCGACAAAGCCTGGGGGGCGGTCCAACATGCCGTAAAACCGCGGATTCACACCTTCATCGCCACCTCGGATATACACATGAAGTACAAACTCGACATGACCCGGGAGGAGGTCCTGGCCGCCACCAAAGATGCGGTTTCCTACGCCAAGTCCCTGACCGCAAGCGTCGAGTTTTCGGCCGAGGATGGTTCGCGGAGCGATCCGGATTTCCTCTGCGAGGTTTTTGAAACCGCCATCGAGGCGGGCGCCACCACCGTGAACCTGCCGGATACGGTGGGCTATGCCATCCCGGAAGAGTTCGGTGAACTGGTGCGCTACGTGAGGGAAAACACTTCCAACATTGACAAGGCGGTATTGAGCGTGCACTGCCACAATGACCTGGGGCTGGCCACCGCCAACACCATCGCCGCCATCAAGGCCGGTGCCCGTCAGGCGGAGGTTACCATCAACGGCATCGGTGAAAGGGCCGGCAATACGTCCCTGGAAGAAGTCGTGATGGCCATGCACACCCGGCCGAATTTCATGCCGGTCAACACCAACATCAAAACCGAGCAGATACATCCTTCCAGCCGGCTGGTCTCCATGATCACGGGAATTATGGTCCAACCCAACAAGGCCATTGTCGGAGCCAATGCCTTTGCCCACGAGGCTGGTATTCACCAGGACGGGGTTTTGAAGAACCCGATGACCTACGAAATCATGAAACCGGAAACCGTTGGCCTGAACGCCAATAAACTGGTTTTGGGCAAACACTCCGGTCGCCACGCCCTGCGCTCACACCTCAAGGAGATGGGCTACGACATGAGCGACGAAGAGCTCAAGATCGTGTTTAAAAAATTCAAAGAGCTGGCTGACAAGAAAAAACACGTCATGGATGAGGATCTGCAGGCGATCGTCACCGAAGGCATTTTGCGGACCGAAGACACCTTCAAGCTGCAGTACATGCATGTCAGTGCCGGGACCACGGTCATGCCCACGGCAAGCGTACAGTTGGAGATCAGGGGGCATAGCGTGCGGGGCGCCAGCTACGGCAACGGCCCTATTGACGCCGTCTTCAACGCCATCGCCAAGCTCACCGGCACAGAATCCGATCTACTGCGCTTTACCGTCAGCGCCCTGACCGGGGGTACCGACGCCCAGGGTGAAGTAACGGTCCGCCTTTCGGAAAACGGCTTGATTGCCCTGGGTAAAGGATCGGATTCCGATATCATTACGGCCAGTGCCAAGGCCTACATCAATGGTTTGAATCGGATCGAGTACCTTAAGGAGAATCCGCTGACCGAGGCTCAGCACGTGTAGTTAGTGCCTATCCACAAACGGCATCTTTTGGCCCAGAGCGGCGTTTTCACTCTTTTGAAATCCTCAGAATAGCGCACTATGCCTGCGGTTTCAAAATCGCTCAAGCCTTGCTCTGAACCAAAACCTACCATTTGTGGACAGACACTATTTATATCTACTGTGCTAAACTTGCTCTTGATCCTAAAAATACCATGAAATCCAGGGGGACTCCGGGATTAAGATTAAGAGCATAAGCAAAAGTAAGAAAACAGCAACCACCAAATAAAAAAAGGGCGCGAATTGCGCCCTTTTCTTTTTTTTGCGAAGACCGTTGCCTACCGCCCGGAATATCCTTTGCGGAGTTTACTGTCCGCGTCCTCTCCGAAATTGTAGGTAAAATACATTCTAATAAAGTCTTTGTCGGTAATGGTCCCCTTTTCCACACCCTGGTAAACCACGGTGAGGCCTTTGCCGGGTACATAAGTGGTGACCTGAATTTTTCCCGGGGCCATGTCCGTGTCCAGCCAGGAGGCATACTTTCGAATGTTGGCTTGCTGGGCTTTCACCATGGCCGCTGGATTGGCGTCCTCGAAGGCTTCAATGAACCCATTTTGTATTTTCTTGGCCGTTGCCTTGCTGGTCAGGTAGTGGAGGACGAACTGTTTGATCTGTTCCGAATTGATCATGGTATCGGGATTGCTGCTGGGATTCTCCATATAGAACCCGCCCGCATACACCTTGACGAAACCGAACTTCTTTTTCAGGGCCACCCCGTTGAGTTTCAGGGTTTTTCCGGCGACAACCTTTTGCCCCGGAAAGGTCACCCCGGCTATCTTTTTATCCCCCGCAGCACACACAGTGGCAAATACAAACATAAACAGGCAGGCCAAGCCTGCGCCAACTCCCCTTTTTAACATGGCACACTCCTTTCCCCACTGTGAGACCTCTGAAAAATACCCCCTTTTGTCGCATTCCCGCGTTGGGCGAAAAATTTTAATCCTCGAAATACGCCTGGTATTCCTCCGGCTAAAATTTTCGCGCGCCTTGTATGGAAACAAAATTGGGCATTCTTCAGAGGTCTCACGCTAAGATTGAACCCGTGTAAGATCTTCTCCCCCGAGAAGTTTTATGGGCAGATTAAAATTCTTCTTTCAGCAGCCGTTTGGCCCAGTCGCTGAAGTATGGATCTTCAGCTCCGGAAGCCTTCTCAAGCAGCTTTTTCGCCTCGGCTTTATTGTCCCGGCCGCCGATGTCCAGCAGCAGCTCCGCAATATAGATATGGGCCTCGTCGCTATCGGTAAAAAACTCCGTCTGCTGATATTCACGGTAGTATGTCAGAGAATCTTTCTTATCCTTCAAAGGCCAGGGCAGGACAGCCCAAAAACGTCCGAGAGACAGAATAGGGCCAGCCTCGTTGTACATTTTGTCCAGTTGGTAGGCCTTCTCGAAACTGCTCTGGGTCTTGTCCTTGAGGCCTTCGCGCAGGGCGGTCAGGATACTGACCCCGTCTGAGTAGATACCGACGCTGATTCCGTAGTAATAGTGTGCATCGGGCCTGTTCGGGGCGATATCGATGGCCGTCTTGGCATAGGCCATACCCTTTTTACCATATTCAGCGCAGATTTCTTTCCAACCTTCAATCTTCTTACGTTTGGCCTGATTGCCATAGTCGCGGTGGGCCCGGGCGCATTTCCAGTTGGTCTCGTAATCACCGGGATTTTTCTGTACAGCGGCTAAGTACAGACCAATGGCTTTTTTGATGTTTTCCAATCCACCCTGGTCATAAAGGGCATCGGCCTGTTCCAAGGCTGTTTCCGCCCAGAGTGCCTGGGGCAAAATGAACGCCCAACCAGCCAGCAGGCAACACAGCAGCAGCTTTTTCATAGAGGACCTCCTGTAAAATACATTAGGGTTCCAGGGTTCAAGGGTTCAAGGGTTCAAGTACTCGGATCGCATAAACAGACACACAGATTAAGCGAAGTAGCAGCCCTTAAGGTAGTGTATACGATTTTGATGTTCTTGGCCTTTCACTTGGTCCCTTGGCCCCTCGGCCCCTTGAATCCTAATCACATTTATTCCGGTAGAGAGTCGATCGCCAAATTCAAACTATTTTTATGTGGAACATCTTCCTTTTCTATCTAACCCGATAATTGCAATGCGCCTCGCAGAGATGCAAGATCCGCAATGTCGTGCGCCTGCAAGTAGTTTTGCATGCCATCGAGTATATCGACGGCTGCAGCCGGATTCACAAAATTGGCTGTCCCCACCTGAACCGCAGTTGCCCCGACCAGAATAAACTCCAGGGCATCCTGGGCAGTCATGATGCCCCCGATGCCGATCACCGGAATGTCAACCGCGCCGGCAACCTGCCAGACCATCCGCAGGGCGATCGGCTTGATAGCCGGTCCGGAGAGTCCGCCGGTAATATTGGCCAGGATCGGTTTGCGGGCTTCTAGATCAACGGCCATACCAGTGATGGTGTTGATCAGTGAAATCGAATCGGCTCCGCCGGCCTCAACCCGCTTGGCGATTTGGACCACATCGGTCACATTAGGGGAAAGCTTGACCATGAGTGCTTTGGTCGTTTTCTCCCGAACCCGGGCCACCACTGTTTCCGCCACGTCCGGATCGACGCCGAAGGCGACCCCGCCCGATTTGACGTTGGGGCAGGAAATGTTCAACTCGATGCCGTCGATACCCGCAACTTGCTCGATCCGGTCGGCGAGCTGGGCATAGTCATCAACCGACTGCCCATAAATATTCGCAAGTACCGGAGCGTCGATAGTATTCAGAAAAGGGAGCTTGTCTGTAATAAACCCCTCAATACCGACATTTTCCAGACCAATGGCATTGAGCATGCCGCATGCGGTTTCAACGATACGCGGTGGCGGGTTGCCTTTCTGCGGCTTCAGGGAAAGGCCTTTGACGATAATGGCGCCCAGACGGTTGAGATCCATCAGGTCCTTGAATTCCGCCCCGTAACTAAATGTGCCGGAGGCGGTCATCACCGGATTTTTAAGCTTGAGCCCGCCGATGTCAACGCTTATATCAGGAGTAGTTGTCATCAATCAACTTTCTGTATAAATCATTTTAACCCGGCACGTTATCACTGTTTGTCACCGTCGTCGACCCATTTCCGGTCGGTTGGACCCTGGCTCGATCGGCAAGGGTAAGATGCTGTGTATTCCAGCCTTTCGGACAAGGCTCTGCAGGCTTGTATTTTCTCTCAAGCTGAACTAAATATGTTTTCAAAAACTGAACGATAGCATATTTGCGCATAGAGGAAAACCATGCCGAGAATAAATCCCGACACTGCGGAGAAAATCCACGCCCGCACCATCGATATCGCCGTCTATCCCCACGCAGAGGGCAAACTGATCGTTGCCGGTACCCTGCAGGACCGGCGGACGGGCCCTTCCCACCTGATGAGCGGGGAAACCCGTCCACCCGGCATTTTGCACCACATGGTCATTCGGATGGTGGTGGCCGGCCCGGATCTGATAATCGAGGATATCGAGGCCGAACTGCCGGAAACGCCGCGGGAAGAGTGCCAAGAGACGGAAGCATCCCTACAGCCGGTAATCGGCATGTCCATCAGCGCCGGGTTCACCAACCGGGTAAAATCGACTCTGGGCGGTCCGTCGGGCTGCTCCCACCTGACCGCCCTGCTCCTGGCCATGGCCCCGGCCGCTGTCCAGGGATTCTGGTCGCACATTGTCCGCGAGCCCTATGACCCGGCCGCCTATTCTGAAAAGGCCATGGAAGTGGTCCTGGATACATGCCATGTCTGGCGGTCGGACGGACCAACAGTAAAAGAGTATCGCGAAAAATTTCGGCAAGATTCCGAGTAATACCAAAACAGTTCAATGGTGTAAGTGAACCATTCGTGACGGTGGATTGTTGGCAACATTCTTCAATCCAGACAAACTATCATGTCTATCGTTTTACTATGTTGTGGCATGGGTAGGATATCCCCACACAAATAAGCCCACATAATTGAAAAAGCCACATAGTTTTGCTAAAAGTAATTTATTAGTCAGTCAGCAAGATACCTATCTTTAATTATCCTGCCTTTCCTCCTCGAAAAGTTTCTCTATCTTGCTCAAAACTTGAAAAAGGAGGACTCAATGAAGAGGGCCCTAATTGCACTATCAGTTGTAGCTTCGATCGTGGCTATAGCCTACGTGTTAAAAAACGGATCGATTAGACAGGATGGAACGGAATTAAGAAGCGCTAGTTTAGAGGAGATATGTAAGGCAATTAAAAGTCCTGACGAAATGGTCAGGAGACAGGCCATCTGGGCCATGCCAAGGCACAAAGATCCACGCGCAGTGGCCGCCCTAATAGGGGTAATTGGAAATGAGCAGGAAAGTGAAACCAACCGCAGAGTAGCGGTTACGCATCTGTCTTACTTAAGGCATTATATATTCGAAAAGGATTTTGTACGACGAGATGCGGAAAAGGATCTACTTAACCTGTTAAAAAGCAGCAATCCAGATGTTCGTAAATGTACGTGTTCGGTCCTCGGTAACATCCTGTCTCAGAAGGCCGTTTTGCCGCTAACCGGTTTAATCGAAGACGAAGACCTATATGTCCGGATAGCTGCGATCATGGCTCTGGAAAGTATGGCTTTGTCTGTTCACCTCCCAGACGATCCGGTTGCGGATGCCCTAATGAGGGCCCTCGAAGATCCAAATAAATCCGTGCGCACAAGTGCGATCAGCGTCCTGGGCAAAATGAAGGCTGAAAAGGCGCTTGAACCAATGCTGGCAGCCTTGGTAGATGACACTCTGAACAAATATAAAGTAATTGAAGCCTTGGGTTACTTAAGAGACCCACGGGCAACGCTGCCCCTATTGAAATGTCTGAAAAACTGTTCTGCCGGTTATGCAAAGTCTGTGGTAAGAACACTCGGAAAAATTGGAGATAAAAGGGCCGTGCCGGCTTTAATATCGATTCTCAAGCATGGTCGCCTGTTAGAAGCAAAGGGGGTATCTCTCGTTCGCGCTGCTTATGCCCGAAGCCCAGCCTCACCCAGCATCCAGGTTTTAGCAGCAGAAGCATTAGGGCGAATTGGCGATCCAAGGGCAATTGAACCATTGATTGGCGCTCTGGATGATAATGATAGGCGACTTCAAAGTGCTGCCATTGAAGCTCTAGGATCCATCATCGACGTTAAAGCGATTCTGGCCTTGCTATCCGCATTAAAAACAATAGACGGTTCAATGGAACGATACATATTTATTTCCCTGGATAGGGTTTCCATAGCTTGTGTAGAAAAGCGTATGATTGATATGCACACCCTCATTGGCATCGAAAAAGCAGTAACAGCATTGAATCCTAAACACCGTGAATTTGGTGAGCAATATGTAGCTATATTACGCAAATCCCTATCCAGGCAAAGGATTAGGGACGAAAAAGATTCTAAGACAATGGATCTTTTAGACGAATTAAGCAGTTCGCATATAGGAATCCGACTAAATGCCATGGAGACCTTATCCAAAGGCCGTAAGAAACGCGCACTACCACTCATAATAGAGGCCTTATATGACGATAACCCGGAGGTGAGAAGAACAGCGGCTACGGCATTAGGTTACTATCGAGATAAAACCCTGTCGCAACCCTTGATAAACAAATTAAAAGACGATGATGTTGCCGTTAGAATCAATGCAATTAGATCCCTGGGTCGCATTCGTAGCAGGCAAGCAGTACTTCCATTGATTGAAAGCTTGCACGATCCTGACCTTGAAGTGCGGGGCGCAGCAGCAAGTGCTCTGGGTCAAATCAAGGATGATCGCGCAACAAAACCTCTTCTGGAATTTCTTAGAAAAAATGAAAATGCACCCAAGCGGAAAAATGCAATCTGGGCCATAAAAATTATTGAAGATCAGAGCGCTGTACCGCCCCTGTGTAAATCATTAAAAAACCTGGATAACGCTTCACGATTATATGCCGTGAAAGTCTTGGGCGAGTTTCGCGATTTACGCGCGGTCGACCCTCTGATTGATCTTTTAGAAAATGAAGGTAACCCTCAAATCGTGTCGGCTGCTGCTCGTGCTCTCGCTAAGATCGGCGATAAAAGAGCAATTGAGCCGCTGAAAGTTACGATGGCCAATGCGGATAGAAGTTCGCCATGGTCGGAAAATCCATTTAAAGCTTCTCGCGCTGCTTTGCAGCAGCTGACGGGTGAAGTTTTGGCTACCTCTGACGTCAGTTCTTATATTTACACGCAACCCCAAACGGATGCCCTCATGAACAGATCGATTGCCAAATTAGAAAATGGCACCCTGGAGCACAAAAAGAACGCGATAGCAAAACTCGCTTCCCACAAAGACAGGCGTGCCGTCGCTCCCTTGATAGCATCCTTAAAAGACGGAAACTCAGGTGTCCGTTTACAAGCGACTAAAGGGCTAATAAAACTTCGTGACAGTCAAGCCCTGCTGCCATTGGCCGCTCTGCTGGAAGATCCGAATGCAACTGTTCGCCGTCAAGCATCCTGGGGTATTGAATACCTGTTGTCATGGTCGCGGCCAAGACCCGGCTTGCAAGACAAACAGCGCCTAAAACCGTCATTGGTCAAAGCGCTGGCAGATCACGATGAGGCTGTCCGGAAACATGCAGCTTTAGCCCTGGCCAAGCTAAATGATAAGCGCGCGGTTGAGGTTCTGATTAGTATGCTGCAGGATCCAAACCCTAGCACTCGAGCTAATACAGCCTACGGATTGGGTGAAATTCGAGACCCGCGTGCGTTCACCCCCTTAACCCAGACTTTAAACGATGAATTCAAACATTTTGTGGGACATGCTTTGGGGGCCCTTTCAAAAATAGACGGCCCCAGGGCGGTCCCCTACTTAATCAAAGCTTTAGAGGATGAGGACGCCGGCGTACGCAATAATGCCATTATATGCCTTGGAAAAGTTGGTGACAAGCGCGCGATTGCACCACTTATGGGCATTTTGGAGAAAGATCCAAATAGAAAAACTAAAGATTTCGCCTCCAAAGCAATTAATGACATAATGATAAGTGACCGGATAAACTAAAAACTCAGAATCAGGCATTTGCATTGGCGTCTAAGTACAACTTTTGGTATTTTATCCTTGGTCTATCGAACTGTACACTACAACCATTAATCCACAGTTTAATGGTTAAGCAACAAGGCGCGGACTGATGGGTATATTCCACGCTTTGTTATCCTATGACTGGGGCAATGAAATTCATTGAGAATTGAAAATAAATGCGAAACCCAAAAGGTGGCTTCAAATGATCATGTCTTTTCAGGAATCGTTTTGCCATGGGGGTCATGCCGGGGACTGCCGAGCTTTTTGTCCAGATATTCAATCGTATCGGTCCGATTTAAATGTTCCAGATGATGCGCGGTTGGATGAACATCCTGATCGGGCGTACCGATGCTTTCCAGATAGGATTCCCACAACCGGTGGGCCCGCAGGACTTTCTTGGCTTCTTTGAATCCCTTTTCGGTCAAAGCAAAACTTTGCTCCTTTTGGGTCAAAAGACCGTCCTGGACCATTATATTTAAAATTCTATCCGGCCTTTTCAAGGGCTCCACAAATTTTAGAATGTCGTTTGTGGGGGTTGGCTTTTCATACCGCAAAATGGTGGTCAGGATGTCTTCGACCGTTTGTTGTGGAATCAGCCGGCGCAATTGTATCCAACGTGAAAAGAGGCCGTATTTGGGGGCCACAATCCATACCACCAGAAACTGCAGGGTGCAAAACACCATAATGGCGCCGCCACCGGAAGAATCTAGCCAGACGCAAAGATAAAGACCGCCGACCACGCTGGTAACGCCGAAAAGGGCGGCCAACAGCATCATTTTATCGAGACGGTCACTGAGCAGGTAAGCCGTCGCCGCGGGTGTAATCAACAGGCCGACAACCAGAATAACCCCGACCATACTCACGGCGCTGACAACAACCAGCGATACACAGGTGGTCAATACGTAATCCAGGAACAATACGGGCAGGCCGATGGACGCCGCCATCACAGGATCAAATGTCGCCAGTTGAAAATGCCTGAAAAAGAGAATCAGTATGGTCAGCACAAATGCGGCCACAAAAGCGCTTACCCAAAGATCGGTGTCGGCAACGCCCAGGATATCGCCCATAATGAAATGCATCAAATCAATATGGATGTAGTGCCGGAAAATGGATACGGCCACCACACCCAGTGCAAAAATACCGGTATACATAATACCGATGGCGGTATCTTCTTTTACCCGGCTAATTTTGGAAACAAGACTGATCAACGCCACAGTTGCGACGGCTGCAATCAGAGACCCCAGCAGCATGCCCGGTGCATGGGCTTCAAATCCGAACAATAACTTCATGACCAGGTATCCGCCCGCCACACCGGCAATCATGGCGTGGGAGAGCGCATCGCCCAGAAAGGCCATTCTTCTGAGCACGACCAGGCACCCCACCACACCGGCTACAATCGCGACGATAGATCCGCCAATCAAGGCCTTTTGAAAATAGGTTTCCATCAGGGGGGCAACAAACAGTTCAATCATTTTGCGCCCTCCTTATTGACCACATCTCGAAAGATCCGCAGCCGGCCCTCATACACCTGGCTCAGTAAATCTTCCTTCAAGACAACGCCCGGTTCGCCATATGCATACAACCGCTGTTTTATGAGTAGCAGCTTGTCAAAATATTCCGCTGCCGTTGACAGGTCATGGTGCACCACAACCAGCGTTTTACCGGACTTTTTAGCGCGATCAAGGACATCCAAGATGGCTCTTTCGGTAGCCGCATCCACGCCTGCGAAAGGCTCATCCAGCAACAGGATATCGCTTCCCTGCGCCAGGGCCCTGGCCATAAAAACACGTTGCTGCTGCCCACCGGACAACTGGCCGATCTGCCGGTCCGCAAATGCTTCCATCCTGACCATTTCAAGAGCCTGCAGCGCGTGCTCCCAGTCCTCTTTGCCTGGCGAAGAATGCCATGGTATTTGCTGATATCGCCCCATCAAGGCCACTTCTCTGACCGTAATCGGAAAATCCCAATCCACCGCACCGCGTTGCGGCACATAAGCGACTTGTCCCTTGGCTTTTTGCGCATGGTCTCCGTTTATACGGATAATACCGAGATCCGGTTTAACAAAACCCAACAACGCCTTGATAAAGGTTGATTTGCCGGCGCCATTGGGACCGATCACCCCGACGAGCTGGTCGGCCTCGATACTGACACTGACATCGAGCAGTGCCGGGCGGGCATTGTAGCTGACCGTTAAGTGCTGCACTTCGATGACTGGAGAAGAATTAGTGGTCATGCTCGTCATCCACTTTCATCAACCTCTGGAAACTGACCGACCCGGATACACGGGCACCCCTGCCGGCCCAGATCGTATCATCTACAATGATGGTTTCGCCATCCAGCAGCCGGACCCTGATCCCGTGATCCAGATCAGTTTCGGAAATCGGGGGGCTGGCGCTGACATATATCTCATTAAAACCGGTTAATATTTCCGCGATATTATCTATTTCCAGCACATTGCCACGACTGATCACCTCGTCGGGCGATTGCAGCAATTGTCCGTTTAGCCGCAGTTCAATGGAATCTGTCTTTGGGGTATCCGCCTGCAGAGCAAACGGATCGGTTTCGACAGAGAAGGTCGGTGTAATCTCAAGCCGGTAATTGCCTGCAACCGTTTCTACCGGCGGCGCGGCTAACGGGCTATCGGGGAGGTTCGCATCCCGCTGCCAGGTGTACACCCATAATCCGCCCACAAAAATGATCCAGATGACGATGCAGAGTATAAAGCGCATTAGCCTGTACCAATAGTTTATTTAAGGGCGTTAACGATTAAGAGCGTATTTTCCCGCATCATGCCGATATAGGTTTCGCCGGCAGAATCTGCCGGCCCCATAGAATCCGAATAAAGCTCTCCGCCGATTTTAACACCTGTTTCTTTGGCAATTTCTCTGATTTGTTTAGGGTTGATCGTTGTCTCCACGAAAATGGCAGGTGCGCCGGATGCTTTTATCGAATTGACAACTTTGCGGCGGCGTTCCGGCGTCATGCCGGCACCGACTTCAGCACCCGTGGACCAGCCGACAGGCGCAATGGATAAAAAATCGTTGGCTGCATTGAATTTATACTCGCGGCAGAAATAATTGAAAGCATCATGCGTGGTCACCAGTATGCGCCGTTGCGTGGGAATCTGACTGAGCTGTTCTTTTATCCATGCATCCAGCACCCTCAGCTGCTGCAGGAAAAGTTTGGCCCTCGCAGTGTAAAGCGACTTGTTATCAGGATCCAGTTTAAGCATGGCTTTGACGATATTGTTTACATATACAGCCGCATTTCGGGGAGAAAACCAGGCATGGGGATCCGCTATATAATCACCCTCTTCATCAATCACCAGTGGTTTGATGCCATCGGTCGCAGTAACAAGCGGCTTCTTGGCATCTTTGGCAAGGGTCTTCATCCAGCTTTTACCCTCCAGATGAAGTCCGTTTTCAATGCACAGATCCGCCTCCAATACGATCTGAACATCATTGGGGGTGACATTGTAGGTATGCGGGTCGGCACCCGGTGCGAGGATACTTTTTACGATTAGCTGATCACCCCCGACCTGCCGCACAAAATCCGCTATTTGTGTGGTTGAAGCAACAACTAAAGGCTTCTCACCGGATTCAGCCAGCACAGTGGCGGGAAAGATTAGCATCAAGATGCTTATGCTAAACATCACCCGTTTTAAAGTCACTCCCATGGTGCCCCCTTAACTTGAATAGTATTGCGTTTTAGACGTCCGTAAAAAAACCAGGTTACATTTTCGGGCAAGGCATGGCTGCGCTGGTGTCTCAATTGCATCCTCACAGCCGCTTTGCCTGCCTGGGAGTCAAAGCCTATAGCGAAGATTGATCCGGCAGCTTGTCCGGCGTAGCTTGAAAAGCGAAGACGTAAGCTCGCAGAGCGTCGACATTGGAACTTGGGCCATAATCCATTTATTGAGATAACTTTTAAATAGACTGTACTGCGGTCATGGCTCGCAATCGACGATAAACAGTTCCACCCGGCGGTCCAGTTCATCGCGTTCATCATCCGTGCCAGTGCCCACGATATTCTGGTTGTATCCTCGCCCTTCGACTGTTGAGCGAGAATAGACGGCCGGGAAGGTATGGGACAGTCGTTCACGGATAGCCTCGGCTCTTGCCAGCGACAGCTGCTGGTTGTATGCGACCGTCCCGGTTCGACTGGCGTGGCCGACAATCAGCAGACAATGCGACGTGTCCTGAAAGTAGTCTCCGATATGCCGGACCCAGGCATCATACCGCTCTTTTAAACCGGTTCGGTCGACAAAATCCACGGAATCGACTTCGAAAAGATATTTTACCGTCAGATAGCGGTGTTTCTCCACACTGATGGCGACCACTTTTCGGAAGGCGGCGTCCGCTTCCGCATCTCGGCCAAGTTTGTGGTTTGCCAGATAAAGGCCGGCATAGGTTCCCAGGTCTTGTCCATCGCGACGCTCGGCGGCCAGATTGAACAATTTACGGGCCGCCTCATAGTCGCCCTTCTCGTAAGCCATGCGGCCCTCGATCTGGATTGCCATGGTTTCCAGGGTTACTTCCGTATATTGGGGTGCCGCTGTTTCCGGGCGTTTAGCAGGGGGGCTTAACCGGCTGCCTTTAAGATAAAGCGGGCTGTCCCTGAAAATCGCCGTGGGCGTGTAATTCAAATCCTGATCGGCTATCCAGGTACTGCCCTGCCCAATCCGATTGGCTGTAGCCCGCCGACGTGCCTCCGCGTTTATCTGGTAGTGCTTGGCGGTGGATCTCCCCCCTTTGGGAGGATAAGCTTTCAGGCCGATGGTACCTGAAATGATATAATCAGCGCTGGCAATGTTCTGATAGGTCAACCGGGCCAGTTTGAGGCGCTTGAATTCAGCTGACCCGGTTTCGAAAAAGATCGTTTCAATGCGCCGGCTGATTTCGGGCACCTGCCCACTGTCCACATCGGTAAAAGGAATCAGCATCACGTCTACAGGCTCGGGAACATTGCCAGCCCGCCGGTCCTGGTCAACCTGCTGGAGGAGCTTGACCGCCAGCGTACCAACCCCCTGCTCAAATGGAACCAGCGGGGGCGCCGGTTGCGTAGATTGCAGGAACCCCGCACAACCGGCTACGGTCAGAAAGGTAAAAAGAATCCATGCGAACTTCGCTGTTAGCATTGGTATACGCATTGTTATTTAACTCCTAACTCATCCCACCTTGATTAAGAACCAAAATCTTATTTTAAGATTGATTCTATAAAGTTTCAAATACTTCCGCCGCTGCGTTTACAGTCACTTCTACATCGGCGGCGCTGTGTGCAGCCGAGACAAAAGCCGCTTCGAACTGGGAAGGTGCTAGATAAATCCCCCGCGCCAGCATACCTCTGTAATAGGTAGTGAACCGATCCAGGTCACTGGTCTTGGCATCCTCGAAATCATGCACCGGCTGGTCCGTGAAATACATGCCCAGCATAGAACCGGCCCGGTCCACCTGCACCGGGATACCGGCATCGGCCGCCGTTTGCACCAATCCGTCCGCCAGGTGTGCACTGGTCTCGTCCAAAGCCTCATAAAAGCCGGGCTTTTGGAGTTCTTTCAGGGTCGCAATTCCGGCAGCCATGGCCAGGGGGTTCCCGGAAAGGGTACCGGCCTGGTAGATGGGCCCCTGGGGGGCGATCTGCTCCATAAAGGCCCGTTTGCCACCGTAGGCGCCGACCGGCAGGCCGCCACCGATCACCTTGGCCAGGCAGGTCAGATCAGGGGTAATGCCGTAAAGGGATTGAGCCCCGCCAAAGGCCACCCGGAAGCCGGTCATAACCTCGTCAAAAATAAGTAGGCTGCCCGCTGCGGCCGTCAACTCGCGCAATGTCTCTAAAAAGCCCTCTGCCGGACGCACCAGTCCCATGTTGCCGGCGACGGGCTCCACAATGACACCGGCGATCTGGTCCCCTTTCTCTTTAAAAACGGACTGAACAGCTTCGATGCCGTTAAACGGCAGAGAAAGCGTCCCGGCGGCTACAGCCTCCGGCACACCGGGGCTGCCCGGGATACCCAGGGTCGCCACACCCGAGCCGGCAGCCACCAGCAGGGTGTCGGCATGGCCATGGTAACAACCGTCGAATTTGACTACGAGATCCCGTCCGGTCACCCCCCGGGCCAACCGTATGGCGCTCATGCAGGCCTCGGTACCGGAATTCACCATGCGGACCACCTCCATCGACGGCACCGCCGCACAGACCAGGCGCGCGAGTTCAATCTCCAGATCGGTCGGCGCCCCAAAACTGGTGCCCCGCGCCAGGACATCCGCTACCGCGTCTAATACAGCCGGCGGTCGATGCCCCAAGATCATGGGGCCCCAGGACCCGATATAATCGATAAACCGGTTTCCATCCGCATCGAATATGTAGGCCCCGTCGGCCCTGTCAATGAACAGCGGGTCAGTTCCCACCGATCGGCAGGCGCGTACCGGGCTATTAACGCCTCCCGGTATCAGTGCGGCAGCTTGTTCGAACAACTTCTTTGATATGTCTTTTTTCATGGTAGGAATCTCTTCTAATTGTAAAGGTCGCTAAAATAGGCAATCGGCTTGAGGAACCCCCCGGGAACCACCTGGGTAAAAAATACAGCGTTTACCCCGTGATGATCATTCGGGCTGAACGTGACTTTAACACCGCCCAGTTCCGCACCACTTAGGCTTTCGGCGGCACTGATGAAGCCTTCACGGGTCATGGGATTATCCATGCTTCTCAAAATGACACAGAGTGCTTTGGCGGCTAAAAACCCCTCCAGGCCCATAAACCCGGTCTCAGCCCCTTCCGCAAACTCTGCGGTAAGCTTTTGGTATTCAGCCACCAGCGGTACCCGCCGGTCATAGGGAAAAGGAACGACCTGGCTGATGGCAACCCCCAAACCCTGGTTGGACAACTGCATCCCCAAAGCTTCGGATCCGACCGAGGAGGTTGCCGCAAACACGGCCTCGCTGCCCCAGTTGCGCATCATGATGATCAACTTGGCACAAGGGGCGGCGGTACCCACTAACAGTACCGTGCTCGGTTGAACGGCCACCAGTTCCTTGACAGCGGGTTCCACAGCCAGAGTATTGGGGGCATAATTGGCGGTACTGACAAGTTCCTGGCCATAGCGCTGCAATGTCTCGCGAATAATTTCCAAACCGGCCCGGCCGACAGCGTTGTCCGCATAAAAAGCGGCAAACTTGCCGGTCCCCCGCTCTTTTACTACTTTTTGAATGAGCGCTTCAATCTCACCGGAATCACCGGCCCGGAGATTGAACATATAACGATTTAAGGGCTCGCGCAGAAAAGCCGCCCCACTCATAGACGCGAAAAGAGGGACCTTGTTTTCCTGGGCGATCTCGAGCGCGGCTTTGGTTGGCGCAGCACCTACATATCCAAACAGTAAAAAAACCTTTTCGTCTTCGATGAGCCTTTTGGTGTTGACGATGCTGGCATTGGCCGCGTGCCCGTCATCCATCGTGATCAAGCGGATTTTGCGGCCATTTATCCCGCCGGCGGCATTGACCTGCCGTAAATAGGCCAGGGCCCCGTCGCGCATGCCCTTACCCAGCAGCTGGGCCTGTCCGGTAAGGGCGCAAGATTGCCCGATCCGTATTTCCGTATCCGAAACCCCCGGCGATTGGGCCATGGCCCCCGGCGCCGCCAGGATCAGACTCAGGATGATCAGGGGCAAAGCCGCCGAGTAGCGGTGGGCCAGCTCACGCAAAGTAGCCATCCGGTTCTCCTTGGGAATTTCCGTCCAATGTCAGCGAAGGCGCCCAATCATATTAAACCACGACCGCTATTGTTACTATTAAACTCGTTAATTTGTCAACCATTCTGACAGGGCAGTGGGGATGTCTTTATTGAATATAAACAGGTAGGTAAGGAAATTCAGTCATAGCCACGAGGCATAATATGGATGGGCCGTGAAAATTGTGCCTAAGGTTACAGATCGACCGTTTCTCCTTTTTCCTGCAAGAATTCGGAGAAACTCTCTCTTTGCGGAAGCTTAAAGGGGACATCATCGAAATTCGCAGAGATCGGCAATTGCCCGTAAGTATGACAGGCTGCCACAGCGGCATGAATATGCTCAGGCGGCGTATCGGCGGGTATCTGGTTGAGATGAATCATACAACGGCCATCGCGGGCCAACCGATCGATGTAGAACTTGATACGATCCACAATAGCCTCAATCGGCCCATTTTTAAGCAGCGTGGCGTCGACCCCGGCCGCTGTAGACGCATCATTTTCAGTTGCATATTTCTTTACCCGATCCGGGCCGATTTCGAAGAGGTCCGGATCCAGCACACTCAGAGTTCCGGGACTGCAGAGCAGTTTCTGGGAGAAAAACCGCTCTGGATCACGGCTTTTGGCATCGCCCCAGTTGCCGCGCGTGATAAGGTTGCCACCCAATCTGGCGCGCAGCCTTTGCGTATAGGCAACAACATACTCGTCCATCATGTCGAGTGTAATCATCGGAGGGGAGGCCCAGGCATCCCTACCATCCATGAACAGCTCCGGCAGGGCTGCGGCATTGCGCAGCGCCTCGATATGAGGCCCAAGGACCTCGTCACAAATGAACTTAAAAAGCCGATGGACGAAATCAGGGCGCATATACATATCGCTGACGAGGTTTTCGTAACCCCTGATATTGGCGGCCAGACTGAAGGGCGCCGTGAAATAGACCCGATCGAGCCGGCCGGTCATTTCCAGATAATAGTGGTTGACCTTCTGGATCCAGGGCAACCGCCCTGATTTATCGGGATTAGGCGGCGAAATCCGATCAAGGTCGGCAGATTCCGCGATCAAGGGTTTTGTGCGGTCGACATCCGGAATCCCCTCCGGTGGGTAAACCAGCGCTTGGCCCATTGCTTCGGCTTCCACGTTGTAGACATCCCAGAAATTACTCGGTACATCGAATTGATAGTACTCAGTAACCAGCAATTGCACCTTGGCAAATGTATAGGCATCGGTAAAAAACTGTTTGGGAGAAACTCCGGCCAGATGGGCGGAATGATCATTGCTCTGGGCCCCAACTAAAATCCGGGTATCTTCATTGATTGGCGGCATGTCCCCCCTTCTATGATTTATTATATGATTTTATTACAATATATTGATGTTTCACCAGTTTGGTAACGCCACGTGGATAGCCGTACCTGCGCGTTACCTCTACTTTAACCCAGTTGAAAATGCAATACCGGCCCTAGCGGTACCCGTGTCAGGGCCAACTTGTCCGCCGAGACCGCCCGCCAAGAAAGCCGGTGGAAGCGCCGGTTTCGGCTTAAACTTACCGGCGGGCCATTGATTTGACCGGATTTAGGGTGGTAATTTTTAATGCCGGATCGAACCCATCTTAGAATGAACTTGCTGTAAAGCGCGGCAAGTGCTAATTTCACTATTATTTTTTCCGACTTGTATGAGTCGCCAAATTTCTTCGCAGACATAGCATGCCACTTAAGGGAATCCATACCAAACTTGCGAACAGCGGATCTCAGACCTCCAAAGCAGAGGCGTCTCCGGTCCGGACTATCAACCCGCCCGTGCACCATGCCTCTACGGTTCTTTTTGAGAACTATGCCGACCTGCAGGCCGCTGCGCGAGGAGAGTATCACGGGGTCAGCTATGGCACTGCCGGCCTCCCGGTACAGCGTGCTTTCGAAAACGCCATGACAGAGCTCGAAGGGGGGGCGTTCACCAAAGCCTTCCAATCCGGAATCAATGCCATCACCACCGCCCTGATGGCGTTTACCCGCAGCGGCGACCACATTCTGGTCGTTGACAACGTATATGGCCCTACCCGTCGCTTCTGTGACCGGACCCTGTCGAAGTTCGGCGTACGGACGGAATATTTGCCATCAGCGGTGGGGGCTTAATGTGCAAACGTACATCCAGCCGGAAACAACGTTGATCTTCCTGGAGTCCCCCGGATCCAACACTTTTGAAATTCAGGACATTCCCGCTATCACCGCCATCGCCCGGGAAAGAAACATTGTCACCATTATGGACAACACTTGGGCCACGCCGCATTTTTTAAAACCGTTTGATTTGGGCGTGGATGTCATCATCCAATCCGTTACCAAGTACATATCCGGGCATTCGGACGTTCTGCTGGGTACGGTGACCGTCCAAGCGGATAAGGTGGACGCGTTCAGGCGGTTTTGCCGGACAATGGAACTCTATGCATCACCGGACGACTGCTATCTTGCCCTGCGCGGATTAAAAACACTGGTGCTCAGGCTTGCTCATCACGAAACTGCGGCGCTGAAGTTGGCCACCTGGCTGGCCGGGCTGGAGATCGTTCAACACGTCCTTCACCCAGCCCTGCCCGAACATCCGCAGCATGATCTTTGGCAGCGGGACTTTACCGGGTCTACCGGTCTTTTCGGGTTCGTGTTGAAAGAGACGTATCCAGAAAAAAAGGTGGCTGCCTTTATAGACGCACTGCAACTCTTCGGGCTTGGCTTCAGTTGGGGCGGATTTAAAAGCCTGATGACGGTCGGCAAATACCAACGCACCGCGGCATCGGACTACAACGATCGCACCGTGTTCCGGGTGAATGTCGGTATGGAGGATGCCGATGATTTGATCGCGGATTTGGAGAATGGTCTGAGACATCTCACCGATCACCGGGAAAACGCCGATGCCTGAAGCGCACGACTATACCCGGCCGGATTTTTCTACTTGCGCCCTGATCATTATCGACACCCAGGTGGCCACCCTGGACGAACAACCCCTCGAAATACCGGGGACCTCCGCGGCCCTGCCCGCCATGCGCCGCCTGGTGGCGGGCTTTCGCCGGGCGGACAGACCCATTGTTCACATCGTGCGGATTTATCAACCCGACGGCCGGAATGTGGACCTTTGCCGGCGGTCCGCGGTTGAATGCGGCGCGGACATTATCCTGGCAGATACCCCCGATTGCCAGATAGCACCCGGGTTGCTTCCGGAGGGTACCCCGCCCCTGGACTGCGCCAAGCTCCTATCCGGTGAGATCCAGGAAATATCACCCCGGGAAGTTATCATCTACAAGCCCAGGTGGGGTGCATTTTACAAAACGCCTTTGGAAACATACCTGCAAACGCGCGCTGTAACCACCCTGATCTTTGCCGGATGCAACTTCCCGAATTGTCCCCGCACGTCGATCTATGAAGCCAGCGAACGGGATTTTAAAATTGTCGTTGCCCAAAATGCCTTGTCGGGCCTCTATGAACGCGGGATCAATGAATTGGAAGGCATTGGGGTTCGTTTTATGACGGTTGACAGCCTTATCGCTAATTTGACCTGCCAAACATCGGGAGGCCCGCATGACCAAAAGGATTAACCTCTATCTGATCTTTGCAGTCCTGATTTCCGGATGCCTCTGGCCGGCGCCGGGGTTGGCCGAAAATGTACCCAAACAGTTCACCCTATTGACCAACGAAGAATATGTCGGGGTCATCGACCATAAACTGACCCGTTATCTGAAGGTGACTTTGGTGAATCTCGCGGCCGAGACAGCCACCTGCCGAATCGCCTTCTATAAAGAGAGAATTGAACTCAGCGCCGACCGCATGGGACCCGTTGAATACCGGACCTTCACTCTCGAAAACCAAGATGACCGCCAGACACGCATCTGGACCACGCTGAATTTCGACGAATTCACCCTGAATGTTACCGCCGGTCACATTCAGGTCACCATCGCAGAACCCATGCAATTGAGGTGATCTGCTCCCATGTCCGCAGCCTATTCTCCGGAAAAACAGCGCGTCATCGATCAGTTCCGCCGGCATGTAAACTCGGCCAAAGCCGATTTCTGGGAAGACGTGAGCATGCCGTTGGTGCTCGGTCGGCGGGAAGGTCCGTACGCCTGGGATATGGACGGCAAAAAACGGGTCTTCAATCTGCACACCAACGGCGGCACGTATAATCTCGGCCACCGCAACCCGGAAATCATCGCCACCCTGACAGATGCCCTGCGGCAATCCGATATAGGCAACGGCCATCTCATCAGTCACGGCCGCGCCCGTCTGAGGACGCGCCTGGCCGAGCTCATGCCCGGTGATCTGGATTATGCCGTGTTCGGTGTCGGCGGCGGTGAGGCGGTAGATCTGGCTTTCAAGGTGGCCCGCGCTTATACCGGTCGATCCCAGATCTTGTCCACCCGGGGTGGTTATCATGGTCATACCGGTCTGGCCATGGCCGCCGGCGACGAAAAATACAGGGCTCCGTTCGGCCCCCAGCCACCGGGTTTCGCGCAGGTTCCTTTTGGAGACAGTGAAGCCCTCGCTCAGACCCTGGGGCCGGAGACGGCCGCGGTCATCCTGGAAACGGTTCCGGCCACCCTGGGAATGCCCCTGCCTCCGGATGGGTATCTCGGAGAGGTCCGCGAATTGTGTGACCGCTGCGGTGCGCTTTTGATCATGGATGAGGTGCAAACCGGGCTGGGCCGAACAGGCAAACTCTGGGGCTTTGAGCATTTTGACATCCTGCCCGACATGGTGATTCTCGGCAAGGGATTGTCCGGCGGCATCTACCCCATCACGGCCACGGTCCTGCGCACCCCACTCGAATCCGTATTTCATGCCGATCCCCATATTCATGTGTCCACCTTCGGTGGGGCCGAACCGGGCTGTGCGGTTGCCTTGAAGGTGCTGGAAATCTCGGCTGAACCGGCGTTTCTGAAACATGTCAATCAACTTGCTGCCCGGTTTAAATCCAGCCTCGCCCGGTTGATTGCCAAATATGATATCCTTGAAAATCTGCGCCAATTGGGCCTGTTTATGGGTCTTAAAATGAAAACTGCAGACTGCGGTCCCCTCTTCTCACTGGCCGCCTACAAACATGATCTATTGGTCGTGTACGCCAACAACGACAAATCTGTGGCCCAACTACTACCGCCGCTGGTGATCGATTTCGACCAGGTTGACTGGGTTGTCGAGCGCCTGGACCGGGCCTTGGAGGACCTACAGCAATTTTTTTAGGGTCCCAGGTGCCACGGGTTCAGGGGGGCCGGGCTAAGAGTAATCTATCCTAGTGTGCAGTCTAGCGGCATCGTTGTTCGCGAAACAGGGGCGAAATAGCTGTTCTTATGGATTTTGGACTTTCAGTTTAAGTGGTTTCTCACTTGAACCCTTGAATCCTTGAACCCTTGGCTCCTGGGACCCTATTCTATTGGTCCAGCCAAGCATGGTGATCTAGCTATTACCCTGCGACGATATTTGCGAGTATGAACTGAATGGTTATTGATGGTGAACTTTTAGAACGCTTCGAAACGGGTCTGGACCCGCAACGACTGGACCGGTCGGCGATTCCCGCCCGGCTCATTGGATTTGGCGAAATTTCAGCCATCTTCCAGATTGCCGATGATGCCGACCGGGCCTATAAAAGAATGCCGCTGTTCAAAACGGTCCCGGAGGCTGAAACGTACGCCACCATGTATCATACGTACTGCCGCCGGTTGACGCAGTCCGGGTTGAACCTGCCGGAGAGCGATACCCATGTCGTGGCCCTGCCCCGTCGGCCGGTCGTATTGTATATCACCCAGGCCCAGGTACCCGCCGACTGTATTGCCAATCGACTGATCCAGGATCAGGATAAAGCGCAATTCGAAACCTTGCTAAAAAAAATTATGGAAGCCATGGCCCTTTTCTGGAGATACAATGACGCCCTCGGGCCGGAGATGGAACTGGCTATCGACGGTCAGATATCCAACTGGGCCCTGACTGCGGCCGGCCCTGCAGAGAAGCTCTACTATCTCGATACCAGTACCCCGTTTATCCGGCAAAACGGGGTCGAGCAGCTCGATCCGGAGTTACTCCTACAGGCCGCCCCCTCCTTTGTGCGCTGGCTGATCCGGTGGCTGTTTGTCGATGACGTCATGAATCGGTATTATGACCCCCGCCAGGTGCTGATCGACCTGGCGGCCAACCTGATCAAGGAGCAGCGTCCGGACTTGATTGCCCCGGCGGTGCAGCTTATCAACGCCTACCTGCCGGCTGAAGAACCGCAGGTGACCTCAGCGGAAGTCCAAAAGTATTATCGGGAGGATAAGTTTATCTGGAGCATTTTTCTGGCATTTCGCAAGCTGGACCGTACCCTGACCACCACCTTTGCCCGCAAACGCTACGAGTTCATCCTGCCCGGAAAAATCAAACGGTAGACACCAGGTCATTTCTCTGGTATGGCACTACGCGATTAACGTAAACGTCAACTTGTCGCGACTGCCGGGGGCTGGTTCCAATACCTAAAAATATCAGGAGCTAATATAACACCTCCGCTGGGTCTGAACCAGGGCAGATCGGACGCAACACCAACAGAGGCTCACCTACAGCGGCTTCAATTTCTGGGGAAAGGGGGAAGCATGCAGTTTACCGATTATCGCAACATCAATCACATGCTCAGAGAGACGGTGGATCGTCACTTTGACCAGCCGGCCTACAAGTGGTTCGTAGAAGCGGGGGTAACCGAGGCTGTCAGCTGGGGCGTTTTCCACGATCAGGTCAAGGGGGTGGCCAAAAGCCTCATGGCCCTGGGCGTTGAAAAAGGCAACAAGGTCAACATCCTCAGCTACAGCTGCTACCGGTGGGTGCTGTGCGACATGGGGATCACCAGCATCGGGGCCGCCACGGTGGGGATCTATCAGTCCAATCTGGCCAAGGATTGTCAATACATCATTGACCATTCCGATGGTGTCGTGGTTTTCGCGGAAAACGATGTGCAATTGGCCAAGCTTAATCAGATCAAGGACAGTATTCCCGATGTACGCAAAGTCGTTCTTTTCAACGGGGATGCCCGCGGGGATGACTGGGTTCTCAACTTCGACGAGTTCCTCGCCCTGGGCCGGGATATTTCCGATGAGGACTACCAGCAGCGCGTCGATGCGGTAACCCCACAAGACACCGCCGGCATCGTGTACACCTCCGGAACCACCGGCGTACCCAAAGGGGCGGTGCTTACCCACGACAATATTACCTTTACCGCCCAGTCGGTAAAAGGCAGCACCACGATCATGGCAGGTGACGAAGTCTTTCTCTTCCTGCCGCTGGCCCACGTATTTGCCCGGACCTGCACCTATGCCAGTCTGCTGGCCGGTGCGGCGACCACGTTTACCCGCAGTATGGAAACGATTGTCGAAGACATCGCGGCCGCCCGCCCCCATTGGTTTGCCAGCGTACCCCGCATATATGAAAAGATCTACTCGAAGATTTTCAGCGGTGCCGAGGCCAAAGGGGGCGCCGCTTTAAAGATTTTCAACTGGGCCTGTGACGTCGGCAACCAGGTCAGCGACTGCAAATTAAACCGTCAGCCGATTCCGTTCGGTCTGAACCTCAAGTACTCTCTGGCCACGAAGCTGGTTTTCAGCAAGGTCCAGGCGGCTCTCGGCGGCCGGGTGCGCTGGTGCATCAGCGGCGCAGCACCGATCAACCCGGAAATTGCGAAATTTTTCCACGCCGCCGGTATCCTGGTACTGGAAGGTATCGGCATGACCGAAAACACGTCGTTTACCAATCTGAACCGCTTTGACAACTACCGGTTTGGATGGGTTGGTCAACCCGGGCCGGGCATCGAACAGAAAATCGATGCGGATGGGGAAGTTCTTTTCCGCGGCCGCAACGTGATGCAGGCGTACTATAAGATGCCCGAAGAGACCGCCGCCACCATTTCAAGCGATGGCTGGCAGAAAACCGGGGACCTGGGTGAAATCGACGATGAAAACTTTCTCCGGATCACCGGCCGCAAGAAGGACCTGATCATCACCGCCGGCGGCAAGAATATCGCCCCATCCGCTATCGAGGGTGTCATTGCCACCTCCAAGTTCATCAACCAGGTCTGCGTTATTGGGGATAAGCGTAAGTTCCTGTCCGCAATCGTGACCGTGGATGCGGAAAATATTCAGGATTGGGCCAAACAGCAGGGGATCGCCTTTAACGGTATCGAGGACCTGATTGCAAACGAGCGTGTCATCCAGCACGTCGAAGCCCAGGTCGCCGAGAAAAACAAAGCGTTCGCTTCCTTCGAGACCATCAAGAAGGTCACCCTGGTACCGGAATTTACGATCGAAAACGGACTGCTGACCCCGACTCTCAAGGTAAAAAAGAATGTGGTCGTGGATCAGTACCAAGATCAGATCAATGCCATGTACCCGGAAGAGTAGCACCGAGCTGAAAGAAGAAAAAACCGGCTGTCGGTAGAACCGACGGCCGGTTTTGCTTTTCGAAATGGAAGGCACTCAATTCTATGGGTGTCGCAATCTTTCGCAACAAGTGTTTAGACCAGTTCGGATAATTTCCCGGCCACCGCGGTAAAGGCCTTGGCCACCGGAGAATCGGTGTGCTTGGCCTGGACAGCCACGCCCGCATCCCCGCACGCCACCACACTCGGGTCGAAAGGCACCCGTCCCAGGAAATGCAGGCCGGCATCCGTGGCGGTTTTCTCACCCCCGCCGGTCCCGAAAGGATCGATCACTTCTCCGCAGTGCGGACAGGAGAAACCGCTCATATTTTCCACAATACCGAAAATGTCCATGTTGACGGTTTTGCAGAAATTGATCGACTTGCGCACATCCGCCAGAGAAATCTCCTGCGGGGTTGTAACGATCACCGCCTTGGCGTCTGAAATCGTCTGGGCCACAGTCAGCGGTTCATCGCCGGTCCCGGGAGGGGCGTCGATGACCAGAAAATCCAGATCCCCCCAGTCTACATCCCCGATGAACTGCTGGATCGCGGAATATTTCACCGGTCCCCGCCAGATAATCGCATCGTCTTTGCCCGGCGTAAGGGATTCAATGGAGATGACCGAAAGGTTTTCAGAGTATTTAACCGGACCGAGTTTGCCGTTGTCACTGAGCTCCGGCATCTGGTCCAGACCCAGCATCCGTGGTACATCCGGGCCATGGAGATCGACGTCCATGAGGCCGACCTGGTAGCCTTTCTGGGCCAGGGCTACGGAGAGATTGACCGAAGTGCTGGTTTTCCCCACACCGCCTTTGCCGCTCATGACAAGTATCTTGTTTTTAATTCTGCCCAGGGCCTGACCCACGGCCGCATCCCGGGCGGCTTGCTGCTCTTGAGGGTTCTGCTGCTTGGGCATGCTGTCTTGAATATGTACCATGTTTACTGTGCTCCCCTACCTTTCAGGTTAGTCCTGTGTTGATATCCGTTGAAACGTGCCACCGTCGCACTCGGGGCAACCCTCCGGCTGTCCCTTCTCCAGGGACGCCACCCAGTTGTGGCCACACCCCTTGCATGCAAAACGCTTGTCCGGATCGGCCAGCCGGTAGTTGCCCCCCGCGACATTGATGGCTTTGCCATTGATCAATGCATCGGCCACCGCATAACGGGCCCGCTGGACGATACGACCGAAAGTGGCGCGCGAGACACCCATCTGCCGGCCCGCGTCCTCGTGGGATAACCCCTGTAAATCCGCCAGCCGGATGGCCTCACGTTCATCGACCGTCAGGCCGACCTCATCCAACTCCAGCAGCGGTATGCCGCGCGGCTTGAAATAGCTGACGTCGGGGTTGAATGCAACGATGCGGTTCTTTTGTGGTCGTGCCATGCGGCCCTCCTTATGAGCATATACTCAGCAGGCGACAACATAATGATTCTCATTTCTATTGTCAAGGCGAAGTGTGCTGCTGATAGGCACCAGTGGCTTTGCCGGGCAATGCGGCTGTCGGTAAACACGGAGAGTCGCCCGGCTACCTGAGCGTCAGCTGGCGGTGGATAAATCTACTGCAACAGTTTGTCCAAGAAAGCGGTGCGTTCGGCCTGGCCGAGCATATCGTGGTTGTTGACCCGCACGGAATGAATCTTGAGCCCGACCAGATAGGACGGCAGGCCGGCTGTATTTTGTTCCAGGGTCCAGACGGCGTGGGAAAGGATGTGAACCTCGTCTTCAGTGGAAAAGGTCACCAGCATGTCGGTGGATGGTTTGATCAGTTTGGGAATGCTGATACGCAGCCCCTCGATACTGATATCGACCATCAGGCCGTCTACGGTTTCATTCCCGATGCTGACTTTGACAGCAATATTGACGGCGTAACGCGGATGGGCGCGGCGCTCGGCGTGGTCTTCCAGTTCCTCTTTGGCCATGGGTGCCTCCCGGGGAGCGGCAACATTATGAGTTAATGCCGGAGCGTATCCGAAGTCAGATAACCTGTCAAATTTCTTTTCATACCGGTACCTTCAACCGTGCAAGCGTAACTTCGTTAAAGACGGCAATGTCGTGGGCCGCCAACAGGGCTGCCGTCACACCCTGCCCACGAACCTGGCGGCCGCGGAAATGTCCGTCATAGATGCGGGTCGTCCCGCACGACGGACTGCCGTCTTTTAACACCGCTGAATGCAGTTTGAAACACCGACAGGCTTCCAGGGCGAGTTGGGCGCCGGTCACAAACGCGGCGGTTACATCGCTCCCCGCACGGTTAAACACCTTCGCATTGCCGGTCAACACGGTCTGACCCGCGCCACCGGCAATCTCCGCCGGACATCTGGGGACCGGTAGCCCGCCGGCCGTTTCCGGGCAAAACGGCAATACCAGGCCGGCTGAAATCCAGCGCTCCAACCGTTCATCTACGGTCTTGATAATTTTGGCGTCGTAGCGCGCCCGGCAGCCGACCAGGCAGGCACTGACCATGATAATCGGTCGTTCGGCAAGCACTTTCACGCTTCCTGCTTCTTCAGGGCCCGGTTTAAACTGCCCTGAACATAGCCCTCCAGATCAAGACAGACGTGGTCATATCCCAGCTCTTTCAGCCTGGCCACGAGGCCTTCGCGGACGGGGCCGGTCACCAGCCGGGAAAACTCGACCGGATCTACCTCGATCCGGGCAAGGTTCCCGTGATGCCGCACGCGGCATGTTTCCAGGCCCAAGTCATACAGGTAGTCCTCCGCTTGAGCGACCTTTTCCAGAACGGTTTTCGACAAAGGCACGCCATACGGTATCCGGGAAGCCAGGCAAGCCATGGAAGGCCGGTTCCACGTCGGCAGGCCCATGTCCCGCGACAGACTGCGGATCTCGGCTTTGGTTAAACCGGCGTCAATCAAGGGCGCCTTGATATCGAGTTCTTCGGTCGCTTTGAAACCGGGGCGGTAATCATCGAGGTCATCAAGGTTCGCGCCGTGGGCGATATGGGTAAACCCCATTTTAGCAGCCTGGTCCGCCATTAGGGTCATCAAGTATTGCTTGCACAGATAGCAGCGGTCAGCCGGATTTTCGATAAACCCGGTGACACCCAGTTCATCGGTGGTGATAACCTTTAGGGGCAGATCGAATGTTTCGGCGAATTGCAATGCGGCCCGGTGTTCCCGGCCGGAATGGATTGGGGAGACGGCTTTCAAAGCGACCATGCGGTCACCGAGGACCTGCCGGGCCATCATGGCCAGAAAGGCACTGTCCACACCGCCGGAGAAAGCCACGGCCACAGACTGCAGCGCTTTTAAGCAGGCCGTCAATTTTTCCTTTTTTACGGTTAGCGTATCGGTTGGCATGCGTTCTGGTTTCCTTTCGGCGCTTGCCGGTGTCGATCAAATAAGTGTTTACAAATAATACCTAATTCGATATGTGGGTTATTTGCATGTAATTACAGCCTATATTCCAATTTCATTCATTTTCAAAGGGGTTTTTTATGGGAAAAAAGAGCCTGATTAAATCGACCTCGAAAAAGAAAAGCGCCGCCAAGAAGTCAGCACCGGACAAGAAAGCCGCCGCAAAAAAGACCGCCAAGAAGAAAGCCGCAAAAAAGACCGCCAAGAAGAAAGCCGCAAAAAAGAAGGCTGCCCCCAAGAAAAAGGCTGCTCCCAAGAAAAAAGCTGCGCCGAAGAAAAAAGCTGCACCCAAGAAAAAAGCCGCACCCAAGAAAACGGCTGCCAAAAAGGCCGCCCCCAGGAAGAAAGTAGCCAAAACCGTTGCTGCCAAAAAAGCCGCACCCCAAAAGGCACCGGTTAAGAAACTGACCGGCAAAGCGTTGCGCCACCAGCAATTCGACTGGCCCAAGACTGAGAAAGTCGTCAAGGTTTCCCCGGTTAAAGTGAGACTTCAGGAGCCACCTCCGTTCATCACAAGCACGGACAAACAAGAAATTGAAACAATTAAGGCCATCCTGTGGCGTCGTTTCGATATGGCCGCCATCCAGGAGGCCGGCACAAAAGCGGCGGCCGACAAAGCTGCCCAGGAAAAAGCAGCGGCCGCAAAGGCGGCTGCGGATAAAGCCGCCGCTGAGAAAGCCGCGGCCGAGAAAGTCAAGGTCTCCTACGCTGAACCGGCCGTGTCCGCCGCCCCCCCGGCAGCGCCGGTTGACCGCACCGGACAGTACTTCACCTTCGGGGCGGCCGGGATCGCTCTCCTGCTCTTTCTACTGGTTATCGGCGCCTCCATGAACAACGCCGGCACATACTATATCAAACCAGCCGAGGGCGCGATTGAAATCTGGCAGGGTAAATTCGCTCCGCTGGGTGACCGGCTGCTGATCACGCTCCCCGGAGTTCCAGCCCCGGCGGAGATCCAGCCCGAATACGACAAAGCGGCCGTTTTCCCGCTGATCTACACCCACTATCTCGACAAGGCCGACGCCCTTCTGGCGGCCCCCGGTTTCCCGGACTTTGACGGCATCAAGCAGTACCTGGAAAAAGCACTTAAATTCGCCCATACCCGGGATCTACGCACGGCGGTCTACGAACGTCTCGATGGCATCGATATTGCCATTTACACGTACAAAGCCAATGTGGCCGCGAGCCGCGGAACAACCGAAGATCTGGAGATCGCTTTGGATCACCTGGCGTCAGCCGCCGCCTTGAACCCGGACGAGAACCTGCTCAAGTTGATCGAACAGAAAAAAGCGCTCTTCGCGGAAGCAATTACCGCCAACCAGGCCCGCGCCGAAGAAGAAGCACGCGCAGCGGAGGAAGCCCTGGCCGCCCAGCAGGAAGCGGCGGCTGCAGACGCCGGTCAGCCGGCTACGCCGGAAATTGCACCAATGGAAAAATAACCGGCCAAGGGCCACAAAGTCAAACCCTCAAGGTAGTGCCCGTCCGAACCCAACCTTCGATCAGACGGGCACCCCATCGCCCGTGAGATGCTGGTCGCTTCGGTCCACACGGCCCTTTAATCAAAATGACCACACGCCGCGCCCTCATTATCGTCCCCGTTATTGTCATTCTCTTCCTGCTGCAATCGTATTTCTGGGTACCCACCTATGAAGAGCAAACGCGGGGCAACCCGGACCGCTTGAACCAGTACATTACGGCTACGATCGGCGATGCCAGCCTGCTCAATCCCATCCTGACTGCCGATTCCGCCAGCAGTCAGATTGAATCGATGGTCTTCGAAGGTCTTATCGATCGGGACGATCAACTGCGTTACCGCGGACGCGTCGCCCGTGACTGGCAAATCACCGAGGTGGCCTACTTCTACGTAAATCCCGCGCGACCCCCTCCGACCGGGAGCGGTGCCGATGGAAAAACCGTATTGGCCTGGCTGCAGCAGCAGCAATCCGCCGGAGCTCCCGAACTGAAGTCGGTCACAGCCATGGATCTATTGCCGGCGCAGGTCTTGAAAACAACCCGTCAGTCCACCATCGACGGCACCAAACAAACCGTTCGCGTCACCGCGACAGCCCCGGCCCGGATTCAGCTGACCCTGGACCGGGTGGATCAGGATTTTTTCACTCGGCTGCAAGCCTTACTGGGTAAAGACTACTTCGCGACCTTCGATGCTGCCCACCGGGTTACCACCGATCCGGTGCTGCCGGCGAAAGACCATCAGGCCTTGGCCAGGGAAATGCTTCCGGCCACTGAGCACAACCCGGTCATCGTGTTTCACCTGCGCCCGGGAATCCGCTTCCATGACGGCCACGATTTGGATGCCGAAGATGTAAAATTCACCTATCAGGCGATTGTGAATCCCCGGAACTTGTCTCCCCGGATACCGGATTACGAACCGGTTAAATCGGTTAGCGTGCTGGATCCCTTGACTGTCAAGATCACTTACAAGCGGCTATACTCGCCCGCCCTGGGTACCTGGGGCATGGGCATATTACCGCAACACCGCCTGAACGATGACGCCCTGGCCGCGGAAGCCCGGGCAACCGGTAAGGACCCGGCCACGTTTACGCTTCGTCAGAGCCGGTTTAACCGTGAACCGATCGGCAGCGGTCCGTTTGTCTTCAAAGAGTGGAAATCAGATCGCTACATCCGCCTGGAACGCTTCGAGCAATATTGGGAGGGCCCTCCCAATTACCACACCTACATCATGCGGATTATTCCGGACCCCTTGACCCAGGAAATGGAGTTTTATGCCGGGACTGTGGATAATTACGCGGTGGTCCCGCACCAGGTTGAACGCCTGCGTGCCGATGACCGCTTCCAGCAATTTTCAGGGACGTCGTTCGGATATTCCTACATTGCCTATAACATGCGTCGTGAGCCGTTTGACGACCCGCGTGTCCGCCGGGCGCTGGGTATGGCCATCGATACCGGTAAAATCATTCGCTATGTGATGTACGGCCAGGCTGAATCCATTACCGGTCCGTTTGTCAAACAAACCGATTTCTATAACCGGGACATCCAGCCGCTGCCCTATGATCCGGAGGGTGCCCTCAAGCTGCTCGCCGAGGCCGGCTGGCATCGCAATGCAGCCGGCTGGCTGGAGAAGAACGGCCGCCGGATGCAGTTCACCCTGATAACCAATAACGGCAACAACCTGCGCAAGGCCATTTTAGCCATCGCCCAGGATGCGTGGAAACGGATTGGCATAGATGTCTCCACCGATCTTATCGAGTGGTCGGTATTTATTCAAAAACGCGTCAACCAGCTTGATTTCGACACTCTGGTCCTGGGTTGGTCCATGGGGATCGACCCGGACCTCTACCAGATCTGGCACTCCAGTCAGACCGGTCCGTTTCAGCTCAATTTCGTGGGTTTCGCGGACCGGGAAGCGGATGAGCTGATCTTGAAAATCCGGCGTGAATACGATCATAACCGGCAGGTGGCCTACTGCCACCGCCTGCACGAAATCATTGCGGCCGCCCAACCCTATACATTTTTATATGTCGGCCGCTGGACAGCGCTGCTGGACAAGCGCATAGTCCGGCAAATAGCGACCAAACGCGGAGAAGTGGTCTACAAGCCCATTGTGCCCACCAAGACAGGCAACTATGCATATCACTTTAACCAGTGGATCAAGCTGCCCCAGCAGCCCACATTGACCGACCGGGGATAATTCGGCATGCTGTCTTTCATCGGAAGAAGCCTTGTTCAGAAAGCAGTCACCCTCGTGTTCGTGGCGGTGGTCTCTTTTCTGATCATCCATCTGGCCCCGGGTGAACCGAGCCAGATTGATCCCTTGAACCCCAAATTCACGCCGGAAATCGTTGAGCGCATGCGCGCCGAGCTGCATCTGGATGAACCCCTGCATGTCCAGTTCTACCTCTTCTACCGGGATCTGTTCACCGGTCGAATCGTCTCCTGGAAGGATCAGCGGCCGGTCCTGGCCAAGATCTGGGAACGGTTTCTCAATAGCTTGCCCCTGTTTATCATCGGCACCCTGCTTACCTGGACCTTTTCTTTTCCCATGGGCATCCGGGCAGCTATTGACCGCGGTAGTGGTTTCGATAAATCCACCACCTTTTTTGCTTACCTGCTGATCTCGATCCCGGGTTTCTTTTTTGCCTATATCCTGATTATCCTGATGGTGAACTGGCTGCAGGTACCGGTTATCGGCATGGAGACCTTCGGCACATCCGAAGCCGCCGTTTTCAATAGGCTTATGGATCGCACCTGGCATATGGTCCTGCCCTCCATCCTGGGCGCAACGGGTGGTATCGCCGTGCTCTCGCGCTACGTCCGCAGCCAGATGCTGGAAATCATCAGCCAGGACTACGTACGCACCGCCCGGGCCAAAGGGCTGCCCATGGAAACTGTTTACTACCGGCACGCCCTGCGCAACGCCCTGCTGCCCTTCGTTACCATGTTCGGCCTGATTCTGCCCGGCCTGATCGGTGGGTCCGTGATCATCGAATCCATTTTTTCCTGGCCCGGGATGGGCCGGATGGCCTACGAAGCGATCCTGGCCCGGGATTACCCGGTCATCTTGACTGTTAATTTTATCTCCGCCGTTTTGGTACTGATTGGTACCTTTATATCCGATGTGTTGTACATGGTGGTGGATCCGAGGATAAAACTCTGATGACCGTGACGCAAACCAAACCGACGCCGGCGCCTTTGGACGGCGCCCTGATGCCGCCACCGCGATCACCGCGGGCAGAATTCTGGCGCCTGCTGCGTAAAAATCGTATGGCCCTGGGCGGCCTGATCGTCTTTGGGCTGTTTTTCCTGATCGCCCTCATTGGGCTGGTGCTGACATCCGGCGTCGATCCTTTGGTGGATCCATCCACTGTGCGGCTCCAAGAAAAATTACGGCCGCCGCTGGCCCGGGCCAATGTGGCTTCCCTGCAATCCGATGATATACCCGTGCTGGGTGTCTACCTGCTGGGCACCGATGATTTAGGACGTGATGTGTTTGCGCGCATGTTGCAGGGAGCCTGGGTTTCGTTGACGGTTGGGTTTGTGGCCGTGGGGATCTCCGTGTTCATCGGCATCATCCTGGGCGGCATTGCCGGCTATTACGGTCAACAGCACGTCTGCCTGGACCATATGCTGGTATTTGGCCTGATCGTTACCGCCCTGCTGGCCGGTCTGTCCGGCAACATTCCCGCTGCCCTGGTGGCATTCATACTGGCCCTGCCCTTGCTGGGCTGGCTCCGGCGTCTGCAGACCCAAGCCGGCCTGAGCTATGCGCGGACTGAGCTGGCGGGACTGCTGCGCCGCCCGGTTTTCTCGATTGACACCCTGATTATGCGGGCCGTGGATATCATGCTCTGCTTTCCCACGTTTTTTTTGATTCTCACCGTGGTGGCCCTGCTGCCGGCCAGCCTGTATAACATTATGATCGTCATCGGCCTGACCAGCTGGATGGGGACCACCCGGTTTGTCCGGGCGGAGTTTCTTTCCCTCCGCGAACAGGACTTTGTGGCCGCCGCCCGGCCCTTGGTTTGAGCGACACGCGCATCATATTCCGCCACATGATGCCCAATGCCATCGCGCCGGTACTCGTGTCGGCCACCCTGGGAATTGCCTCCGCCATTTTAACCGAAGCCGGCTTGAGTTTCCTGGGGTTTGGCGTGCCGCCGCCGCATGCCACCTGGGGCAACATCTTGTCGGACGGCAAGACCTTTATTTTTGACGCACCCTGGCTGACGTTCGCTCCGGGCATCGTTATTTTAATTGTAGTGCTGGCCTTCAACCTGTTTGGAGAAGGACTGCGGGATATATTTAATCCGAAACTGCGCGATCGCAATTAGAAGCTGTCGCCAAAATTGGATTTTGGCGACAGCTTCAGGGATGATAAAAAGACAAACCCTACAACACCTGGCTGAATGGCAATTTTTGCAGATTGCTAAGTTGCTGTTCCGGAGTTCAGACTGAAAGGTTTCATGGACGGGCAAACCGACGAAGTATTATTGGACGTAAAAGACCTGCGCGTCTATTTTCAGGGGGATACAACTGTCGCGCGCGCGGTGGACGGCGTCAGCTTTCAGATTCATCGCCGGGAAACGGTCTGTATCGTCGGTGAATCCGGCTGCGGCAAGACGGTGACAGCCCTGGCCCTGCTGGGTTTACTACCATCCCCCCCGGCCGAGATAGCCGGCGGCCGGGCCCTATTTAGCGGCCGCGACCTGCTCACCCTGGATGAAGCGACCCTGCAAGCGATTCGCGGGCGCAAGATCGCCATGGTGTTCCAGGAGCCAATGAGTTCCCTGAACCCGGTCTTTACCATTGGCAATCAGATCCAGGAAGCCATCCAAATCCATAACCGCCGCACACCGGCAGACCTGCAAGACCGCAGTATCCAACTGTTGACCGATGTCGGCATCCGCAACGCTCAGCGCCGCCTGGGTGACTACCCGCATCAATTAAGCGGCGGACAACGCCAGCGGGTCATGATTGCCATGGCTCTGGCCTGTGAACCGGACCTGATCATTGCCGATGAGCCCACCACCGCCCTCGATGTGACGGTACAGTCCCGAATTTTGAAACTTTTGCGGGAACTGAAAGAGAGCCACCATATGGCTATTCAGTATATCACCCACGATCTGGGGGTGGTCTCTGCCATAGCCGACCGCGTGTATGTGATGTACGCCGGGATGGTCGTCGAGGAAGCGAACGCGGATGAGCTGTTCAGCCAACCGGGCCATCCATACACCCAGGCGTTGTTGGCGGCATTGCCCACCCGGGAAAAGAGGGGGCAACGGCTCTACAATATCACCGGCAATGTGCCCCACCCCGCCTATAAGCCGGCGGGTTGTCCATTTCATCCCCGCTGCCGGTATCGGATCGCTGCCTGTGAGACCGATTTGCCGGGTATGCGCGATTACGGTTACGGGCATCTGGCCCGGTGTCCGGTCGTCGACTACCCGCTGAAGGACGTATAATCTATGCATAGGAGCAATGGACACAACACGCCGCTACTGCAGGTTCGGGGACTGAGAAAATACTTCCCCGTGCGCCGGGGGATGCTTCAAAAAACCGTCTCTTTTCTGAAAGCGGTGGACGGGGTAGATTTTGATATCGATCAAGGCCAGACCCTGGGCCTGGTGGGGGAAAGCGGTTGCGGCAAAACAACCGTGGCACGCCTGCTGCTGCACTTGCTGTCGGCCGATGCCGGCGAAATTCGCTATAAAAATCAAAATCTGGTCAACCTGACCGAACGCCAGTTCAAACCACTGCGCCATGAGATTCAGATCGTCTTCCAGGATCCCTATAGTTCCCTGAACCCGCGCATGACCGTGGGAGCTTCCATCGGGGAGGGGGTGCGCGTCGCGGGAATTGCCGACCGCATTGCCCGGCAAAAACGCATCACTCAATTGCTGGACATGGTCGGTATGCCGACTGCATCAGCTGACCGCTACCCGCACGAATTCAGCGGTGGCCAGCGCCAGCGGGTCGGTATTGCACGAGCTTTGAGCGTCGACCCGGCGTTGATCATCTGCGATGAACCGGTCTCCGCCCTGGATGTTTCCATCCAGGCCCAGATTATCAACTTGCTCAAGGACCTTCAGAAAGAGCTGAACTTGAGCTATCTCTTCATTTCCCACGATCTGAATGTGGTCAGCTATCTTTGCAATCGGGTTTGTGTCATGTACCAGGGGAAAATCGTCGAAGCGGCGCCGGCGGCCGACCTGTTCGACCAGCCCCGGCACCCCTATACCCACACGCTGCTTGCATCGATCCTGGAGCCCGGCTCCGCTGCGGCTGCCGGTCACCCCTCTGATAACGGCCCGACCGAGAGACAACCACCGGCGACCCTGCAAACGTGCGCTTACTATGACCAGTGTCCGCATGCTTCGCCTGTGTGTGCCCAGTCGGAAAGCGGGCTGGTGCAAGTCGCCCCGGATCATTTTGTCCGCTGTCATCAACAGGAATAGGTCCTTTGAAACTGTCCAATAAAAAGATCAAGTACATCAAAAGAAACGCGGGGACAGATACGCCTGAGCACATAGCAGCCAAGCTGAAAATCCCTGTGAAGGATGTGCAGCGGGTTTTAAAAAAAATTGAAGCAAAGCGGCCCTCTCAAAAACCGGATACAGGGAACCAGGCGCCTATTGAGCGCGGTGACGCGCTGAAGAACCTGATTTTTATCTTGCTTATGTGTTTAGCAGGCCTGGCTGTTTACGCGAATACATTCGATTCACCGTTCCTATTCGATGATATTCCCAACATCAAACGGAACCCGCACATTCAGATCGAAACGATAGATGCCCAACACCTCGCAGCGGTCATTCACAAAAGCCCCAACCCAAGGCGTCCCGTCGCCAATATCAGTTTTGCCCTCAACTATTTGTGGGGTGGGTACCAGGTGTTTGGCTACCACCTCGTAAACCTGTGCATCCACCTGCTCAATGGCATTCTGGTCTACTTCGTGACTGCCGCTGTCCTGGCACGGGCCCGCCATATTCAAAATCATAAGCCCCCTTCCGGACCGGACAATAAAATCCCGCATATCGCTTTGTTTGCCGCCCTCATCTTCATCTGTCATCCCATCCAGACCCAGTCCGTAACTTACATCGTCCAGCGGATGAACAGCATGTCCACCCTGTTCTATTTTCTGGCCTTTTATCTATACGTGCAAGGGCGCCTGGCCGGCCGTATGCGCAGCCGCTGGTTGCTATACGGTGGCGGTCTGTTAGCGTGGGGCCTGGCGCTGGGTTCCAAGGAGATCGCCGCGACCCTGCCCCTTATTATTCTAATCTATGAATGGTACTTTTTTCAGGATCTGGACCGGCAGTGGTTGCGGCGCAATCTGAAATACAGCCTGGGGGCCCTTTTACTCTTTGGTCTGGCGACAGTGCTCTATCTGGGCGGAAACCCTTTGGACCGGATCGTGGGCGATTACGCCACCCGTGATTTCACTATGTACCAGCGGGTTCTGACCCAGTTTAGAGTGGTTGTCTTTTATATAGGCTTGCTACTCTGGCCCCATCCCGACCGGCTGAATCTGCTGCATCACATCACAACCTCAGCGTCGTTGACAACGCCTCCGACCACCGTTCTGTCCCTGATGATCGTTGTGGGGCTCGTTTGTTCGGCCGCGATGCTGGCCAGGTATAACCGCGTGTTGTCGTTTGGAATCCTCTGGTTCTTCTTGAACCTGGTGATCGAGTCCTCCATTATCGGGCTGGAGATGATATTCGAGCATCGGCTTTATCTGCCCATGTTCGGTTTCAGCCTGATACTCGCTTGTCTGTGGTCGGGATGCTGGCCCGTCGACCATGGGGTGCGCTTGTCCTGGCCGGCGTCCTCATCATTTCCGGCGGCCTGGCGGCCTTTGCCAGAAATAGCACCTGGCAGGATGAAGTTACCCTCTGGGAAGACAATATAAAAAAATCCCCGCAGCTGGCCCGACCGCACGTGAACCTGGGACTCGTCCTAACCGACCGAAACCGGGTGGCGGAAGCCATTGGCCATTATCGGGCCGCTATCCGCATCGAACCGGATCTAGTGGAAGCCCTTAACAATCTGGGTGCCGCCCTCAGTCGCCTGAACCAAGAACAAGAAGCCGAACAGTACCTGCGGCAGGCGCTTGAACTAAAACCGCGTTACGCCCAAGCCCATGGTAATCTTGGAATTGTTCTGGAAAAACAAGGGCGCATTGATGACGCTATCTTCCACTATCAAAAATCATTGCAGCTTCAGCGTACGAATCCATCAGCCCATAATAATCTGGCCATCGCCCTCACCAAACAAAAGCGCCTCGACGAAGCGCTGGAGCACTATTATACAGCGCTCCGCATCAAGCCCGATTTTCCGGAAGCGCACAACAATTTAGGGAGGTTGTTGGCCCAGAAGGGGCGGCTGGAGGCAGCGCGAACCCACTTTGTAAAAGCTGTCCAAACCAATCCGCAGTATAAGCAAGCGTATATGAACCTGGGCAAAGTCCTGATTCAATTGAATAGATCCAAAGAGGCGCTTCATCCGTTGGAAAAGGCCCTGACATTACCACCGGAGTATGCGTCGGCCTACAATTATATGGGGGTGGCCCTATTGCGAAGTGGACGTGCGGGTGAAAGTATAACCTACTTTCGCAAGGTATTGGAATTGAATCCCGATTTTCCAAACATACACCGCAACCTGAAAGCGGCCCGGGCTGCGGGGCAGAAAAGCCGGTAATGGATTGTATTGAAAACAGGTTTTTACCCTTTTGAGCCGCTAAACCGATTGAGCATTGCCATGACAAGCTACCCAAACACGACAACCCCTATGGTGGAACTAAACCGGCGCGTAAGTCGTCTGCAAACCAAAATGGCGGCAAATGACATTGACGGCGCCTTGATTGTACAGAACTCAGACCTGTTCTATTTTGCGGGAACTGCCCAGCAGGCGCACCTTTACATTCCGGTTGACGGACTACCGATCCTCATGGTGCGCAAAGACATGACCAGGGCGCGCACCGAATCGCCCCTGGAAAGAATCGTACCGCTATCCAGTCCGCGGCGGATACCCGAAATCCTGAAAGCGTATGCGTATCCCCAACCGGCCTCGCTGGGGCTGGAATGCGATGTGCTGCCGGTCAATCGATACCAGGCCTACCAGAAGACCTTCAGTGGCTGCCGGATCCTGGATGCGTCAACCCTGATCAGAATGACGCGGGCGGTCAAATCCGCGTACGAAATTGACCTAATCACCCAAGCGGCCGAGCGGGCGGACCAAGTTGCCGGCAGCATGGGTGAACGCCTGGAGCCAGGCCTGACCGAAATCGAGTTGGCCGGTCTGATCGAAGCCCGGGCCCGGGCACTGGGCCACCAGGGCTTTGTACGCATGCGGCTGTGGGGTAGTGAAATGTTCTACGGGCACCTCATGTCGGGCCCCGCCGCTGCAGTGCCCAGTTACCTGGCATCGCCCACGGGGGGCACCGGTACCTCGCCGGCGTTTGCCCAGGGGCCGGGATTCCGGAAGATCGAACGCAATGAAACCGTGCTTTTGGATTATGTTTTCGCCTGGCAAGGGTACCTGGCGGACCACACCCGCATTTTTGCCACCGGCGATTTGCCCGATGAACTGAAGCAGGCCCATGAAGCCATGCTTGGCATTCAGGAAATGCTCAAGTCGGCTGCCCGGCCGGGCATTCCAGCCGGGGAGTTATACGAACTGGCGCTGGCCCGCGCCACCGATCGGGGGCTGGGTGAATTCTTCATGGGCACCGGCGACCAGCGGGTCCGTTTTGTCGGCCACGGTATCGGCATCGAACTAGACGAGTTCCCGTTTCTGGCCAAAGGGCAGGAAATGGCCCTCGCAGAGGGAATGGTCATAGCGCTTGAACCGAAGGTGGTGATGCCCGGCAAAGGCGTGGTCGGCATTGAAAATACCCACGTGGTGGAAGCGGATGGACTGCGACAGCTAACGGTGTTCGAAGAATCGATTACGGTGGTGTAATTCAGACCGGGATTGTGAGCGGCAAAGAGTGGTTACTGCTAAAATCCAATGAAAAAACATGGATCGCGCAGAGGCGCAGAGACACAGAGAAAACCAATAATTTATCCGGCTTCGCCGGAAAACCTAAAAAGCCTTTGTAACCTGAAGCTTGAAACGGTTTTTCGCACGATAGTGCGACCAAATCTTGTTTTTGCTTTTCTCTGCGTCTCTGCGCGAGTATCTGGTTTTTACGGCATAGCTTAAAGCCATTGACCTGCCCTGAAGAGCAGGTTTCTAAAAGCAGAATAAACACAAAAAAAGGAGCACCGGATGTCCATCCGTGCTCCTTCCTTGTTTCCGTGGGTAACCGAATTTTAACGTTTCGAGAACTGGAATCTCGCCCGGGCGCCTTTCTGCCCGTATTTCTCTCTTTCCTTGACGCGGGGATCACGTTTAACGAAACCGGCTTTTTTAAGGGGGCCTCTGAAATCGGGATTGGCAAGAATCAGGGCTTTGGTAATCCCGTGACGGATAGCGCTGGCCTGGCCGGTTACCCCCCCGCCCAGCACCTTGACCTTCACGTCGTATGCCCCGCTTGTGTTGGTGATGGCGAAAGGCTGCGCCAGCAGCATCTTCGCGGTATCCAGTCTGAAATATTCGTCCAGCGGCTTTTTGTTGACCGTAATCTCACCGCTGCCCGGTGTCAGCCATGTTTTGGCAATGGCTGATTTTCTTTTTCCTGTAGCGTAGAACGTGTTCTGATTTTCCATTGAATCCCTCGGTCGTGCGCGGCCTAAACCGCGGCTGGTTTAGTTGGCCATAGCCTCCGGCTGCTGAGCCTCGTGCGGATGGGTATTGCCGGTATACACCTTAAGTTTCTTGAAAAGCTTCCGGCCCAGTTTGTTTTTCGGCAGCATGCCTTTGACGGCATGCCGAATCAGTTCCTCAGGGCGCTTTTCCAGCAGTTTTTCAGCGGTTATCTCCTTGAGTCCGCCGATATAGCCACTATGCCGGTAGTAGACCTTTTTCTGAAGCTTTTTACCGGTCAGCACTATTTTGTCGGCATTGATCACCACGACGGCGTCACCCGTGTCCACGTGCGGCGTAAAAGCCGGATTATGTTTTCCGCGGAGCCTTGCGGCGATTGTCGTTGCCAGGCGTCCCAACACCTGACCCTCGGCGTCGACGACCCACCAATTTTCTTTATGTTCACCTTTTTTCGCGCTTTGCGTATATTTTTTCACCGTTCTTTCTCCTATGTGTATCTCAGAACCTGGTATAATTATAGAAAAATTAATGCCTTGTCAAGCCAAATCTAAAAAAATCTCTTAAAAATCCCAACAGTGCCCCCTGGTGCTGTAATTTTAAAAATCTCTGTGATATAAAGCTGTTATATAAAAATTATTTTTCCACAAATAGGGGCGCCCCCTGCATAGGCGCACGGAAACGATGGACCACCTGGAAATCGAAGTAAAATTCTTTCTCGAAGACCCCGCTGCCATCCGGGCCGCGATCGTGGATCTGGGCGGGCGGTCACGCGGCCGGGTTTTCGAATCAAACCATATCCTGGATAAGCCCGGGCTGGACCTGTTCCGAAAAGGCGCCCTGCTGCGCCTCCGGCAGGCGGATGGGAACTTACTGACCTATAAAGCCCCGCCTGAGACTCCCGACGGGGAATTCAAAGTCCGTCGGGAGATCGAGGTGCAGGTATCGGATTTCACCGACACCAGACAAATCATGGCAGCATTGGGGTTCACCACAATGCGCATCTATGAAAAATGGCGTGAAACCTTCATCCTGGAGGGCACCCATTTGTGCCTGGATACCCTGCCCTATGGAGATTTTCTGGAAATAGAGGGGAGCGCCGAGAGTATTCGCAACCTTTCGCAAAAGCTGGGGTTTGCCTGGGAACAACGCAGTGTGCTGAACTATCATGAACTTTTCGAACTGGTCAAAGAGGCCTGCCAGCTCGACTTTGCAGATATCACCTTTGCCAATTTTGAAGGTTTGACGGTGGACCTGGCCACACTTAAAACCCGATTCGAATCCGGTGAATGAAATATTCTCACTCCGACTTGGCCATCTACGGTAGAGGCTATTTCAAGAATGGAATTTGGTTCCCCGCGTAATTCGCGCGGGATCTACGACAAGGTCCAGTCTTCGCTCTACGAGCTACGCCCGACAAGCAAGTCGGCCGCGAATCTCAAACCGGGGGCGTCAGCGAAGCCAGTGCCTTGCGTGGTAAATACTACAGGTATTTCGAGGATTTGATATGAACGCCCAACGCAGAGATTGGGCCAAAAGACTTTCTTGAAATAGCTTCTAAAGGAAACGATTCGGCTTGGTATCACCCGACTTGATGCAGGTAACCTGGGCGTTGAGCACCCCACCGGCTTCCACGACAAAATCCTTACACTCAACGCGTCCGGAGCAGTTGCCGGTCGACAGAATTATCAATTCCTTGGAGGCGTGGATTTCTCCTTCGAAGGTGCCGCCGATCGTCATGCTGGCAACCTTGGTATCGGCATAGACGGAACCTTCTTTTGCAATCACCACGGTATCGCCCTCCAGCGTGCCCTTAACGGTCCCCTTGATAACCAGTCTTCCCTGTGTCGTCAGGGTGCCGTCCACCGTCAACGCCTTGTCAATTATGGAAAAATCTTTGGGATTTCTTTTCACATCGCTTCCTTATTGTTGGGATAATTCCTTTAAGGGGTTTATATTGATAAAGCCCATGGAGACCTTGCCCCGGCGCACCACCAACCGGTAGGGATTCTCCGCTGAGGTCGCCTCCGGCGCTGCTTGATCTGAAAACAGCGGCGTCTTGAATTTGATCCGCCGGGCCTTAACGCCTGGACCGGAAAGATAGGCCCGCACGCCGCTATTCTGGTTGATGTTGGTTGCCAGAGCCACCAATTGCGGCGGCGCATCAGGACTGACGTCAAGGGTGCTGCCCGGGATGAAACAGCGCAGGGAACCATCGGCAAAGCCGAAGATAGCGTGTTTGAATTCCGGCTCAGCCAGATCGATAAACAGTTTACCGACTTCTTCATCCTCCAGGGTGACAATGATCTGGTACTGCCGACCCTTCTTTTTCAGGGAGTAACGTTTCCAAAGGTCCTTGCCGGAGTTGATGCGATACCCCCGATCCTCCCCGGTATTCTGGGAGCGTTGCCCCACAAATCCTTTGAGATTGACAACCAGGTCGGAGGGGTCCGCCACGGTCGTCACCACATCCACGATCTCAAAAATATCACCGCGAATGATCTTGAAGCGGCCGTAGTTGTTGTAATACTCGGTGACGCCGTTCCGCTTAAGTTTGTAAAAGAGGGGCCCCGCGCGAGGGGATGTCTTTGCCGGCGGTGCGGCGGCGGCCAGCGTCGCCGTCGGGGCAGGCGGACCGATGTCAATGTAGACGCTGCCGCAGGGATAGTAATCCTTGCGGACCACGATGCGCGTGGGTGCCCTGATGACAGTCGGTTTGCGCAGGTCGTTGATCGTGCCCAGCCCTACCAGGTCAGCACTGAGGCCGCGTTCATAGTTGGCTTCAATGTGCGAGATAGTCACTTTGTCACCCTGGGCGACCTTCAGGGTCTGCTGATTCTTTAACACTACCGGCAGGGCATCGTTCACCGAAATCACCAGGTAATCGAGCAGCGGTTTTTCCAGGGTCATGCGTGGTGTCTCCGGTATGACATCGAGAATTTCCATAAAGGCGTTGACTGCCAGATTATGGTGACGCACCTTCAGTTCCAACGGAAGTGATTTACTGGTCTCGATCCCAAAGGCCGGAATATCGTAGCGTGTCAATGCAAAGTAGGTCGCCGAACCGCGCTGTTCTTTATGCTGTGAATCTTTTTCCGCTGTGCGGTGATTATTGAACCGGAAAAAATGATCTGGGTCCACAATATCGATGTTCATCCGGCGGCACACTTCCCGGGCCATTTCGCCCAGTTCAATCTTTATATTGTTTTTGCGCGACGTATAGGTATCTGCATCGGCGATAATGGATTGCCCGTATTTTTTGGGATTCCGGTTGGGGCTTACCCAGGTTTCCGCAAAAAAGCCGGATCCATCATGCATATTGAGCAGGCAATCACTCTCGGCAATCAGCTTTTTTAAAATGGCCACAACCTCGGTTTCATACCCCTTCTTTTTGCTGGGACCGAATTTCCGGTTCATATCTTCATTGATCTGCCGCCGCTGGAGCACGATGGAATGAAAATTTGCCCGGGGTACGACAATGAGGTTGCCCTTGGCCAGGCTGATGTCGGCATAGAGATCAACCGAAAGAAAGCCACCCGGCTCATCACCCTGAATACCGCCAATCAGCAGAATCGTTTTACCCGGCTGTTGTCCGTAGATCCGGTAGACATTGAGTTCGTGATCGGTTCCCTCAAAGAAAACAGTATGCACGCGCTCCTGCGCGGCGGCTGGGAAGGGTCCGACAGCCACCAGCCAGACCAGTGACGCAATAGCCAGAAACGTATGTTTAAATCTTAAATTCACCTTGACATGGCCTTTACCGGTACCCAAACAAAAACCGGATCAGTTGTTCAATATGGTATTGGACGGTTCGAAACCTTCCTGGGCTGCGCCGGATTCGCCTGTTTCACCGGTTTGCGGATCATTGCCGGTCGCTGCAGGCCCATTCGTTTCATCAAAGGGATTTTCGATGGCAAAATGCTTCTCCAGCAGTAAATCCCCGGCGCCTGAATATACAAATACCGTGGCACTGTTCAATGTTTGCGGCGGCGCTTCATACGCGCTTTTGAACTTTACGACATTGAACCTTGAAATTGAGAAGTAGCGTCCCCGGTGGATACGGGCCGGTTTACCATCGACGAGCCGGGCCTTGGGAATGATCAGGAACCCGGTTTCCGCATCCCGGTCGCTTTTGAGGACGACAAACGTCCGACCCGACACAGCCCCGGCTTCCACATTCACGTTTTTCAACCGGAATTGAACGTTTAGAAGTTTCTGTTCCGGCGCATGGCGGACTTGAAAATCCCTCACATCCACTTTGATTTCCGGCTTTACTTCTTCAGGTATGACGGCTGGTGGCGCTTCCCTTTTCGCCGGTGGTTCAGGTTCCGCCGCGGGAGGCGGCGCAACGGGTACAACCGCCGCAGCGGCAGATTCAGGGGGCGCCGTATCAGCCGGCTCACCCACTTGGCTGGGTGCCTGCTCGGCCGCTACCGCAGCCGGCTGCGCTGTGGCCTGCGCCTTCTTCAATTTGGATTCGGCTATCCCCAACCGGGTCAGCAGCAGATCCCGTTCTTCTCCCAGCATCCGGATCTGCCCCGCCACCTTGGTCAATTCAGCTTCGAGCCGTCGGTTTTCCTCAAAAGGCTTTTTATACAGCATATAGATGCTAGCGGCCGCTGAAAGGGCCACTATCATGATAAAAATCGCCAACAGCATCAGGCCCTTGAACTTTCGAATCGTGATGACTTCGCCCTGATCGCCTACAAACAGCAGCGTCCAGTGTCCCGATTTACGACCTTTTCTAGGCGCCTTGTAGCTGTCTATTTCTTTCTGAAGGTCTCTCGGAATATCTTCCATTTTCCGTCTTCCATTCTTAGGCTCAAGGTTTTAATGCCTTTGGCTCTGATGGCATTGGAGGCGTAGTTCTGAACAAGCGTCACGGTGGCGATGTCCTGATCCCGTACGATTTTTATGTCCTCGCCGGTCACCTTTATGAAGCTGTAGGTCTTGTTCAACCGATCTTTGTAGGCCAGCCATTTCTGCTTGTTCATCCTTTTGGACCGGAATTTATTCGAATAGCAGTCACCATAAGCATTTATATCTTTACCCGACCAGGCTGCCAGCCACCGATCAACCAGGCTCGCTATGGCCTCATCCCCGGAATGACGAGACCTGAGTGTCTGGGCCGCCGACACCAGCGGATAGCCCGTGGTCTGCTGCGACTTGGTGTCATCGGACGCCATGAACGTATCGCCGACGATACGCGGGCCACCGTCGATATAGGCTATGAAGATCTTCCGGCGGCCGGCCAAGGTATCCATGTCACCCACCGAGAGCCGCTGGTCAAACATGGCGACATAGAGCTCCCGGTGTTTATAGATCCCCAGGTAATCCAGCCGGGTCGCAATCTCACCCGTGGCGGGTGGGCTTGGATTGCGGGCCTGGATCCATGGCATCCACCAGGCAATATCCGGCAGGTATTGAGAATCGTAGTGGGCCAGATAGTCATGGTACGTGCCGGTGGCCAGGGCCTTGTTCCACCCGGCCAGGAATGAACGAATTGCGGCATTCTCCGATTGTGCCTGGGCAACGGGTTTGTAATCGATTTTCTCGGCAATCAGGATCGGGGTGTCCTGCAGTGAGATAAACCCGGAAAGCTTGTCGATGTCCTGATTCACGAGTGCGATACAGCCGTTCGAATCCCGATCCCTCAGGGGGCGATTGGTGCCGTGCATCCAGATAGCATACCCGTTGCGTCCCTCGCGGCGGTCCATAAAGTTGGGATAGTCGATCGGAAAGGCGCGGGTGCCGTATAGGGGTGCCAAATCCTGGTCATTGAATTCCTGGGTAAAAAAGTAGGCCCCGACCGGCGTTTTTTTATCACCACTGACCTGCTTGTCCCCCCGCGCTTTGCCGGTTGAGCATTTCATGGTTTCGACCACTTCGTACCGGCCGTCATACTTGAATAGGGTAATCTGCTGAGATTTTTTCTCCACGACCAGTGCATAGGAGGGGCTTTCGCTGAGGGGCATCGACACAAACAGGTCGGGAATCAACCCCGCCCGGTCGGATCCAGCGGACGCACCGGCACCAATTGGTATTGTAAACAGAGCCAGCAGCGCCAAAAAAATCGTCCATGCATATGTTTTTAGACTATCCAAACAGCAGACCTCCTTGCTTCTAAGGCAATCGTTATTCCACGGCATTATATAGGATTACTATAGAATGTCAAATAGTTAGTAATCAGTGCCCTCACTATTTCCCGCCCAGCGTACGGGGTTTTTACGGCCCTAACCACCGGGTGTTACCCGGCCCTGGTAATGATTACCCGGTCGCCACACGTCACGTTCATCGCTTGGTGGGCATCGCGGCCGAAGATCGCAATCTCCAAAAACCCCATACTGCCCAAAATCGCCAAGGGCTGCCCCTCGGGCCCTTGCGCGTAGGATTGGTGCAAGCCAATGATACGATGCGTTCCGACCTGTATCTCGGGCCGGCAACCGGCATCGATTTGCAAAAAGGCATCCAGGGCCGGTTGATCGATGTTGGTAATGATATTGCCGAAATGATCGATGAGGATCACCTCTCCGTGTATGTCGCCGGATGGGGTTTGGGAAGCTTCCGGCAGATTTAGGTCTACCAGGTCTGTTGCCGCTACCACCGCCCCGGTCGACGTGATGTCATGGGTAAGCGACATGTGCGCTCCGACCGGAGCCAGGATATCGCGGCCATGGAAGGTATTGCTGATCGCATTCAGACAAAGATCATAATTGTCCAGTATGCGAATCTCGGTTGACTGGTGATCGGCTTGCAGCACGGCAGACAACACGCCGTTATCGGGGGCCACAAAGAAATGCCCGCCTAGCCGGGCACAGATGATCGCGCGGTCACTGCCGACGCCCGGATCCACGACAATCACATGGACCGTGCCGCGGGGGAAATAGGCATAGGCCGCGGCCAGTTTCCAGGCGGCCACGCGCGTATCCTGCGGCGGGATCTGGTGGGTAATATCCACGATATGGGCATTCGGATTGATCCCGAGGATGACCCCTTTCATGATACCGACCCAGGCATCTTCCAGTCCAAAATCTGTCAGTAAGGTAACGGCACCCACGTTTCAACCCCGGTCAAACAAACGGCCCTGAGCCTTGATGCCCAGATGGCGGTAGGCGGCTTCGGAAGCCTTGCGCCCGGACGAGGTCCGCATGATCATGCCGATTTTCAACAGATACGGTTCTACGACATCAACCAGGGTGTCGGTCTCTTCCTGCAACGTGGCGGCGACCGCCTCAATGCCGACTGGCCCGCCTTTATAGAAGTCAATGATCGTCCTCAAATAGCGCCTATCGAGGACCGTGAGCCCCTGGGGATCGACCCCTTCCAGGTCCAGGGCGGCCGAGACGGTTTCCCGGTTGATTTGACCGTCGGCCCGGACCTGCGCGAAATCGCGGACCCGCTTCAACAACCGGTTTACAATCCGCGGGGTACCCCGTGAGCGTACGGAGAGCTCCGCGGCGCCAGCAGGATCAATGGGCATATCCAGCAACGCGGCCGAGCGGTCGGTAATTTTGACCAGGTCCTCCTTTGAATAAAAATCCAAGTTCCGGAATATCCCGAACCGGTCGCGCAGTGGGGCCGACAGCAGTCCCACCCGGGTCGTGGCGCCCACCAGCGTAAAGCGTTTCAGGCGAAATCGGTGGCTGCGGGCATGGATGCCCTTGTCGAATACAAAATCGACGGCGAAATCCTCCATGGCCGGATACAGGAACTCTTCTACTACTTTGGGAATGCGGTGGATCTCGTCCACGAAGAGGATATCCCCTGCCTGCAGGTGGGTCAAAATCCCCAACAGGTCGCCCCGTTTGTCCAGAGCCGGTCCCGAGGTGACGGTCAACTGGCCACCCATTTCATTGGCGATGATATGGGCCAGGGTGGTTTTACCCAGCCCGGGCGGACCATGAAACAGGATGTGATCCAGCGGTTCTTGCCTCAAACGGGCCGCCTCCAAGGCAATGTTCAGCGTTTCCACCACTTCCGGCTGCCCGATATACTCCGTCAGCTTTTCCGGCCGCAGGGACAACATCTCGGGTTCGCGATCCACCGGCAGGCTCGCCGGAGACAAAGCGTTCGAAAAATCAGATCTGTGGGTCAAAATATCATCGGTCATGGGCAGTTTCACCCCGGTACACTTCGTCAAATAGTTCTTCCGCCGTGGAAATTTGTTCGTTGCGCTGCAGGGCCGCCGCTATCATCTGCCGGGCATCTGCCGGTCGATGCCCCAGTTGGCCGGTCATGACTTCCAGGACTTGCTGGGCGATATCTTCAGCCTGGGCCGGTACGTTGCGGGCCGGCTCGGCGGCCAGCAAAAACTGGTCCAATTTACCTTCCAAAGTGGCGATAATCTTTTGCGCGGTGCGACTGCCGATACCCTCCAGTTGCTTCAATGCGGCTGCGTCCCGAGCTTCAATGGCACGGGCGATCTCCCCGACCGGCAAGGTCATCGCCTTGGCGGCCTTGAGGGGACCAATGGCAGCCACGGAAAGGAAAAGTTGAAAAAAGTCCTTTTCCAATTTTCGCTTGAAACCGATCAGCACCGGTTTCGGCTGCCGTTCGGTCTGCTGGTAGTAAATATACAGCGCCACTTCATCGCCAACATCTTTATCGTGCAGGGACGCCATGACGATTGCCGGCAGCAGGATTTCATACCCAACCTGGTTGGCCAGCACCAGGAGCCGTTCGTTTTCTTTTTCCAGCAGTTTACCTTCGATGTAACCGATCATATCTGTAGAGTCCTATGATGGCCAGTCCGATCGCATCGGACGCATGAAAAGGCCGAATGGGTTCCGGGGCACAGATTATACGTCGCACCGCCTGCTCAAGCTGCTCCTTATCGGCAGTGCCGCTGCCGGTCAGTATTTTTTTGGCCTCGCGCACCGCCAGTTCAACAACCGGCAGGCCGGCCCGATTGCCGGCCAGTAGGATCACCCCGGTCACCTTGCCGAGATCGATACCCGACTTCGGGTATTTGTGCAGCGAGAAAACGTCCTCGACTACCATGAGGTCAGGCTTTTCATCCGCGAGCACCTGCGAAAGCCTGGTATAAATGCAGTCCAGACGGGTAGGAATTTGGTCCTGGCTGGGGGTCTTGATACAACCGTAAGAATATCCGCAAAGGTGGGTGTCCTCACCCTGGACCAGTCCGATTCCAGTGGCCGCCAGTCCGGGGTCTATGCCGATAACTTTTACCATACGCAGATGACGGACGCTATTTAGTGCCCATCCATAAATGGCCCTTCTGCCCAATCTCGGCGTCAGGCGAAGATTTAACGCCTCGAAATACTCAATGTATTCATTCAGTTATGACCCACCATGCAAATACATTTAGCGGGAAACCCCGTCTATCGGGGAAAGTTTCCTCTCCTTGACCATGAATAAAATTGCCGCTTTATGGATGAACACTATTTGAATTTCTTCAACTTCTTTGCAGCGATTTTGGCCTCATTCGACTGCGGGTGCCTTTTGATCAATTCCTGCAAGATGAGCCGGGCATTGGTTTTGTCGCCGAGGTTGGAAAAAGCCAGCCCCTGTTTAAGCCGGGACGCCGGCACCTTGTTACCCTGGGGATACTTTTCAATAACTTTCTGGTATTCCAGAATGGCTTTTTCAAACCACTTTTCCCGGTAGTAGGTTTCCCCAATCCAGAATTGGGCATTGTCGGCGTGTTTCGACTTGGGGTGCTGTTTCAGCAGATCCACAAACCCCCGCCGGGCATCTTCCAGTTTCCCTCCGTCATAGGCTTTTTTGGCCTGTTTGTACAACTCCTGATCCGATAAACTGACCGCTGCTGGCGCCGCTTCCGATTTGGGTACCCCGGTTTCACCGGTACCTTCCAAATTGAGGTACTGTAATACGCGGTCAATCTTTTGATTGGCCATTAGCAGCTGCGCTTCGAGACGCTCCAACTCCATTTTACGCTTTGCGTCCACATCAGCACTGGCACTCAGCTTTTTCGCGACCTGATGTTCGGTCACTTCCAGATTGCCGCGCATCAGTTCGAGTTCTTCCCGGAGTCTATCGAGTTCAGCTGCCGTGCCGGCCACCTGCCTGCGAATATCCCGCACCTCCTTGTCGTGGGCATCCAGCCTGGCATTCTGTCCGGCCGACTGGGTGGACTGCCTTTCCAACGCTGCCACCCGTCCGTCCAGTACCGTGACCTCCTGCTGGGCCATACAACCCGACAGTAACCACACGATTCCAAGGATGTACGTTAGCGTGCTTTTCATGGCGAAACCTTCCTGACTTTTGGCTTGGGGCGCGGTCTAAAAACCCTTTATTCTTCACCGGGCTGGATCTTCGCTCAAAGAACCGGCATGCGCACCCGGGTGCGGTTTAGCCTGCACTGTCAAAATGTCCCCAAGACCCTAATGAGATGGCCTCTAAACAGCTTGCCCGCCGATAAGGCGGGCAAGCAAATCATTTAGCTGTAGGTCTGGTGCAATTCCGGACGAGCATCATCGGAACCCGGCGGTCTTACCTATTCGACAAGGAACTTGGCTCTTCTGTTTTTCGCCCAGGCTTCTTCACCGTGACCCATATCAACCGGGTTCTCTTCGCCGTAACTGACCGTGGTAAAACGGGAAGCATCGATCCCCATGTTGACGAGAAAGTTTTTGGCGCTCTCGGCCCGCCGATCACCCAGGGCCAGGTTGTACTCGGGGGTACCCCGCTCATCGCAGTGACCTTCAATAATCACCTGGGATCCGGGGTTGTCGCGGAGAAAATCCGCCTTCCCGGTCAGAATACCCTGAGCTACCGGGGACAGAGCGGAACTGTCAAATTCAAAATAAATGTTCTCACTTTCGAACATGTTCTTCTGAATCATGGCATCGCGCTGCGCGGTTTCCTCGGCCATCTGAGCAGCGGCTTCGGCAGCAGCCTGCTGTTCTCTCTCCTGCTGGGCTTGGGTGGCGGCTTCCTCTTCTGCTCGCTGTTGTTCTGCGGTAGTTGCTGAGGTGTCGGACTTGACGGTTTTCTTAGCGCATGAAGCTGTAAACAGTAATCCGGGTATGACCAGCAACAAAGCTAAATGGATCCAAAATTTTTTCCGCATTTTTCCTCCTTTTTAAGAACCCGATAACACTTTTGTATAAATGCCGTTTGAGGACCAGGCCGGGCTGGACTGCTCACCCGGCATTGACAGCAACCTTCTCTGATCAGTACCGTAAGCAGTCATAACGTATATCCTGGATGGTCCCTCACGGGTTGAACTGAAAGCGATGAGACTTCCATCGGGAGCCCAGGACGGTGCCTCATTATCTCCTGAATTCTCGGTCATCTGTACGGGGTCGCCGCCATCCAGACCGATGATGAATATATCGCTTTGACCGCCGCGCATGGCCGTATATGCGATCCGGTCACCTTTCGGCGACCAGTCCGGCTGGGTATTGTAGCGCCCCTCGAAAGTCAACCGCTCAACAACTCCAGTCGCAATGGTCATGATGTAGATTTGCAGGGAGCCGGATCGCTTGCTCACGAACGCCATTTTTTCACCGTCGGGGGACCAGGTCGGCGACACATCGATACCCCGTCTATGGGTCAATCTTTTAATAATTTTCCCGGTTCCGGTCAATAGATAAATTTCCTGGTCGCCGGAAAAGCTAAGGGTAGCAGCCAGTTCAAACCGTCCCGGCACCCAGGCCGGGTTGGTATTGATACCCTTTTTGTCCAACAGGTAACCCCGCTTGCGGGTGACACTTTTGATGTACAGATTCGGTTTGCCGGTGTTGAAAGCGGTATAGGCAATCCACTTGCGGTCCGAAGACCAGGCGGGGAAAAGGGTAATAGCCCGGTTGTTGGTAAACTGGCGGGGGTTGAACCCGTCAAAATCGCAGATAAACACCTCTTTTATGCCGGACCCGGTCGAGATGAAGGCAATATCGCTGTCAAAATACCCCCGGCTGCCGGTCAGATTGAACAGGATCGCACTGCAAAATCGGCGCACCACCCGGCGCAGATCCCGCGGCAGCGCCCGGTATTTCTTCCCCACCAGCAGCTTCTGCTTGAAGGTATCGAACAGCCGCAGTTCCACCTCGATCAGCCCGTTGCGCATATGCAGCCCCCCGGTCACCAGCAGTTCGGCGCCGATGCCGGTCCAGTTGGCGAATTCGATATTGGGTCTGATAATCGGCGGATGTTTAGCGTCCACCAGGAATGCTTCCGGATCGATAATTTTAAAATATCCTGTAAATTCTAATGTTTCTGAAATAAGCCCGGTTGCCGCCACAGCTGCTTTTTCGTTTTGCGAAATACGTTCGGAAAGCTTGAAAGGCTGCACAGCCAACGGTATTTTCCTTAAAAAGGGGTTGGTGATATCGATGTAATCGTAGTCGGCCCAACTGATCCTGGGCAGCAGGCCGCAGAGCAGGATAGACACACAGAATATAAGGGTCCGCAGGGCCTGGATGGTCGATCCGGAAAAGGTACCAGCGGTGGGTAGGCGTTGCTCGTCATTCAATATGGTCACCCTATTTAATTCCCTCAGGTGTAAAATTGAGTCCGACCGTGACGAATGGTTTGGACAAACCTTCCGGGTGCGGACTGGCAGGGTTGGTTTTCATGATGGCGCGGCGAGCCGATTCATCCAGGTAAGCGTTGCCGGATCGTTTATCGAACCAGATATCGCGAATCTCACCATCCGGCATCACTTTAAACACCACCAATGCATTAAGATCCTTAGCACCGCCGGCCAAAGATTGCGAAAAGGCCCAGTTCTTTTGTATTTGATAGGCAATTTCAACCTGGTAAATATGTATAATTTCAACCACTTCCTTGCTATCCACCTTGACTTTGCCGGGAACCCCGATCTGTTTTTTAGCGGTAGCGCGAGGGGCATCCGGCCCGGGTTGTTCCTGCACCTTGCTCCGAAGACGATCGATAGCGGCCTGCACGGCATTGGCCTGCTCGGCTTCGACCGATTTCTCAATACGGGTCAAAGCGCTTTCCACAACCTTGGACGGCTTGAAGGTTTTCTTCTTCAAGGACTTGATAATTTTAGGTTTATCATCTGACTGGGCTGTTTTGGAAGGCGCCAGGCTGACATCGGCTTTCTTGGCCGGTCGCTGCGGTTTTTTGGCCGTGGACTGCTTGCTGCCGACCGGCGTTGGTACCGGGTCGGCCGCCGTGGGAAGGGTCACCATGGTAACGCTGATCACCGGTGGCAGCAGGATTTTGCGGGGACTGCCCGAAGGTGTAAAGATGAACAGGGCCAGTAAAAGGGCGTGCGCCGCGAAAGACACGGAGAAAGGCAGCGCGAAATCCTTTTTACCCCCCATATAGCCGTGCGGCATATAAACATTTGCAGCCATATGTAACCTTCTGCGGGCCTACCCGGCCGCCCGGTCCTCTTCAATCGGAACAGTGACCATGCCCAGCTTTTCAACGCCGGCCGCTTTGATTTCCGCCATGACTTTGACCACATCGCCGTACGGGATATTCTTGTCCGCCCGCAGGTATACCTCCCGGTCGGAACGCCCCTCCAGGATCTTGGACAGTTTATGGCTTAGTGATTCCATGGCAACCGGGTAATTGCTGATGTGGACCTGGCCCTTGGCATCGATCGTAACGATCAAATGTTCCGTTTCCGACGGCAGGGGCTGGGCCGTGGTCTCCGGCAGGGAGACATTGACGCCCTGGACCATCATGGGGGCCGTCACCATGAAAATGATTAAAAGGACCAGCATGACATCCACGAAGGGTGTCACGTTGATGTCCGACATGAGTCTTTTATTGGAACCGCCTATCATCATTTCCGGTTTCCTCCGGTCATCAGGATATCGCGTTCGACAATATTCAGAAAATCGTTGGAAAAGTTATTCAGTTCGGTCTCCAGTATACCGATCCGGTTTGAAAAGTGGTTGAAGGCAATCACCGCCGGAATTGCGGCGGCCAGTCCGGCAGCCGTGGCCACCAGGGCCTCGGAGATACCGGGGGCAACCACCGCCAGGCTGGCGGAGCCGGTCAACCCTATGCCATGAAACGAGTTCATGATACCCCAAACCGTGCCGAAAAGCCCGATAAAAGGCGTCGTATTGCCGGTCGTCGCCAGAAAGGGTACCATCTGGGTCATCCGGGCCATTTCGGCATTGGTGGCCCGCCGCAGGGCCCGCTTGACATTAGCCGTGCCCAGGCTTAGCCCGTTGATGCTGCCGGGCTTGGCCCCCTTTGGCCGGGCGGCGCTTTTGGCACTTTCACGGCTGAGTCGGCTGACCTTGTTGAGTTCGACATAGCCGACCCGAAAGATTCTGGCAACCGGGCTGGCGGCCAGTTTTTTAGCCATCGAGAATGCATCCGACAAATCCCGGCATTTCCAGAAAAATTCTACAAACTGCGAAGATTGTTTAAACGCACGCTTCAGGTACCGATACTTTATAATAATGATCGCCCAGGAAGTAATTGAAAAAAACAGCAGCAGCAACATCACAAATTGAACGACAAACCCGGCGTTGCTGATCATGTGCACCAGATCGAGATTTGAAGACATTCGCTGTAACTCCGGTTAAAGGTCTCGAATGCAACTTATTTAAAAAAAACAGCCACTTTTACGTCCGGGAAAATAGCCGAACCCACCTGGAATGTCAAGCGATTCCACCAGTTCCCCCTAAAACAATCCCGGGGCCACCGGGTGCGGTGTCCGGCTTCCATGCCATGATCCAATCGGTCAAATCGTTGCCATGGCGCGGTGACTTTGGGGTTGCATTTCACCCTGACAGTTTCTACACAGGATACACGCCTGGACTCAACATGGAATTCGGCGACCCGGTGAATGTATATTCATGCCCCGGACAGAGCCTGAATCAACACCGCCGTGGTGGGCAGTATGTTGTTTTTTGAATTATAACAGATTCCTAAAGCACAACTCCCGGGACTTTTCTTAATTCCGAATACCGTCACCACAGATGACGAACCCAAAGGAGACCCAAGATGAACATGCAGCGCGTCGTTGACCTGTTATTTGAAGCCCTCATGCTCAATCGGATTCCCCGGTCCGGCTATAATTTTTTGGGGGCCGGCCAAGAGAGCGTCGCCGAACACAGTTTCAGTACGACCTTTATTGCTTTGGTGCTCTCGAAACTGGAACCGGACATCGATGCTGCCCGCCTGATGTCCATGTGTATCGTGCACGACCTGCCGGAAGCACGCATCGGCGATTTGAACTATGTTCAGAAACAATATGTCCAGGCGGATGAGGCCCGCGCCGTGGACCACTCCGTGGCCGGACTGCCTTTCGGATCTGAAATCGAGGCCCTCATAACTGAATTCAATGCAGGTGAAACCAGGGAGGCCCGGTTGGCGCGCGATGCCGATCAACTTTCCCTGCTGTTGCAATTAAAAGCCTTGCGAGACATTGGTTACCGCCCACCCGACAAGTGGATCCCCCATGTCGAAAATCGAGTCCATACGGCCACCGGGAAAAAAATCATGGCGGCTATCCAGGGGCGCGATCGTGATTCATGGTGGCTGGAACATTATGAGGATAACAATGTTACAACGCCCTCCGATTAGCAGGGTAATTAAGGTAAAACCACTATTTCGGGGAAAGAAATTGAATCAGGCTGATAATTCTGTTGACAGGCAAGGCGATAAAACCTAAATATCGTTCGATATGAGATAACAATGTTACCAACAAAAAAATAACACAGGAGCAAAAGAATGGACTGGGTAATAAAGACGTTGGGCACGGCGGTAGGCAAAAAGCTGCTGATGGCGGTGACGGGTCTTTCGTTTTGCGGATTTCTCGCGGCGCACCTGGCGGGGAACCTGACGCTGTATGGCGGGGCGGACGCGTTCAACAGCTATGCTGAGCACCTGCACAGCCTGGGGCCGCTTTTAACCGTGGCCGAGTTGGGTCTGTTGACGCTGTTCGTGGTGCATGTGCTGACCGGGCTGGTGCTTTTTTTACAGAACCTCAAGGCCCGTCCCCAGCGTTATGCGGTGGACCGCAGTGCGGGGGGCCGGACCCTTGGCAGCCGGACCATGCCGTACACCGGCGTGCTCATCCTGTTATTCATCATCTATCATCTGATGAACTTTCATTTCGTGGACAAGAGCGGTACCACGATCTTCGCAATCGTAGCGGGCACGTTTGCCAGCCCGGTGCATATGGTGCTGTACATCGCGGCAATGGTGGTGGTGGCACTGCACGTTAGCCACGGCTTCTGGAGTCTGTTCCAGACCCTGGGCGCCAACCATCCGAAGTACATGCCGGCGATCAAAGTCCTGGGCCTTTTGTTTGCCCTCGTGGTGGGGGTGGGGTTTGGGTTTATTCCGATTTACGTGGGTATGCTTTAGAACATTTTAGTCAATAAAGGATCAGCTCAATTTTGGGTTTCATGAAAGATCAGGTCCAATATCGGTATCGGGATCAGAATCGCTATCGAAATCGATTTCTAAACGGCTTTCCGGACCCAATTTCGATACCGATCTCGATTTCGATTTAAGCTGAAGCCCGAAAGTTGTGGATAAATTTAAGGCGCCTGCAGCAGGCGTTTAATCTGAGGAGGCATAAGATGTCATTAGACGCAAAAATACCCGGCGGACCCTTGGCCGACAAGTGGGATCGGCACAAGTTCGAGCTCAAGCTCGTCAACCCGGCCAACAAGCGCAAGTTCAATATCATCGTAGTGGGCACGGGCCTGGCGGGCGGCAGCGCGGCGGCAAGTCTGGCGGAGCTGGGCTACGACGTGCAGAGTTTTTGCATCCAGGACACACCGCGGCGGGCGCATTCGATCGCGGCCCAGGGCGGCATCAACGCGTCGAAGAACTACCAGAATGACGGAGACAGCACCTGGCGGCTGTTTTACGACACAATCAAGGGCGGTGACTTTCGGGCCCGGGAAGCCAACGTGTACCGTCTGGCGCAGGTCAGCGGGAACATCATCGACCAGTGCGTGGCCCAGGGGGTGCCGTTTGCGCGCGAGTACGGCGGGACCCTGGCCAACCGCAGTTTCGGAGGGGCGCAGGTATCCCGGACGTTTTATGCCCGGGGCCAGACCGGTCAGCAGCTGTTGTTGGGGGCCTACAGCGCTTTGAGCCGGCAGATCGCGGCCGGCAAGGTGACCATGTACCCGCGGCGGGAGATGCTGGATCTGGTGGTGACCGGGGGCAAGGCCCGGGGCATCGTGGTGCGCAACCTGATTACCGGCCAGATCGAAAAGCATGCGGCCGACGCGGTGGTGCTGTGCACGGGCGGCTACGGGAACGTCTTTTTTCTTTCGACCAACGCCATGGCCAGCAACGTGACGGCAGCCTATCGGGCACACAAGCGCGGAGCCTATTTTGCCAACCCATGCTACACGCAGATCCACCCGACCTGCATCCCGGTCCATGGGACCTACCAGAGCAAGCTGACGCTGATGAGCGAGAGTTTGCGCAACGACGGGCGGGTGTGGGTACCCCAGCAGACCGGGGACACGCGGACGCCCTCGCAGATCCCCGAGTCCGAACGCAGCTATTACCTGGAAGAGAAATACCCCAGCTTCGGGAACTTGGTACCCCGTGACGTGGCCTCGCGCAATGCCAAAGAACAGTGCGATGCCGGCCGGGGCGTGGGCGATACCGGCCTGGCGGTGTACCTGGATTTTGCCGACGCCATCGCCCGTGACGGCCAGGACGTGATCGCCAAAAAATACGGCAACCTGTTCGAGATGTACGCAAAGATCGTCGCCGACGATCCCTACCAGACACCCATGATGATCTACCCTGCGGTGCACTACACCATGGGCGGGCTGTGGGTGGACTACAACCTGATGAGCAACCTGGACGGGCTGTTTGTTCTGGGCGAGGCCAACTTTAGCGATCACGGTGCCAACCGTCTGGGGGCCAGCGCCCTGATGCAGGGTCTGGCAGACGGCTACTTCGTGCTCCCGTATACCATCGGCGGGTACCTGTCGGGTGTCAATCCGGGCGAGGTGGGCAACGACAACCCGGCCTTCGACCAGGCCGCCGCGGACGCGGCCGGGCGCATCAATCGGCTTTTGTCGGTGAACGGCAACCGGACCGTGGATGACTTTCACCGCCAGCTAGGCCTGATCATGTGGGACTACTGCGGCATGGCTAGAAATGATGCCGGCCTGGAAAAGGCGATTGGCCGGATCGCAGAGCTGCGCGGCGAGTTCTGGGAGAACGTAACCGTGCCCGGTTCGGCCGGGGACTTCAACCAGAGCCTGGAGCGGGCCGGCCGGGTGGCGGATTTTCTGGAGTTTGCCGAGCTGATGTGCACCGACGCCCTGCACCGTAAGGAGTCATGCGGGGGGCATTTCAACGAGGCCTATCAGACCGAAGAGCACGAAGCGCTGCGCGACGACGAAAACTTCTGCTACGCGGCGGCCTGGGAGCACACCGGGGACGAGAATGCGCCGAACCTGCACAAGGAGCCGCTGGTCTTTGAAAACGTTAAGCTTACCCAAAGGAGTTACAAGTGACGACCAAATCCATCGATATCACCCTGAAAGTCTGGCGGCAAAAGGGTCCCGGGCACAAAGGCCGCCTGGAGACCTATCGGGCCGACAATATCTCCACGGACATGTCGTTTCTGGAGATGCTCGACGTGGTCAACGAACAGCTCACCCTGGACGGTCGCGAACCGATCGCCTTTGACCACGACTGCCGCGAGGGCATCTGCGGCCAGTGCGGCTCGGTGGTCAACGGCCGGCCCCACGGACCCGAACAGGGCACCACCTTGTGCCAGCTGCACATGCGCCATTTCAACAACGGGGATACCCTGGTAATCGAACCGTTTCGGGCGCGGGCTTTTAAGATCGTCAAGGACCTGGCCGTGGATCGCAGTCCGTTGGACCAGATCATCCAGGCCGGCGGGTACGTGTCGGTGAACACGGGCGGGACGCCGGATGCAAACGCCATCCCCATCCCGGCCGAGGTGGCCGAAGAGGCCATGGACGCAGCCGCCTGCATTGGGTGCGGGGCCTGTGTGGCCGCCTGTCCCAACGCGTCGGCCATGCTGTTCATGAGCGCCAAGGTCTCCCAGCTGGCCCTGCTGCCCCAGGGCCGGCCCGAAGCCGCCAAGCGCGCGCTGGCCATGGTCCGCCAGATGGACGCCTGCGGGTTCGGCAATTGTTCCAACGAACGCGAGTGTGAGGCCGAATGCCCCAAAGAGATCTCCATTACCCACATCGCCCGGCTCAATCGGGAATTTATCAAGGCCGGGATCGGTTCCAGTATTTTTTAGGGGGCTGTTTCGACAGTGGGCTAAACCAGGAACATTCCCCAGATCGGGTGCGAGGCAAACATGAACAGTCTGCAGGCTCAACTGGATAAAGTCACCGAGCTATACCAACGCCTGGAAACGACCTTTCACACGGACATCCACCTGGTGGATCAGTTGATCAACACCGTGGTGGCCCTGATTTTATTTTATGTCGCCTGGCTGGTGATCAAGCGGATAACATCTACCGCTGAAAGACGGGCTGCACGCTACGAGGTCTTTAAGCAGAACCCCGGGCTATTCATCGCCATCCAAAAAATGCTGCGATATGCCTTGATCATGGCCGCGGGGGCCTACCTGATCAAGCTTTATAATATCTTTCTGGTCCAAAACCTCTTCTACGCCCTGGTGGTGATGCTGATTGCCACTCCGGCGAAAGAGTTTATGGTCCTGGTCCTGAAATACGCTGAGTCCAACATATCCAAAAAGACCGAAACCCAGGTCGACGACATCGTGTTCGACCTGCTCAACAAGTTTGCCGGGGCCATTGTCTATGTGTCGGCGGCGGTGATCGCCCTGGATATTCTGGGCATTAACGTCATGCCGTTTATCGCCGGCGCGGGTGTGGCCGGGGTGGCCATCGGCTTTGCCGCCAAGGACACGCTTTCCAACCTGATCGCCGGGGTCCTGCTGATTGTCGACCGGCCCTTTGAAATCGGAGACCGGATCGAGGTTTGGGACGCCCCGCGCGGCAGTGCCACCTGGGGAGACGTCATCGACATCGGCCTGCGGGCTACGAAAATCCGCACGACGGACAACATTGTCATCGTGATCCCCAACAACAAAATCATGACCCGGGACATCATCAACTACACCCTGATCAGCGACAGCATCCGGGTCCGCATCAATGTCGGCATTGCCTATGATGCCGACGTCCGGAAAGCCAGTGACATCCTGATAGGCCTAGCTAAAGACGTTCCCTGGGCATCTAAAAATCCGCCCCCCAAAGTGGTCGTGCGCAATTTCGGGGACTCGGCGGTCGATCTGCAATTGCGGGTCTGGATCAATGACGCCCGGCAGCGTATGAACACCATTTCGACCATTACCGACAGGACCAAAACCGCCTTTGACGAAGCCGGTATCGAAATCCCCTTCCCCAAACGCGATATCACCGTTACCCAGTCAGATACCAATTCACCCGGCTAGGTGTTCAATATACCGATCTTTGCCCGTTGACCGGCGCGCGTATCGGCAATACGACCATAAAACCAATCGACCAATAAATCTCCTTGCCTTACAGCTTGGTTTTGTATTATTTTTCTTGTTTGACTTTTTAGAACCAATCCGGACCCATTTTAATGCGTCACCCATCGTCAGTCTATGAAACTGGATATAAACGATATCGCCCGTGGCCTTGATCTGCCCGTCAACACCTTAGATCGCTGGATCCGCCAGGGACGGATACCCGTACAAAAAAGCGGGGCGAACTGGTCATTTGACGTCCAGGTTTTGAAAAAATGGGCCGCGGCCCGCAACCTGCCGTTTACCCTTCCCGGCAACGGGCAGGCCTCCGCGGACGCGGATCCGGCCCTGGAAACCCTTTTGGCGTCCATGCGCCGGGGCGGTGTGCACACCGGCCTTGCCGGCAGGGCCGTCGAAGATATCCTGGCGTCCGTGGCAGCCTGCGTCCCCGGTCTCTCATCCGCTGACAAGTCGGAACTGCACAACACGCTCATCGAACGCGAACTGCTGACATCTACCGGCATGGGCAAAGGCGTGGCTATTCCCCACCCCCGGACACCCTTGCGGACCGGTCTGGCGCAGCCGCTGATCGTCACCTGCTATCCCCAAACGCCGGTAGACTATAATGCCATCGACGCCCGACCGGTGTTCGTGCTCTTTTTGCTGTTGAGCACTTCGGTGAAGATCCACCTGCATCTTCTGTCAAGGCTGGCCTTTTGTATACGGGATGATAAATTTATCCGTTTTCTAAAAGACGCGCCTCCGGCTGAAACGCTCTTTTTAGAAATCAGCGAGCTTGAACACAAGCTTGACCAGAGTGAGATCCTGTAGCGGGGATGATGGCCATGAACCTTTCCAAACTGTGGCGCTACCCCTCAAACTGGTCCATCTTCCGATCGGATGACCGCCTGCTGCTCATCCTGATAGCCGTAATCGTCGGAACCTGCAGCGGTCTGGCGGCGCTGGCGTTGAACCGCTCGCTCATCGCCATGTTCGAATGGCTGCACCATCTCCGCATCTACTGGTGGGCATTTTTACTGCCTGCCGTCGGTGCCGCCCTCTCCTCGATTTTTCTGGAAAAAGTTGTGAATGAGGCCGCCGGGCACGGTGTTCCCGAGGTCATTTACAGCGTTTCCCGTTATGGGGGCTTGCTGCGCCTGCGCTCCAGTTTCTCCCGCCTGATTTCAAGCTGTCTTACCATCGGTACCGGGGGTTCGGCCGGCCCCGAAGCACCCGTGGTCATGAGCGGGGCCGCCATCGGCTCGAATATCGCCAAATTCTTCGCTCTGAATGATCGCCAGCGGGTAACCCTGGTCGGTTGCGGCGCGGCCGGGGCTATTTCCTCGATTTTCAATGCGCCGATTGCCGGCATGGTCTTCACGATCGAGGTCATTCTGGGCGAATGGTCGGCGGTCAATATCATCCCGATCGCCATTGCTTCCGTTGCCGGAACAGAACTGAGCCGCCTGCTCCAGGGCAACCAGATCGTGTTCGAACATGTCCAGTTCAACATTGCCTTTATCGATATCATGGCCTGCATCGGTCTGGCGGTCTTGTGCGCCGGGGCCTCTGTGCTGCTCACCCGTTTGCTCAAGGGTATGGGACGTACCGCCGGCCGGGTAAAGGCACCGCTCTGGCTGAAGGCGGCCGGGGGTGGCTGCGTGGTCGGCCTTATCGGCATGCATATGCCGGTTGTACTCGGCGAGGGGTATCATTCAATTCAAGCCATGATCGGCGGGACCTTCTCCACCGGGCTGGCTTTCGTGGCAATCGCGGTCCTTGCCAAAATGGCGGCCACCGCATTTACCCTGGGCTGGGGCGGCTCCGGCGGAATCTTCGCCCCCTGCCTGGTGATCGGCAGCTTGACCGGCCTGGTCTACCACCGGGCCCTGCTGGCCATCTGGCCACAAGTCAGCTGGGTTGGTGAGGGCTGTTTTGCCCTGCTGGGCATGGCCGGCCTGGTCAGCGGGATCCTGCAAGCGCCGCTGACGGCTATCTTCCTGGTGGTTGAAATCTCGGGTGGCTATGAAGTCATTCTGCCGCTTATTCTGGTATCCGCCGTATCCACCACCCTGTGCCATTATCTCGAACCGGCGTCCTTTTACTTGAAAGAACTGGTCGAAAAGGGGCACCTGCTGCGACCGGGCACTGATGCCCGGGTCCTCACCGATCTGAGTGTTGCCGAACTGCTGGAAACCGACTGTATCTGTGTCCCGCAGGATATGGTTCTGCGAGACTTCATTCAAATTCTGAAAAGATCGCGCCGGAATCATTTTCCGGTCGAGGATTCGCAAACCGGACAATTTCTGGGAATGGTTCATCTCGATGATCTGCGCCCCTACCTGTTTAACCCGGCGATTTATGATGCCGTCTTTCTGGACCAGGTCATGGACCGGTCCGTCATAACGGCGAACCTCGATGACGATGTGTCCGAGATACTGCGCCAGATGGATGTCTACAACCTGTTTTCCATGCCGGTGCTGTCGCATGGAAAGTATGTCGGTATGGTCTCAAAGGCTACGTTTCTTGACAAATATCGGAAAGAACTTATGGTGCAGTCAACCCACTAAAACCTATCTCAAAAATGGCTTTTGGCCCAAAATCGGCGTTGGGCGCTCGGTTCAAGTCCTCAAAATACTCGCGTATTCTTCCGGAGGGAACCTTGCGGCCGCCTTGCTGGTCGGGTGTCTTGTCCGGCGTCGCTTGGCAAGCGAAGACTGGATTTCGAATCAAAATCCATCTTTGAGATAGGTTCTAATCGACACGACAACAAGGAGACGTTCATGAACAAGCAGTTATTTCATATCTTCAGGAACACACCACTCGGTCGGGAGACATTTTTACAGTCGCTTTACTTTTGTAACCAGACCGGCGTCTCTCCGGTTGTCTACATTCCCGAGCACACGAAGTTTTTGATGTATTTCGAAAATGATGTCGTCCAGGTCGATCTGGACGAGTCCTACCTGAACAATCCGGAAACAGCTGAAACCCACGCCACGCAGCTGTTGGCCGCAGCCGGTATTAAAGCGCGCTTTTTAAAGCCCAAACATTTTACGGCATCCACGCTGCCCGATATAAAAACCGATTTTGACTTCATGTGCTGCCCCCGGAGTATCAGTGATCTCTCCTCAAAAATCGGCCTGGGATATATCGGACCGCGGGTAAGAAGAATTGTCCAATCCGCGCGATTTCCCGTACTGCTGACCAGCCCGGTTTACAAACCCTGGAATAGTATCTCGGTTTTCTTCGGCGGCTCCCAAAATGCGGTGAACGCCTTCCGGCTTGGCCTGCGCGTCGGCCGGGAATCCGGCCACCCCATTGATATCTTTACCCGGATTGAATCGGGTACCGCGGCAGACTATCGCCGGTTGCTGGAAGACGCCGGTCTTGGCCAGGAAGTGGCGGAAAATGTGCGGACATGGCAATTTTACGATACGGGGCGTTTTGAGGACAATCTATACGAGGTGCCGCATGATGCCCTGATAGTCCTGGGCGCCTATGGCCATGGGTTGATCCGGGATTTTGTCTTTGGCAACAAAATGGAAAGGATCCAGTCCACCATTTCAAACAACCTGCTGATTGCGGGACCCAAATATACCGCAACCTTGTAAAGCATCCCTAGCAAAGAGTGCAAGGTTTTGGGAATTCCTTGAAATGGGCTTCATAGCCAAACACAATGGCAAAAGCATGCATCGCGCAGAGGCGCAGAGACGCAGTGAAAGGCAAATACAGGATTTCGTCGCACTATCGTGCGAAAAAACCGTTTAATTTCAGGTCAAATTGACCTTCTGGGTTGTCCGGCGCAGCCGGAAGGATTACTGGTTTTCTCCGCGTCTTTCCGCCTCTGCGCGAGAATCTTTTTTTCGGTATAGTCTAAGGGCATTGATCTGACCCTGAGGACCAAGTTTTAAATACCGAATAATACCAGCATGCCCGTCTGCCAGGGGCGACTGCCGATTACGGGGGCTGCCCCCCCGCGTGTACAGTCTGTGAAGAGTCTTGGGTCTGCAGACGGCGCTCGCTATGAGCTAGATGCTAAAGCCAGAAACGCTAAACACTTTGGAGATTCCCATGGTCGATCAACATCAACCCCCGGCAATGAGCCAGAAAATATTCAACCTGAAACTTTCCACGGAAACCATTTCGGTCTACCTGATGTGCTGCGGACTGACCGATGCCGGTGCAACGCTCTCTAACGCAAATATGCTTGAAATCTGGAATGGCAGCGAGGCTGACCTCGAGGCGGGTCTGCGCATCCTGGAAGAAAAAAAGATACTCAAAAAGATCATTTCCGACCAGGACACGCGGGATATTTTTATCCTTACCAATACGGCCGACTGGGAAGAAGCTTAGAAAAGGTTTTGAAACCGCTTCTAAGTACTATCTTAATCGACTCTTAATTTCCCGCTGAACGCCTTTGCGGATACTATCATCATCCAAATCGGTCCGCATACCCGGGCAGGCGCGGGCCATGGCATGCCAGTTGCTCACATCCACGAGGATGCTGTGAAGATAGGGCCAGGCCCGGCACATATTCGGCTTCACGGCATGAATGCGGCAGACGCCGTCCCGGCAAAAGACGCAATACCCACCCGCCGCCTGAGCCAAAACCGGCCGGTCGCCGGATATCTGGCAATATGTATCTACAAAGCTGTCCGGATTCACTTCTAGATAAGCGCTGATCGCAATGACATCCTCGGGGGTCACGTAGGTGCCGCCGTATCCATGACAGCAGTCACCGCACAGCTGGCATTCGAACAATATCTTTGGCTCAGTCGACATCTCGCCTGCTCTCCATGGCTCTTTTAAGCGTCACCTGGTCTACGAATTTGAGATCACCGCCTACCGGAACGCCGGATGCTATGCGGGTAACCCGAACAGAACGCTGGGCAAGCTGGCCGGACAGGTAATCTGCGGTGGCTTCCCCCTCGACACTCGTGCTGGTCGCAATCACCACCTCGCCGATCTCTTCGGTATTGACCCGGGCCAAGAGTTCGCGGACCCGGATTTTATCGGGTCCGATACCATCCATCGGCGATAAAACCCCGCCCAGGATGTGATATAGGCCTCTAAACGCCCCTGACTTTTCCAAGGCCACCATATCGGCCGGCTGCTCGACCACACACAGCTGGGTGCTATTCCGGTGTGGATCGCTGCATATCCGACACAGGGGCCCATCACTCAATGAAAAACAACGGTCGCACAATCTGGTTTTTGTCTTGAGATCACGTATCGCCCCGGCCAGTTGTTCGGCATCCTGCCCGGGCGCGCGTAGGATGTGTAAAGCCAGACGCTCAGCCGTTTTTTCACCGATCCCCGGCAGCTTGGAAATCTGGCGGATCAGGTTCAATATCGAGTCAGGGTAATGCTGCATGATTTAAAGCAATCCCGGAATGTTCATGCCCCCGGTAAGTTTGCCCATCTCGGCCTGGACCATCTCCTGGGATTTGGCAAGGGCATCATTTACCGCCGCCAGCACGAGATCCTGGAGCATTTCAACATCCTCCGGATCGACGACTTCCCGCTCGATCTCAAGGGATACAATCTGCTGTTTGCCATTGGCCACCACCTTGATCATGCCGCCACCGGCCGTGGTTTCCACCGTTTTTTCAGCAAGCTCGGCCTGCATTTTCATCATCTTGGATTGTAACTGCTGGGCCTGTTTCATCATCTTGCCCATGCCCTTCATGCCTTTCATGCGTAGTTCCTCCCAAAAATGGTCACAAGCTGTTTATCGTGTTACATAGCACTTAGAAGCCGTCTCAATATTGATTTTTGGTTCAACTTGCGGCGAGGATAAAATCAAACCGGCGCGACAAGTGCGTATTGCGAGGATTTGATTTTTATACCCAACCTGGTTATACAGTAGCTTAAGCGAAGGCTGTAGATTAGGTCCAAAAGCGTCATTGCGACGGTTACGATTTTTTCCCGTTCAGCGATCTCACCTCCACCACCTCACCCTGAAAGATCTCGATCGCATCCTCTATCAAGGGATGACTCAATACATCCTGTTTGTGTTTATTGTCCAGTTTTTTTTTGTCATTGTTTGCCTGCTGGCCGGCGGCATCGGCCCTGATGACCACGGTCACCGGCCGACCGAGAAAATCGCTGCATATTTTCTCCAACCGAACGCCGTTCTCTTTCTTTCTAAGACGGTTGATATTGAAGGGACTGCCGGGCACCTCCAGGACGACCTGGGCGTCATTCACCTCCAGCAATTTGGCATTGGCCAGGGCCCCGCCCAGGGCCGGGTGTTCCCGGGCGATGCTGTCCAGCAATGGCTTCCAGAGGGACGCCGGGTTTTCAGCGTCCGTGGCCGGGCCTTCCAGGGCACCTGTGTCGGGTTGCGGAGCCGACTTAAAAGCCGTGGCCGGTTCCTTGATCGCAGGAGAACCTGGGGCTGCCGGCGTGGGGGTCTTGGCCGGCGCCGGAGACGCCGGTGCCACCGCCGTTTTTCCAGACGCAAAATCCTCCCGGAGACGTTCCAACTTTTCAATCAGCGTATCCACCGGTAGCGCAGGCTGGGTCTCAAGTATCCGGAACAGGATCGTCTCAAAAGCCAGTTTCGGGCTACCGGCAAACTTGAGCGTGGACAACTCGGCGGCCAGGATCTTGAAGACGTGGCTGCAGACCGGCGCCCCTGCTCCCCGGGCCTGCTGGGCCAGGCGCTCACGTTCATGGTCGGGGGCATCGATAAGGTTTTCACTCCGTTGACCCATGCCGGCCACGATCAGGTTCCTAAAATGCTCGACCAGATCCGTGTAGAGCCTCCGGATATCAACGCCGCGGTTAAAAGCGGTGTCCAGGCGGTCGAGCAGGTTGGGCAGATCTCTTTGCAGGATGCCATCGGCCAGGTCAAACAGCAGCGTGCGGTCAACGGCCCCCAGCATATCCAGCAATTGCTCATGCTCAACAGGCCCGGAGGTACTGGAAATGACCTGATCCAGCAGACTCAAGGCATCGCGCAGACTGCCCCCGGCTTCACGGGCAATGACCCCCAAACTCTCAAGGGACACATCACGGTCTTCCTGATGACACAGCATTTTCATGTGGGCGATCAAGGCCTGGGCATCGATCCTGCGCAAATCGTGCCGCTGGCAGCGTGAATGGATGGTGATCGGAATCTTGTGCGGCTCCGTCGTCGCAAACAGGAACAGGACATGTTCGGGCGGTTCCTCCAGCGTTTTCAAGAGCGCGTTGAAGGCCGCCACGCTGAGCATGTGGACTTCGTCGATGATATAAATTTTGAACTTGCTGTGGGCGGGCATGTACTTGATGTTCTCGCGCAGTTCCCGCACCTGATCGACGCTGTTGTTGGAGGCCCCATCGATTTCAAATACATCCGCACTGCTGCCGGCGGTGATTTCCATGCACGCTTGACAGGCATTACAGGGCGTGGGCCGCGGCCCCTGGATGCAGTTCATGGCCTTGGCCAAAATACGGGCAATGGTTGTCTTGCCGGTGCCACGGGGCCCGGCGAAAAGGATGGCGTGCGCCACTCGGTCGGCCGCGATGGCATTGGTCAGCGTAGTGGTTACATGCGCTTGCTGTACAACCTCTTCAAACGTCTGGGGTCTATATTTTCTGGCCAGCACGAGATAAGACATGGGCTTTAGTTAACATGAACGGATTGATACGGCAAGGCAGTTTGGCGTGGTCGCTGCCCCAATAGGCTTGCCCATGATCCTGCCTGGTTTAAGCAATTATATACATGACTAAGGCCATGAGCTGTTAGCCGTTAGACCTTAACCATATAGTTTAGGTATAAGCGAAATCTGCAAAGATTTACCCCCTCGACGAGAGTTTGATAAATGAGAGACCTAAAGGCCAAGAACGAACGGCTGATGGCCAATCGCCAGGCGCTCACTTCAGGTAAGGTAAAATGAAAACGTTTAAGTTTAGGCTGTCGGTGGGTCGCGGACCAGTGTGGCTTGTGGTAAGAAATGAAAATGGCGGAGAGAGAGGGATTCGAACCCTCGGTGCCGCTTTAAACGACACACACGATTTCCAGTCGTGCTCCTTCAGCCAGCTCGGACATCTCTCCGCATTTTGAATCTACCCGCATACCAAGGGCGGGCGCCATCAGGCGGCCCCTGTATGAATCATCCGGGCGGAAAAATCAAGTAAAATATCACCTGTTTCCGGGGCCGTGCCCATAAATGGCGGAGAGGGCGAGATTCGAACTCGCGGAGGACAAAGCCCTCAGTAGTTTTCGAGACTACCGCCTTCAGCCGCTCGGCCACCTCTCCTGCAAGTTTCGGTTTCTGATAGTATTTTTACCATTTCATGTCAATGGCGACAGGTCCAAAAATGCAAATTGGACGCTCCCTGCAGTCCCGGAAAGCAGGCTATCCTTTGCGCGCCAGGAAGCCGCGGGGAATCGCCCCCCGGAAGGGATGTTTCTGTTTTTGATGCACGCGCTCGCCTGAAAAAAACCGCGGGCAATACGCTCGCTGGGTGGCCAATTATTTTACCTGCGTAATTAAATAGTTACAGTAAAAAAGCGCGCGCCACCCCGGGCGTATAGCGACCGTCTGCCCGGTAGATCACAAGGGGGGGGTCGATCACCAGCCCCGGCCGGCCGCCTTTTACCGCGGTGAGTAGAACCAACCGCGCACCTTCTTCCCTTTTCGAGTGGACCAGGCGCAGTCGTTTCGGCTCCAGATTGGCTTGCCGTAAATGGTCCATCAAATCGGTTAAGCGCTCGGCCGGATATATGCAGCTCAAACGGCCGGAAAGCTGCAGCATACGGGCAGCCGCGTCTACGAAATCGGCCAGCCGGGCAAAAATTTCATGGCGGGCTCCGGCCTTACTCCGGTCGGGGTTGACCCGGCCGGATTTGACGCGTCGATAGGGCGGATTACAGACCACCTGGTGGACCAGATCGGGGACTTGCTGAATGTGCAGCGCTTTTAAGTCCTGGTGTAAAATGCGGATGCGATCTTCCAGTCGATTGGCGCGTACGTTTGCCGCGGCAGCCCGGGCCAATTCGTCCTGTATCTCCACACCGACAAGTTGAACCCCGGGATGCCGGGTCGCCAGCAAGAGCGCTATGATACCGCAACCGGTACCCAGATCGATGATCACCTGGCCGTCTTTACACTGTACGAAGTCCGCCAGCAAGATGGCATCGATTGAAAACCGATAACCATCTCGGGGCTGGTTTACCGTCAGGTGACCCTTTAAAAAGGTATCGTCCGTGATGGCTTCCAAGCAATTGCCTTTCTGTCATGATCCCGCCGCAACCTCAACGGGTCGATCCGCCTTCCGGGTCCAGCGGACCTATTTTAAAGGTGAGATCTTCTACCAGACGCCGCTCGGCGGCGGCATTCACCTTGTCGATCAAATCCTGCTTCACGAACTGCAGCTGATGCAACCAAACGCTGCTGGACACGTGGACCAGTAATAGTCGTCCTTTGAAAGCCGCCGGATGCGTATTTTCGGCAATGGCGGCACCAACTACAGCTTGCCAGATCTCCCCGACCACAGTCAGATCGGCGGCGCTGTCGCGGCGGCAATCGTTCAGGACATCGGGCAGAATGCGGCCGATGGACAGCACCTGGGATTTATCCGTGTTCTTTTTCTTCATGGTCGAAACCTAATCGCCGCAGCAGAAGCTTGTCAAGCGCAATCCGACTGTTGGTGGGCATCCGGGGGGATATCGGCCCATTTTTACTTGACTTGGTAATATCGGTACCTTACATTGTGCCCACACAACAAAATGTGCCCCGCGTGACCGATTCCGCAGGACACCACCTAAATGCAGAAATGTGAAAGGATAATGCATGAGTTGGGATTGGGAAAAACTGAAGGAACAGCAACAGCACCAGCGACCCAGCAGTGGCGGTCCCGGCAATATTCCGCCCAAGGTCGATGACCTGGTAAAGCAATTCAAGAATATGAAGATTCCCGGCGGCCCGCTGATCGCGATTCTCGTAATCCTGGTTATTTTTATCGGGTATTCCATATTCTTCACCATCGAATCAGGTTCTGTGGGCGTGGTTCAGAGGTTTGGAAAATTCGTCCGCATCGCCCAGCCCGGACCCAATTTTAAACTGCCGTTTGGAATAGAAAAAGTGACCAAAGTTCGGCAGGACCGAATTTACAAGGAAGAATTCGGTTTTCGGTCCAGCCGGCAGGACAGCCGGGCCCGCTTCGCCAACCGGCAGGATACTTCCAGCATTTCACTGATGCTGACTGGAGATCTGAATGTAGCCGTGGTGCCCTGGATCGTGCAGTACCGCATCAATGAACCCTACAACTTCCTGTTCAAAGTCCAAGACGTGCGCAAACTGCTCATCGACCTGGCGGAAGCCAGTATGCGCCTGGTGGTTGGAGACCGGAGCATCAACGAGGTTATCAGCAAGCGCGATGAAATTGCCGTCGAATCCCAACGGGTCTTGCAAATTGAACTCGACAAGGCGGAGACCGGCATCAAGATCGTAACCGTTGAGATGAAAAGAACCAATGTCCCCGGTCCGGTCCAGCCCTCTTTCAACGAGGTCAACCAGGCGACTCAGGAAAAGGAAAAAACCATCTATGAGGCTCGGGAGGACTACAACAAGGCCATCCCGGCCGCCCGCGGTGAAGCCGAACGGACCATCAAAGCCGCCGAAGGTTACGCCTTGGACCGCGTCAACCGAGCCAAAGGCGACGCGGCGCGCTTTACCGAGGTCTACCGGGAATACGCCAAGGCCAAAGATGTGACGAAGCGCCGACTGTACCTGGAGACCATGCGCGACGTACTGCCGCGAATGGGTAATAAGTACATTGTTGACAAAAACCAGAAGAACCTGCTGCCTTTGCTTAACCTCGGAAAACAGGACGGTGTCGTCAAATGAAAATTAAGGTCATTATATTCGTAATTGCCATCCTCGTTATCGGGGCCTATTTTGCCGCCTATACAGTCGATGAAACCGAGCAAGTACTGGTAACCCGTTTCGACAAGGTCAGTCGCACGGCTCTGACTCCCGGCCTGCACTTTAAGATCCCCCTTATCGAGGAAGCCATCTATTACCCCCGTACGTTGCAGGAGTGGGACGGTGATCCGGGCCAGATCCCCACGAAAGATAAAACCTTTATCTGGGTGGATACATTTGCCCGCTGGAAAATCGTAGACCCGGTCATTTTCTTCAAAACCATCGGGTTCGTCGAAAGAGCCCAGAACCGGCTGGACGAAATCATCGACCCGGCCGTACGAAACTTTATCACCTCCAGCCGTCTGATCGATGCGGTGCGCAACAGCAACCGCGAACTGGATACCTTTGAAGATGGCGGCCAGGATGATGATCTGCACGCCACCTTCGACGTTACCACCGGCCGTGAGGTCATCAATAAGGGCATCCTGGTACAGGCCCGGCCGAAGCTGACTAATTTCGGGATTGAGCTTGAAGATGTCAAGATTAAACGGATTAACTACGTAGAGGAAGTCCGCAAGACAGTTTACGACCGTATGATCGCCGAGCGCCGGCAGATCGCCGAAAAGTTCCGCTCAGAAGGCCAGGGTGAAGCGCGAAAGATTCTGGGTCAGAAGGAACGGGATCTAAAACAGATCACCTCCGAGGCATATAAGGTTGCCCAGGAGATCAAAGGTAAGGCCGATGCCGAAGCAACCCGTCTGTATGCCGAGGCTTTCGGCATTGATCCGGAATTCTATTCCTTCATAAAGACCCTGGATATCTACAATGAGGCCCTGGACAAAGAGAGCAGCGTGGTGGTATCCACCGAGTCGGAGCTGTTCAAGTATATCGACGGGTATAAAAAGTAGGCTGGAAATGGTAACAGGCAGGAAAAGCACCGGGAAAGCGCAAGCGTGGTGCGGAAAAGGTGCCTTTCCTGCACATAGAAAAGACGGCGGCTATTTGCCCTTTCTTCTCTGATGACGTGTCCGGGCCAGAAGCTTTCTGTGTTTGTGCTTTCTCATCTTTTTTCTTCGTTTTTTAACTACGCTACCCAACAGATCACCCCCATTCATTATTTATTTGATAAGTTAAAAAATACTGGTAACTCTCTTTTTGTCGGTTTGTCCACTGTTTTTTAACATACAGACCCCAAAAAATCCGTTTGGTGGAGTCGATCCCCTTGCAGCAATTCAAAAGTGAACAACTCGATACCGTCAACAATGCCGTTGCCATGGCGGAAGAACTGGTGAGCAACGCCTATAAAATGTCCGAAAATCAATGGCTGCGACGGCGATATGACGTGAGCACCCTATCGGAACTTGCCCAGGACGAAATCGTCGATGGCCCGTTCGCCCAGGTCATTCGCTTTTCGGGCCGCTTGAAAGGGTCCTCCCTCGGAAGTTCGGCGTACGATTATTACAAGATCTGTCTTCAGGACCACTCGATCCTGGGCGCGCTAAAGCAATCCCCCGACATGCGTCTGTTTCCGCTGGTTCTTTACATCACCACCCATGAACTGATTCACATTGTCCGTTTCAGCAAGTTTCTGCAGAGTTTTGACGCCTCACCGGAGGAGACCCTGGCCGAGGAAAAACGCGTGCACGCCAAAACCCGTAACATCCTCATCCCAGTAAAGGTGGCCGGTTTGACTAAAGTTCTTGAATTTTATGGTAAATGGCACCAGCCCATTGAGGGGATCCGCGAATCGTGAGGTGCTTGACAACCACCGATTCTGGCCTATATTAGCACTAAAAATTATATGTCATATTCAACAGGGGACGATATGCCGATTTACGAATACGAATGCACCGCTTGCGGCCGGATCGAGGAAGCCATCCAGAAATTCTCGGACCGGCCACTTACCAAGTGCAGCCACTGTTCCGGGAAACTGCACCGACTCATCTCCCAAAGTGCTTTCCATCTGAAAGGGTCCGGTTGGTATGCCGATGGCTATGGGGATAAACCACACAAAAAATCCAAAACATCTCAGGGTGATAAACCGGCCGCGGACACTGGCGACAAACCCGCTAAATCGTCACCATCTAAAAAGCAGAAAACCGATTAATCCGGTTCCGTTGAAGTACTGAAAAAAAACTATTCCGGATCTTTACAAATCGGAAACTGTGATTATTATTTCGAAAAATAATGAAACCGGTACACGCGCAGTGCGAGAAGGACAGCCGGTAACAACCATTTTAACAAGGCGGAGCAAGCAGCCAGGGTCGTCTGGATAGCCGATTCCAGGCCTTTGTCCGTCTAAAAAAGTTTAAAACACACACTAAAAAGGAGAATCTGAACCATGAAACTGAGACCATTACATGATCGCATTTTGGTAGAACGTGTGGAAGAAGCTGAAAAGACCAAAGGCGGGATTATCATTCCCGATTCAGCCAAAGAAAAGCCGGCTGAAGGTAAAGTGATCTCTGTCGGCAAGGGCCGCATCGGCGACGACGGCAAGCCGGTCAAGCTGGAGGTTAAAAAGGGCGACCGCATTCTTTTCGGCAAATACGGTGGTACCGAAGTGAAGATCGATGGTGAAGAGTACCTGATCATGCGTGAAGATGACGTTCTCGGCGTAATCGAATAATATTTTTATAATTCAGTATACGGAGGAAACACCAAAATGGCTAAACAGATCAAATTCGACATGAAAGCGCGCGAGGCGATGCTCGCCGGCGTTCAGGCTCTCGCCGACGCGGTTGTAGTGACACTCGGTCCCAAGGGTAGAAACGTAGTGATCGACAAATCATGGGGTTCCCCCACGGTCACCAAAGACGGCGTCACCGTCGCCAAGGAAATCGAACTGGAAGACAAGTTTGAAAACATGGGCGCCCAGATGGTCAAGGAAGTCGCCAGCAAAACCAGCGACATGGCCGGTGACGGGACCACCACGGCAACCGTACTGGCACGCTCCATCTATGAAGAGGGCCAGAAACTCGTCGCGGCCGGGAACAACCCCATGGCCATCAAACGTGGTATCGACAAGGCTGTTGAAGTGGCTGTCAAAGAACTGCACGAACTCTCCAAACCGACCAAGGATCAGCGTGAGATCGCCCAGGTCGGCACCATTTCCGCCAACAACGACAGCACCATCGGCAACATTATTGCCGAAGCCATGAACAAGGTCGGCAAGGAAGGCGTCATTACCGTTGAAGAGGCCAAGGGTATGGAGACCACCCTCGACGTGGTCGAAGGCATGCAGTTTGACCGCGGTTATCTATCGCCCTACTTCGTTACCGATTCCGAAAAAATGGTTGCTTCCCTGGAAGAACCTTACATCCTCATCAACGAAAAGAAAATCAGCAACATGAAAGACCTCCTGCCGGTTCTCGAGCAGGTTGCCAAAATGGGCAAACCGCTTCTGATTGTCGCTGAAGACGTTGATGGCGAAGCCTTGGCGACCCTGGTCGTCAACAAGCTGCGCGGCACCCTGAACGTGGCTGCCGTAAAAGCCCCGGGTTTTGGCGATCGCCGCAAGGCCATGCTTGAAGACATCGCCATTCTGACGGGCGGTCAGGTCGTTTCCGAGGACCTCGGTATCAAACTGGAAAACCTGACCCTGCAGGATCTTGGTAAAGCCAAACGTGTGACCATAGACAAAGACAACTCCACGATCGTGGACGGCGCTGGTTCCCGGGCGTCCCTCGAAGGCCGGGTCAAACAGATTCGGGCCCAGATCGAAGAGACCTCTTCCGACTATGACCGCGAAAAACTGCAGGAACGGCTGGCCAAACTGATCGGCGGTGTGGCCGTCATCAACGTCGGCGCAGCCACCGAAACCGAGATGAAAGAGAAGAAAGCCCGTGTGGAAGATGCCCTGAACGCAACCCGGGCCGCAGTCGAAGAAGGTATCGTCCCCGGTGGCGGGGTCGCCCTGGTACGCTGCATCGAAGCCCTTGAGAAAATCAAGATCAAGGCTGATCAGAAACTGGGTGTCAAAGTCGTTATCCGCGCCATCGAAGAACCGCTGCGCCAGATCGCCAACAACGCTGGTTACGAGGGCTCCGTGGTTATCGACAAAGTCAAGGGTGCCAAGGGCGCCGAAGGCTACAACGCGGATACCCACAAGTACGAAAACCTGATCGAAGCCGGTGTCATCGACCCGACCAAGGTGGTTCGCTATGCCCTCCAGAACGCGGGCAGCGTGGCCTCCCTGATGCTGACCACCGAAGCCATGGTCGCCGATAAGCCTGAGGAGAAAGAGGCCGCGATGCCGGCTATGCCTCCGGGCGGCGGTATGGGCGGTATGGGCGGTATGGGCGGTATGATGTAAACCATCGCCATAATCCCAATCACATAGACAAATATGTCCTTAAAAAGCCCCTGTGCCAAGGTACAGGGGCTTTTTTACGATGCACATGATTTAAACATCAGATATCGTGAAGCCAATTATCAGCTCCGGCAGCACCAGCATACGGCAAAATCCCCAATTCAACCAAAGATAGGGATAGGACCCTACCCATATCTGTCAGACCTCTATTCTTGTAAGCTTGACCTGACCCGGAAACGGGCCGGGTGTCGTTATGTAAACATCCAATAAACCAAAACCCCCCTTAATCATTGAAACTCTTGACAAAACACCATTATCCAGAGTATTAGATTCTAAACTGTCCATTTTTCATATCAACGCTAAACAGTCGGGGCCCACGATGAAACAGACAACCCTTTTAAGATCTGTTGAAAAAGGCGTAGTGAACCTGTACCAACTAACCAGGCAGGATTCTACCCCGGGTATGCTGGTGATTATCGTTTTGACGATCGCCCTTTTGTGCCCGGCGTTCAGTGTTTCAGCTCAGGATAGTGAAACCGTGGAACATGGGGCCGGATTTTACTACACCATAAAAAAGGGGGATACCCTGTGGGATCTGTCCCAACGCTTTGCGGATTCCCCTTGGCTTTGGCCGGACTTATGGCAAAGAAACGGACAGATCGCCAATCCCCACCGTATCTACCCAGGTGAACGCATCCGGATCTATCACAAAGATTGGATTGAAAGAATGCGCCAGCAACCAGAGCCCGAGCCGGAACCCGAGCCCTTAGAAGTAGCGCAGGCTCCGGAACCGGAACCTGAGGAAGAGCCCACAGAAATCATCGCTTACCCGGCAATCGATAGTGTCGGTTTTATCCGACAATACAAAGCGGGCTCTTACGGAAAAATATTCAAAGTCGAGGATGATAAATGGCTTATCAGCCAGGGTGATTTGGTTTACATCACCCCGGAAGCGGGTGAACTCGAAATAGGTTCCTACTATACCATCTTCAGGACGCTGGACCCCTTGCGTGACAAAAAGACCAAAGCCATGATCGGCTACCAGCACTATCTGCTGGGGATCGTGGAGATTACCGACATTCGCGAGGAATTCGCCATGGGTGAAATCTTCCGGTCGTTTGAGACCATTAAAGTCGGCGACCAGTTGATGAATTATATCCCTGCTGATCCGCAAATTGGTCTGACGGAAAGCGTTAAGGGGCTGCAAGGTAAAATTATCGCTGCCCGCGAGGGGGAAAAGCTGATCGGGGACCACATGCTGGTTTTCCTGGACAAAGGCAGCGACGACGGGATAGCCCGCGGCCAGCGCTACCTGATCTATGAAGAGCGCACCGGGAAACTCAGTGCCAAAAGTAAAAAAGTATTGCATCTGCCCCCGGTGGACTTCGGAACCCTGCTGATTCTGCATGTCGAGGACACCACGGCAACTGCCCTGGTAACGACCTCCGACAAGAATATAGCACCTGGGGATTCCTTTCGCGCCCCCTGAGCTCACCTGACAGAGTTTAAAACCAAAACGGCGTTGAATCCTAACGATTCAACGCCGTTTTTTATTGAAACACAAAAATACTCTGTCAATGCATATAAAAGTCCAACAGCTTAACACCAATCACCGCGCAGAGACGCAGCGGGATCCAAAGATTTTTCCGGCTTCCGTCTTCGCCGTAGTCTTCGCCGGACAGGTAGCCGGTTAAAACCTAAAGGGCCTTTATTGTTTGGTTATCGCGCGAAGCGCGCCCAAATTCCGGTTTTGATTTTCTCTGCGCCTTTGCGCCTCTGCGCGATGTTTGGTTTTGATTTTCCTAGTGTACGATTTAGGCCCCAAGCGCTTTACGCGCACCACTCTGTCGGTGTTCTAAATGGTTTCCCACGTTACCCGTTGCACATCCTGATAGGTCGTTATGCCCTCAAGCATTTTGGCGATGGCACTTTCTCGCAGGGTCGTCATCCCCTCCTGGATCGCTTGATCGCGGATTTGCTGAATATCGGCGGTGGCGGTGGTTAACTTGCGCAGGGCCTCAGTATAAGGGATGATCTCGTAGATCCCGGTGCGACCGCGATATCCGGTATTACGGCACTGGGGGCACCCCATCCCCCGGCGCAGGTCCAACTCACCATCCGTCCCCACCTCCAGTCCCTGCAACCTGAGTTCACTGCCCATGATCTTGAACGGCTCCATGCAGTAGCTGCAGATGGTCCGCACCAGTCGCTGGGCCTGAATGCCTGCCAGGGTGGCCTGGATTAAAAACGGCGGCACCCCCAGATCCAACAGGCGGGTGATCGCCGTCGGAGCGTCGTTGGTATGCAGGGTGGAAAGCACCAAATGACCGGTAAGCGCGGCCTGGATGGCATTTTGGGCGGTTTCTAGATCACGCGTCTCCCCCACCATGATAATATCCGGGTCCTGTCGGAGGATGGTCCGTAAGATCGTGTCAAAGGTAACCCCGGCCGCCGGCATAATTCCGATCTGGTTGAAATCCTCATGTATCATTTCAATGGGATCTTCCACCGTAATCACATTGTTCTGGGGCGTCGACAACTGCCGTAACGTCGAATAGAGCGTTGTGGATTTGCCGCTGCCGGTGGGCCCACACACCAGGACAATGCCATGGGGCAAATTGATAAAACTATGGTAGCGTTCCCGATCCGCTTCGGTGAAACCCAAACCAGGCAAATCCTGAAACAACACCTCGGGATCCATAACCCGCATGACCACTTTTTCACCAAAAGCAGTCGGTACAATCGAGATACGGATCTCGATTTCCGCATCGCCCCGATCGGTTTTGATGCGGCCGTCCTGGGGTTTGCGTTTTTCGGCCATATTGAGGGCGCTTAAGGCCTTGATCCGGGTCACCACGGCGTTGTGAACCTTGCGGGGAACCTTGTAGACCGTATGCAAAACACCATCGATGCGCATGCGCACCCGGGTTTCCTCTCTTTTGGGTTCGATGTGAATATCGCTGGCCCGCTGGTCGAACGCATACAGAAAAACATGGTTGACGGCGTTGACGATGTGCTGGTCATTGGATGTAAAATCGCCATCTTTGGTTATCTGGACGTATTGTTCCAGGTTACCGAGATCAGCGGTTGCGCCAAAAAGGTCTTCGGCAGCCGCGATGGATCGTTTGAATCCGAAAAACTCGTCGATCAGCTTGATAATATCCCCTTTGGAACTGATCACGATGGCGATTTTCATGTTGGTCACCCGGGTGATGTCCTCCATGACCTCCGTGTTGAACGGATCCGGGGTGGCAACCGTGAGGGTGCCTTCCGCAATGTGGATCGGTAATACCAGATGCTTCAGGGCAAAATTACGCGGTATGGTGGTCGTCACCAGATTCAGGTTGAGTTTCAGGGGATCAATTTTCTTGTAGGGATGGCCCCATTTTTTGGCCAGCGTCTGAAAGATGATATCTTCATCCAAAACCCGGGTCTCGTGGTCCGCCCGGACAAGATTCATGGCAACAATAACATCCACACTGGTAATCGGATTGACAATCTCGCGGGTACGGTCACTTCCTTTCTGCTTGGCGCGCTGATCTTCCAGCTTGGCCCGCGTGCGTTCTTCCTGGCCAATGATGGACTTGGCCTGGCCACGTTTTATCAGGCCCTTTTTTAAAAGGCTTTTACAGATGGATTTAATATCGAACGGTTCGGTTTTGTCAGCCGGCATCCTCAATGGTTGCTCTCTTTGTTTGGGTTAGGTGCTACTTGGGCGATACCCCTTGTCGCCACGCAATAATAAGAAATTGCAGCCAATGTTGTCAATCCTGAAATACCTCGGTTGCCATCCGGCACCTTTGCGAGCCATCCCGGTCAGACCTGGCGAGCACACACCACCGGGCTTGGTCCCGCCCAAGGCCGGCCAGGTAAGCGGTGACAACCATCCGCTGCGGATGGATCCAGCCTTGGCTTTTATGCGCTCAAAAACCACTGAACCCGAAGCAGCCAGGCTGTTTCGGGTTCATCCGCGCTTCTCCCTTCGGGGTCGTCTAAGCGGCGTTGGGCATGGGATCAAGGCCGTCTTTATTTGCTGCTGGGTTTTGCCTGTCGTTGCTTGGCCTCATACGCTTTCACCGCCTCTTCGTAGGCCTGTCGGCGGGACCTGTATTCGTCAGCACTCTTGTTATATTGGGTGATCAATTCCTGGTGCTTGGCAAATTTCTGGCGGGTATCAACCTTGCCTTTGGCGGCGTCCAGTTCCTTTTTCTTTTCCACCATGGTCTTATATAGGTCAGCCAACTCCGCTCGCTTCTGCTCGAGGGACTCATAACTGTCGATACCTTGGTAGTCGCTCTTGATCTTTTCCTGTTTGGCTTTTTCTGCCGCGGCCTCTTCCTCGCTGGCCTTGCTGGCCTTGGCCTGTGCTGCCCGCTGACGCTTTTCTTCCCGCTGGGCGGGCGTCAGGTAATCGTCAGGTTCACGGACTTGCTCGACTTTCTTTCGCTTTTCGACGGGTTCGTCGGCCGTCATGGAGTCAGTGTAGTGCCATACGCCGTTTTCATCCTGGTACTTATACCAGCCGGCTGAGCAGAGAATCGGGGTAAGCAGCCAGAAACCCACTACGATCCAGACCCATCGTCGCATGATCAATCCTCCGTTATGAAAAGGTGTACCGCGTTATATCATAATCTCAATTTTCGCGCCAGCCCTGGGGCAATGCCCCCCAACATGAACCTATTGCGTCGTCACCTGTTTTTGAGCAGCGGATTTCTTGTTACAGGTGCGCGGGTTTTTGCACGGTGTAGAGGTTCGGTGAATATTCTTAGGGCGATTTTGGCGCTGCACCTCTTTTTCAATCTGGTGTTTGAGAACACTCGCCCTGCTTTCATATTTGTAGCGCCGTTTTTCAAATTTTTCAATCCGTTCATTCAGGGCTTTGAGATCCCGTCGATATTTTTTCACATCTTCAGGCGTCTGGATATGCTGAGCCTGACGGGCCATTGTCATTTTAGCATTCAACAATTCCCTATGCAACTTGTCCAGATCATCCCTTTCCCGGAGCAGCCAGGCCGCTTCGCTGTGGGGTTTGCCTTTTGGTTTTCCGGCGGTTTGCTGAACGGCCTGCTTGCCCTTCCGCCCCGGCCGTACTGTTTTATTCACGGGTTGCGATACCGGTTGGGTCTCTTTATATTTCTTCAACTTCGGACGTTGGTGTTCCGGCACCTCTGAGAGGTCATCGGTAAAACGCAGCACGCCGTTTTTGTCCCGGTAGCGATAATAGTCCGCGAATGTGTAAGATACCGCCAGAAACCCGATGAGTAAAACCAACAGCGCATAGCGAGCGATTTTCATGGTTTTCCTCCTGGCGCTACTCTGCGATCCACATCACATCAATCTGGGCATTATCGTTCAACGTAAAGCCCACATGAGTCCCAATCTGAAATTCAGTCAGGAATACCGGCGAACCTCCGTACTTGCGGTACAGCCGGACATCCGATGCCAATTTCCAGGCGGAATCATTGATGACAATGACCCCTCCATCTCTGATTCCATTGAAAAAACCGACCCGCATACCCGGGATCCCCGGCCTCTTGTTAAACATCTCCGGCAAATTTTCTGGCAACGGCGTAATCGACGGAACCGTCATACTTTCCGCGGCTAAGGCACTGCTCAGCGGTATCACTAACATAGCCAGAATATAGGGTAGAATCAGACTTTTTCTGATAAGCATGAATTGCATTTTTATCACCTTATGCTCCTTGAAGTATCGCGCTGGTTCACCGGCCCGCAAGTTACCCCGGCCGGTCAAACCGCCATTAATTCTCAATCAACCGCCAGTAGAACAAGCCTTTCTCTTCACCCTGCTCGATCAGGTTGATGATGCCGCCGGCGGCCGTACTCATCAGCTTCAATTCGGTATCGTTCGGACCAAGGTCGAGGATGGTCGGGGTGTAGACCATGGTCGGATACCAGATGGCCGTAGGCGCCACAAAAATCCAATCGTCCGGATCATCAGGATCAGGGTCCCCCACGAGGCCGGGCTTTTTGATCTTCACGAGGTCTTTGTCATCGATCACGCCATCCGCGTTGATATCGAGCTGGGCCTGGGTCACCCGGCCGCCCGTACACGCATCCATCTCGTGCAGGTAGGACTCGCCGCCGGCCGAGCACGGCGAGGTGTTCGGCAGGCTCGAGATGATGATCGCCTTGTTGGACCGCAGGATCACATCCCGTAAGGCCCGCTCCTTGCGTTCCGGAAGATCAAAGTACCACCCCATATTGGTCAGTGTGGGCGTGGTGGTATCGTTGGACGGATCAGCCCCCGTACCGATACTATCCGTATCCGGGGTGAGGTTATAGACAATCGTGTTGTCCGTCAGGATCCGCAGTACATTTCCACCCACCACCACATCAGTCAACACTTCCTGCTTGAGCAGGGAGGCATTGCTGGTGAGGTTGCTGAGCTGGGTGGCGGAACCGCGTTCAAAAGAACCGATGTACTCGTCATCGTCGGCATCATCCCCGTAATCCCAGATACCATAGAGCGTCTGGGTCAGACGGTTGCTGAAATCGGTTTGACCAAGGTACTTGCCGGTACCGAAGACCACGAAGTAGCCGGGGGAGTTCGGATCGCACGGCAGCATAACATCCGGCATGCCGGTAATGGGCTGCTCGTTGCCGCTGGCATCCTTGGCCTGGAACACCGGCTTGGGCATGCCACCGCCGGTCTTGTAGGCCACATCCCAGTCGTTGATGCTGTTGCCGGTCAGGTCGAATTTCCACATGTTGCCGTTCAGGTCGCCGACGTAGGCGTAATCCACCACGGCGTCGGCATCCACGTCGATCAGCTGGGGTGTCGACAGGCCGTTGCAGTTGCCATTGGCACTGGTGCCGTCCCCATAGATACCATGCTGGGTGTCGATCTTCTTCAGCAGGGTACCGGTGGCCGCATCCAGTACGTAGAGCACGGCGTTGCGGGCCGGACTGTTGTAGCCGTTGCCGAAGATCACCACATAGCCAATCTTCGAGTTGACCAGGAAGGCCCGGCTGAAGGAGTACCCCATATGCTGGTCGGGTGTCACCCGACCGGTTCCGGTGGTATATACCCCGCTACCGGTACTGTTGCTGCCGTCATCCAGGTGCAGGCTGAAGGTGGTGGCCGTCACGTTGGCGATCTTCCAGACGCCGTTGGCGGCCAAATTGCCTTCGACCCCTTCGATGGCCACAAAATCACCGGCTGAGAACCCATGGTTGGTGGTCGTGGTCACCACGATGGGCGTGGCATTGGTCGCGGCGGAAATGTAAAGGTCGTTCGCGGGGAACTCCCACTTGACCGCACTGGCCAGGGCCGTTTCACTGGTGATGTCCTTGGGATCGGTGACATCCAGCGCGTAGTAGCCGCGGCCGCCTTTGCCCAAGCCGCCCACCAGGAAGGTGCGCGGTTCGATCTCACCGACCTGGTCAACACCGTCGACGCCGTCATTGTCGACACCGTCACCCGCGCCGGCCGTGGCCACCGGTATGGTCAGACTGCCTATGTAAGGAGACAGGTCCACATAGTAGCGGTGGTCATAGCCCACCTGCGTAAGATCCTTGAGGTTGGCAACGACATGCCGCGGCACATAGGCAAACTGCTCCTGCCCGTTCGATGCGTCGATGGCATGCAGCATGCCGTCGTTGCCTCCGGCATAGATGGTGTCGTGGTAGGTCCCGCCATGCAGGTACCGCTGGAAGACCGGGGAAGAGTGGACAATGTCGCCCAGTTTGGTGCTTCGCACGGTGATCCCGTCGGCAAGCGTCACGGTCCGGTTGCGGTAGCCGCCGCCGTTGCGGACCTCCTTGGAATCATCCCCGCGCAGATATTCAATCATCTCGGTCGCCTTGGCATCGTCCACGTCGATCAGGTTGAACAGGGCATCATTCGCCGCAGCGAACCTGAACGGGATGCCCGCCGTGCCGTTGAAGGTGGCGATGATCCGGCCGGTATCCCAGTTCTGCGCGGCGAGCTGCTCTTCGGCGGACCAGTCCGGGTTATCCCGTTGTACTTCACCGGTGGTCAGATTGATGGGAAAAGCCTTCACGTCACCGGTCCAGCCGTCGGTGGAGTAGATGGACTGGTAGACCACCGATCCGGTATCCAACTCCTCGCCGTTGATGGTAACCGCCGCGCCGGAACCGATCCGGGAAATGACGTCGCGAACCACTTCCTTGACCTTATTGACCAATTCACCTGGGTTGTCGGCCGAGAGATACTGGCCCCGACCGTTGATCGCCGCATGGTAGACGTCATCAATTCGCTTCAGTCCTCTGTCCGAACTCCAAGTGATGGGATCGGGCCAGGTCGGGTAGGTCCGCAGGGCCGGATTCAAGTTGTACAGGTCGTAGTCCGACGGCGTCAGGGTTCCCCGGACCCCGAAGGAAACACCGTAGGTCACCATATGCTGCCAGGTGGCCTTATCGTAGAAGTTGGTCGGCACCTCGTTGGCAATGCCGGGAGCCAGATCGCTCTCGTAAAAGTACATGGCCACATCAGCCAGCGTGTTGGAATAATTATCCTCAAAGGGCTGGCCGTCATTGTCATCAGCATTCCCGGCGAGATTGGAATAACTACCATTCCAGGCACCGTCAGTGAATATCAGGGCAAAGTTTTGCTGGCAGGCACCGCCGGTATCCGTGGACAGCGGCGAAGTCTACAACTCAGCTTCCAGGTCGGCGCTGGTCTCGGTCGTGTGGAAATAGAGGCCCACCATTTCCAAGCCTTCCCTGAGCGGGGTACCACGTGGATTTTGCCTGAAATTTTTCAGAGCATTCAGCAGGGTGGTTGTACTGTCAGCCTGGCCAGGCACCTTCATGGGCAGTACCGGCTGGACGCCGTCGCCGTTAATGGTCCGGTAGCCCAGGTTGACGCCCTGGAACTCAGGCAGCACCTGGGTCAGGGCCGCAATAGTCGTCAACCAGCGTTTGCGGTAGAAAGAGAACCAGTTGGCAAAATTTTGCAGGTCGTCGCCATACGAGCGCGTTTTGAGTCCGGCCGGCACATTGGCAATGTCCACCAGGGTGAGTTCACCGTCATCAACAATCTGATCGTTGTCAGCGTCGTCAAACAGGTAGAACTCCCGTTGGTCGAATGCATTGTTGCTGTCCGAGTCAGCAAAGTTGACCAGGTACTGGTCCTCACCGGCATCGATTAAACCGTCACTGTCGGCATCGACCCAGGTATGATAGTGCGCATCCGTAATTTCGGCAGTGAAGGTAGTGGCACCCCCGCCGCCGGCGGTAACGAAACGAATAGCATCCGCGTCGGTGTAGGTGTTTGTGCTCTGGTTCTGGACGCGTGATACGAACACCTCGATCGGGGTTCCGGCCGTAAGGCTTACAGCAGACCAGAGGGTCTTCCAGCCGCCGGTATCCTGGTTGGCATGCGTAGTGCCATTATTCGTTCCATGTGAGTAGTCATACCGCGCATTGGTATCCAGCGAGTAGGTGCTGGTCGTGTACATCGAGATATCATAGTCCCCGGTTTCCGTGGGCGTCCAGGTATACCTGATCGTGCTGGTAGTGTTGCCGGATGTCCATTTATCGTCCCCGTTGTACCCATCCGGCGTACCGCCATCATAATTCCAGGATCCGGATACCGTAACAGCAACTTCCTCGTCAAGGGTAACATCCACGATGGTGCCGCCTCCGCCGGAACCGGCCGAATTGGCGTTGACCGAATAGAGGGTGTTGTTCAGATCAACAGTGATGGAATTATCCATGGGATGCGCCCGGGGCGCGTTGAGGTTGGCATTTGCCTCACCGTACCAGGGGATATACTCATAATTCGGGTTGTAGTACATGACGTTGTAGCCATAAAAACGGGCCAGATAGCGCCGCCTTTCGGTGGTGCCGGTCAGAGGCGGATAATCCCAGGTACTGTAGAGGTTGTCATTGTTATTGAAAAGGTAATAGTAATCATCACCGCCAATCCAAAACGCACCGTTGTTTGTGCTCTCACCGTTAGCTATGGCCAGGTTCGTGTCGACCAGCATCTCCCAGTCCATGCTGCCCGAGTCGTCGATGACCAGCATGATGTTGGGCGGATCGCCCTGGAGCTGGGTATCCAGCGGCTTGTCGGCCAGAACGATACACTCGCCCTGGAGCGGACAGGCCAGGTCACCGTCAAAGCAATCCTGGTCGATGCTGTCCCCGCAGATTTCCGCGGCACCGGGGTTCACGGCCGCATTGTTATCGTCGCAGTCGCCCTCGAGCACGGTCCAGCCGTCGCTGTCGTCGTCGGGATCGGAAACATTCGGGGTGACCGTAATGGTTGTCGAGGCCGTGGCCAGGCTGCCGTCGCTGTCTTCCACAGTCAGGGTCACGGTATAGGTCCCCACTGCAGTGTATTCGTGGGTCTCGTCCTGGTTGGTGCTCACGTCGCCATCCCCGAACGACCAACCCCAGGCCACCAGGGTGTCACCGGTGCCGGATACGGAACTCTGGTCCGTAAAGGTTACGGTCAGAGGAACAGGGCCGGTTGCCGGTGAGGCCGCGAAATCCGCCACCGGGGTCTCGTCGGTAACCGTTACGAATCCGGAGTAGGTATCCGTGGAACCGTCGGCATCCGTCACCGTCAACAATACATTAAACGTCCCATCTTGCGGGTATGTGTGGACGGGGTCTTTGTCCGTGCTGTCCGCACTGGGCTCACCCGCAGTGCCCGCGTTATAATCAAAGTCCCAACTGTAGGTCAGGGGCGTGTCGTACCCGCTGGACAGGTTGGCAAACGTCACCGTATGGGGCTCGGGCCCGGTGGGGAAATCCAGTTTGAATTCGGCCTGCGGCGCAGTATCAAGGATGGTAATTGAATCGGTCGCAGAGCTCGAGTGGCCGTCCGCCTCGGTAACGGTCAGCGTTATGGTATAGGTGCCCGCCTGAGCGTAGACATAGCCTTTCACACTGGCTGCACTGCTGTCCTCTATTCCGTCACCGTCCAGGTCCCAGCTAAAGGTGGCCGGGTCGTATGGATTGGTCAGATCGGTAAATTCCGCGGTCACCGGTTCAAGGCCGGAAACCGGTGCATAGGACTTGGAGCAGGCCGCCGTAGAGACGGAATCGAATACCGATATATAGCCGGTTTTGGTTTCGGAATCCTGGCGCCCGCCATTATCCGTAACAGTCAGCGTGACCGTATAGAACCCTTCCTGCAGGTAGTCATAGGTCGGGTTCTGGTCGGTGCTATCCACCGAGCCGTCACTGTCAAAATCCCAGGCCCAGGCACTGAAGGCGTTGTTATAGGAGGTCGAGATATCGGTAAATGTAACCGTCAAGGGTTCATTGCCGGAGATGGGTGTCGCGCTGAAATCGGCAAGCGGTTCATCTAAAATGGTGCCCGTGCCGGTGTCGAGAACCACATCGCGGCCGCCTATCGGCGTCCCGGCATTCACCACCAGGGTGGCGGTATAGGTTTCGGCCGGCACCTCAGACAAGGGATAGTCATCGGTATGCGTGACTGTCACCGTCTGGCTTAACGTGCTGCCGGCACCAAACGTGACGGTATCCGTCGCACTATCATAGTCGGTACCGCCGCCTGTGGCGGTTCCGCCACCATAATTGACGTCAATATCCACCGTCATATCGATGGGTGTATCCAAAGATATCGTATACGTTGCGGTGTCCCCTTCATAGGCACTGATATCGTCTATGGTAAACGTCGCCGTATCGTTGTCAGCAATTGTACCCGTACCGATGGCTCCGGTTGTGATATCAGCCGGATCTGCTTCGGCAGGTGTAACTGTACCTAAAGTCACTGTAAAGGTTTCACTGTCTTCTACAGTTCCGTCTTCTAAGATCACTACCTGGATCTCATGCGATTCACCGGCATTACCGGCAAACGCCAGCGTACCGTCATTGTCGGTAAAATCGGAGCCTACTGTGGCGGTACCGCTGTCACTGGTGTAGTCAACATCAAATCCGCCTTCCACTGCCAGATCCAGCGTTACCGTAAACCTGTACGGCGAAGTACCCTCGTCCTGATTAGGCACTGCTGATATGGATAACGTCGCCGTGCCCGTATCCGTAATCGTACCGGTCGCGGAAGCACCCGTCGTGATGCTGGCGTCCTGCACCACGGTGGTGTTCGTTACATCGCGCAGGGTTACCCCAAAGTTCTCGGTCCCCTCAACGATCGCGTCACTAATAATGACGATATCGATGTCATGGAATTCACCCGGATTACCGAGAAATGTCAGAGAGCTGTCATTATCCACAAAATCCGTACCTGCATCCGCGCTCCCGCTGTCACTGGTGTAAGCCACATCGAAACCGCCTTCAACGGCGTTGTCCAGAGTTACCCTGAACTGGTAGGGTGAAACAGTCTCATTCTGAGAGGCTGCCAATGGTACAATAGTCAGCGTAGCAGCGTCGTCATTGTTGATCGTACCCTGCGCTGTATCACCGGTCGTAATGGCCGCGTCCTGAACCGCTGTGGTATTCGTTACATCCCCCAGCGTCACCGTAAAGGTCTCATTGTCTTCGACACGGGTGTCTCCTTTGATCGTCACCGACACCGTCTGCATTTCACCGGCATTTCCAGCAAATGTTACGCCAGTCGTAACAAGCTCGTAGTCCGCCGGATCGGTCGCGCTGCCGTCGGACGCACTTATAGCCACGTCATAGCCACCCTCTACGGCAGCGTCCGCGGTGATCGTAAATATGACTGTCTGGTCTATATCCGTTTCCGTAAACGTCTTGTCACCGATCGTCAGAATTGCCGTGTCGTCATTGTTGATCGTACCCGTACCCGTGGCACCGGTCGTGATCGCCGCAATCTCGGTCGCACCCGTGTTCGACACCGCACCCAGCACCACCGTAAAC
>Ga0126329_10000022_pt1 | contig 102056 bp, 84 predicted proteins | sample InaspJWI85metaG_FD_104915 | JGI IMG/M metagenome (GOLD analysis project Ga0126329, IMG submission 104915) | Marine gutless worms symbiont microbial communities from Oahu, Hawaii - Inanidrilus sp. 2 OAHU.JWI-85 metaG | ecosystem: Host-associated > Annelida > Digestive system > Unclassified...
AGTATTTCCGTCCCGGTATCCACCGCGGCATAGATGAAATCCGGATGGAGGGCAATCGCCAGGTTGGCAGGCAGCGTCCAGGGCGTAGTGGTCCAGATCACGATGGCTGCCGGCCGGCCGGCAAGCTCCGCCGCCACAGAGCCCAAATCGTCCCGGCAAGGGAACTTGACATAGATAGAGGGCGACGATTCGTCGGCATATTCGATTTCCGCTTCTGCCAGAGCTGTCTGACAGCTGCAGCACCAGTGAATCGGTTTCTTGCTGCGGTAGAGGCCCCCATTCAGGGCAAACTTGCCGCATTCACGGGCGATAATGGCCTCGTATTCATAATTCATCGTAAGGTAAGGATCTTCCCATTCCCCCATCCCCCCCAAACGCTTAAACTCGTCCCGCTGGATGTCGATATACTTTTCGGCATACGCCCGGCATTTCTTGCGGACCTGGGACTGGGTCATGTCGTCTTTGGCCTTACCCAGTTCCTTGTCGACATTGTGCTCGATGGGCAGCCCATGGCAGTCCCATCCCGGCACATATACCGAATCGAAACCGGCCATCTGCTTGGAGCGAACGATGATGTCCTTGAGAATTTTATTCAGGGCGGTACCGATATGAATGTGTCCGTTTGCGTAGGGAGGGCCATCGTGCAAAATAAATCTAGGCCGGCCTTCCATCTGCTTGTATATCTGGCCGTAGAGCCCACTCTGCTCCCATTTTTGGAGCTGCTGGGGTTCTTTTTGAGCAAGACTCGCCTTCATCGGGAATTTGGTCTTGGGCAGGTTAAGAGTCTTTTTGTAATCCATTTCTCCTCCAAGAATCGATTTTCGGATCGCGGTTAAACTTTTCTGATTACTGTCAATCCCGCGATCTGTCAAGCGATATTGGGGGTCTGCAGGTTCAGGGTTCAAAGGCTCAAGGTTCAAAGGTTTGTGACCAAAACCGTTGACTGATCACTTCTGGATATGCCGCGACCCTGTATGGGTTTTAAGGTTTTCAACCGGGAACCCTGAACTTTGAACGGGGAACCAGCAAGGTGGTTTAAGTTCATGTACCTTGTAAAGTGCCCCCACCTGGGATAACATCACCAACGATGGACATCCTCAAATGCTATAAAACCCTGGGGCTGCCGCCGGATGCCACCGGCGATGAAACCAAGCATGCCTATCGAAAACTGGTAAATCACTGGCATCCGGATCGTTTTGCCCGGGATGATGCCCTGCACCAACTGGCAGAAGAGCAGTTGAAACTGCTGAATATTACCTATGCGGAAATTCAAAGGCACCAGTCCACCCGTCCACGCCGCTATCGGGCCCATAGCGCGACGGTACCGCGATCCACCGCTTCACGGCGGGCAGCGCCGGGATTCAGGCCAATGCGACCGTCGGCGGTGGGACAGGTGCCGGCCGTATTAAACCGATTGACGAGAAAATTCAGGCAGATGCTTTCCAACTGGGTTTCCACGTCGCCAAGACCGGTTCGGGCCGGAAAGCCCGCCGGCCGGCCGGCCGCACCACACTCCGCCCGTAGTATACGTAGAAAGGTGAGGTCCGGGCACCGCAAAAATTTTGATCAAATTTTCAACGAAGTTGCCGGTCCGGATGCCACCTACCTTAGAAAGGCCGCGACCGGAAGGAAACACGGTCACCGGAAAACCGCCGCGCCCAAAAGGCCTGCGGCGAGCCCTGGCAGCCCGGCCGGGCGGGGCAAGAAAGACGATAATTCGAAGGGGGTTACCCCGGTTGCGCGGATTAGACGGGTTGGCAAGATACGCCGCGTTTGAGCCTTTTTTAAACCGATCAGCGAGCAAATTCCCTGTTGCTTTCTGGAGGGTTAGCGAGCGAGTCTAACATGAAAGAATTCCTGGCAGTGGACGCTTCCGCGCAGCTTTCTGCGGTGAGCGTTCAATATCCCAAATTTTAAGATCGCATCTTGACACAATTAGGGTGATCCCATACTATTCTTGAGATATCTTGTAGTTGAATCGGACCGGGTGAGGGAATTCAATGATCGAGGTTGATGCGGCGGGCATTACTGATGTCGGCAAGATGCGTAAGGCAAATGAAGATTCTTACTACATGGATGAGGATCTTCAGATTTATGTGGTCGCAGACGGCATGGGTGGCCACAAAGCCGGCGAAGTTGCCAGCCGCATTGTAGTCGAGACCATCCAGGACAAAATAAACCAGGAGCCGTCCAACACGGACGGTGAGAACCTCATCACCCTTGAGCAGGACCTTTCTTCGGAAGCCACACGAATATTATCCGGCATTCATCTGGCCAACCAGGCCGTCTTTACCCTTTCGCAAAGCAATAAAGACTATAAGGGCATGGGCTCGACGGTGTCGGCGGTTCTGCTGGCCGGCACCCGGATTATAGCAGCCAATGTCGGCGACAGCCCCATATATCTTGTTCGCAACGAGACGATCGAAGAGATATACACCCCCCACACCTATATGGCCGAGCATGCCAAACTGGCACCCAAAGGCGCCAAGCCGCTGGGCGAGCAATATGCCCACATGATTACCCGGGCCGTGGGGCTCAAAGATGCCGTTCAACCGGATCTTTGCGAAATAGAAGGCCTGCAGGGAGATTTACTGATAATCTGCTCGGATGGGCTCAGTGACCTGCTGAAACCTGAAGAGATACAGAAGGTTGCAACTAAGTACAGCCCCGATAAAGCGGTGAGAGCCCTGGTCGCCTATGCCAATAAAAGGGGTGGGCGCGACAACATCACTGTTATCGTCATTCATATCACCGGCCATCCGAATGTCATCGGGGAACAAGCCGGTTATTCCGGGACGACTGCGCTGCCGGTTGACTATGATACGGATGAGGCTTCCCACAGTGCCATGATCCACGGCATCAGCACTGCCGGTGGATTTATCATCACCACCGATGCCTTTGCCATCGGCCAGGAACTCGATCTGACCTTCACCGATCCAAGCAGCGGCGACGCGTTCATGATTTCAGGTATCGTGGCGGACAGGAAGACGGATGGCATTGACATCGAGTTTGAGGATCTAACTGACAAACAGATCGCCAAGCTTAAAAAGGCAATTCAACATAGTTAATGAAGGAGGCGTAGATGGACTTTCTCTTCAACACCCAAAACAACATTACCGTTTTTGAGGTGGGGCTGCTGCTGCTGAATACGGGCATCCATTTGCTGAACAAACCCAAACTCGGCATGTTGGTCAATCTGGGGTTTACCCTTTACTGGGGGTTCTTTCTTAATTTCGAAATGCTGTTTGGAGATTCCAGTACATCCGAATATTCCTTCTTGTTTTTCATGTTTGCCATTTTGATCATTATCTTCACCGTGGTTGGCCTGACCAGAGAGGAGGATTAAGGCTAAACTAGCGAAAGAACGGAGATCAGGTAGCAGTGCACCCCAAGTTCGTTATAGCGGCTCACCAAAACGACATCGATTGACGCTTCGATGCCGTAAATTAATTCCGGCCGTGGTCTTTTCCTGCTGGATATTCCGCATCGGTTTTGGGGCTCTACCCTTGGACCCCTGAACCCAGAACCTTCAAACCCTCTTTTCCAAAAAAAAAAAGAACCCCGGGGCGGCCATTCCCCGGGGTTATGTTTGTTAAGGGTACGACTCACCCGATAACGCACCCTAAACGCCTACCTGTATACACCATAAGGCGTACTATTTCAATAATTTAATGTAAAAAAAGGCAATATTCCGGTTATTCCAGGGTAAGCAGGTGCGTTCGCAGATTCGTCTTCTTATTTTTCAATCCCATTTTCTTGCGGATATTCTGGCGGTGATTCTTTACCGTTTCCGGCGAGAGGCTCAAGGCAACGGCGATATCCTTGGTGCTTTTGCCATGCTTGATAAGATTGGCGACTTGAATCTCGGCCGGACTGAGGCTGAGTAAACTGGCCGATAGGTTACGGGAAAAGGAAGACATGATTTCCTTCAGGCCCGTCATGGCGATTTGCAGGTGGGTTTGCTGGTAGTCGCTCAATTGGGTCTGGGCCAGTCTGTCAAGCGCCGGGAATACCATGTTGTTCATATTGGAGCGGATGTTCTTCTCATGTAGCGTCAGGTCCTTTTTCCGGTTTTCAAGCAGGACGTTCAAGGCAATATTGGCGTTTTCCAGATCCCGAGCTTTGGTCTTCAGTTCCATCTGGGCGGCCGTCTTTTCAGTCACATCAATAAAAATGCCGTTGACTTGGGTAATCTCCCCGTCCTCATCGCGGATCCCTTTGGAAATGGTCTGGATCCAGCGCCAGCTCTGCCGGGCTGGATTGTAAACCCGGCAAACCTCGTCAAACCGGCTGGTCTGAAAGGCCCGATCGTTGGCCAGCGTTATGCGCTCCAGGTCATCCGGGTGTACATTGTCAAAGAAATGCGTCGGGGTGAATTTCTCCGGTTTGACCCCCAGAATCTCTTCGATGGAAGGGCTGATAAACTGAACTGCCAGGTGATACGGATTGGAATCGGGGCTGGCCAACCGGTACACGGCAAACCCGTCGGCACACTCAAGTATCGACCGCAGATACTGTTCGCTGGCCCTGAGGGCCGCCTCCACCTCCCGCCGGGCCTCTATTTCAACCTCCAGCCGGGCGGTCCGCTGTCGTACCAACGTTTCGAGATTTTCCCGGTAATGAGCGATCACCTGTTCAATTTGACGGCCTTTGACCGTACTGTCGACCATACCCGGCAGTTTCTCGATATACTGCCCCGCAGGATCCTTGATCAGGTAATCACTGGCCCCCAGCTGCATGGCTTTTATGGCGGTTTCCTGTCTGCCTGCCCCTGTGGTGATGATAAGCGGGATTCCCTTCAGGCTTTTCATGAGGTCGAACAGGGTTCCGTCCTCCAGCGTGTGATCGGCGATGACGATATCAAAATCATCTTCTTCCAGCGCGCGGTGCGCCTCGTCGACAGACCCGGCCACGTGGCAGTCGTAAGGCAGCTTCTCGTCGCTAACGAGGCGCGTGAAGGCTACCTGCTCCACTAGGTCATCTTCCACCAGCAGCAGTCGGATTGGATTATCGGGCATAACGGGCTCCATGATTGGATCTAGGCGGATAGACTATAGGCGTTTTGGCTGCAGGAAAATCCAAAAAACAATACTTTCGGATATAGCTGTCAGCTTTTAGCAATTAGTAATTTGAAGTTATGCAAGGTCCTGTTATTAAACGATTTAACCTATAGTTAACCGCTAAAAAAAAGTGCCGACCCTCCAAATTATTCAATCATGTAAGTGGGTTGCATAACAGCTAATGGCCAAAGGCTAATAGCTATTAGCTGAAAGCTAATCAATCGCCATCAGAAACGTCCTCAAATTCATCCCCTTATTGCTGATGCCCACCTTCCGTCTGATGTTGTAGCGATGGTTTTTCACCGTCTTTTCGGTAATCTCGAGGGCGCCGGCAATCTCCCGTGAGCTGCGGCCCTGTTTGACCAGGTTGGCAACCCGCAGTTCCACCGGGCTGAGATCGAAATACCGGGAACCAAGGCTGTGGGAAAAGGATGAAACCGCGTCATGCAGATTATTGCGAATCGTATCGATCAGGGTCAGCTGGCCCGGATCACGGGTCCCCGCAGCCAACTGGTCAAGAAAGGGAGAAATCAACGATTTGGCATTTTGCACTAACTTCTTTTCATACCGGGCCTTGTCCTCACTGCGCTGCCTGAGGATGGCATTCAGGGCCATGTTCAACTCCTCGAGACTGCGGGTCTTGCTCTTCATCTCAAGCGCCATCCGCTGACGGGCAATGATCCGCTGCAGATTCTGGGCCACCGCCTCCAGCAGAGCCGCCTCTTCTTTCAGGAAAGGGCCGTGATCCATTTCCGGCCGTGCCTCGAGATAGTAGACTTCCACAAAGCCGATCCGCTCATTATCCAAAAGAATATCACAGGACTGTTTCCAGGGGGTTTCGATGAAACTGGTGGTTTCAACGGTCATCTCTTCGATCGTAATCCGGGCGCAGGTGATGTCCGGATACTGCCAGGCCGATACGATCAGATCCGCCACTGCCCGCAGTATTTTTTCCAGGGGCATGTCCGCCTGATCGTTCAATTTGGAAATGGCCAGCAAGCAGTTCAGTTCCTGCACCCGTTTAAAAAGCATTCGGGTGCGACCGGCCATCCGGGCTTCCATCGTGGCCAACATGTCACGCTGGGCGGCTTCCAGCTGTTTGCGTTTGGGATCCATATTAAAAGCGAGAGACTGAGTTTAAGTTAAAGGACTGAGGACTGAGTAAAAACCAGAAGTCAAGGGCTGAGAAAATGCTGAGGGCAAAAGCTTTTTCACCACCCGCTGCGCTCGAGGCACAGAGATCACTGAGAAAGGCAGGTAGTTTTCTTTTGGAGAATTCAGACAAATCAATTCTCCAAAAACCGCATCCGCTACGCGGAAAAAAGCCGAATTATTTCAAGAGAGATGTGTAATAGATTGGTGTGCTGTTGATTATTTCCGCGTAGCGGAACCCATCCTGGTTTTCTCTGTGCTCTCTGTGTCTCTGTGGTGAATACGGACTTAGGTTTTAGCCCTTTTTTTATCCCGAAAAATATCTGGCAAACAAAACACCGATCAGCAGCCACACCGGTACTGAAATTAACAACGCCAGTACCAGTCCCCTGAACAATCCACTCTGGCGTAGTAGTTGATTGTGTACTAGGGCTCTTTCCAAAACGACCTCGAAGACCTTGAAGTCCAGCGGTTTTGCAATAAAATCATACGCCCCGGCCTTAATGGCCGCAACTGCGTTTTCAATTGTTCCCGAACCGGTAATAACAATTATTGGTGCACGGTGGTTTTGTTTCTGCAATTGACGCAGCACTTCCATGCCATCTATATCAGGTAAACCAAGATCCAATAAGATTGTTTGGAAGTTATGCCGGTTAATTAAATCCAGGGCAGTCGTACCATCTATAGCTAAACTGGCCTGATACCCGAGACTTTCCAGGTAACCAAGCAGCATCTCGGAAAAATCTATATCGTCATCAATGACCAAGATGTGGCCGTAAATTCCATCTGATTTTTTCAAACTAAAACTTCGTCCCCACTTTAGCAATTCCAGTTGTGAGTTCTTTCTTTTTCATAGCAGTTTTGTGCTTATTTACAATTTCAAAGAGTGTACTGGCCATTGTTCGCCTAAGGTGTTCTATGCGACGCAAGGCGGCGGTAGTGGGTTGCGATGAGGTGGAAAGATCCTTTGAGAGGACAAATACGCCCAGGTGCTGCCCCTCCTTTGCCAGAGGAAACCGCATATAAAGTCGGTTGGGAGAGTGCAAACTGGCACGCTTTTTAGTTTTCTCGTTTCCATGCCAGAAAATGATTTCCTGCCCCAAAGATTCTATCTGCCCCCCTACTCTGAGTTCCATGTAATCATTTTCCAAAAATTTTCCGGCCGCAATAACCTGCGCCCAGAACGCATTGATGGTTTTTGTCTCAGAAATCGCAATCTGGTGCGCCAAAAATTTCCGGCGATCACGCCTGATTCCCAGTTCCTCCGATAGATCGCCAGCCCAGCGGATGAACATTCCTGCCCCGGCATAGCTCAAGTAGCCTAGTTTTCTGATCCCAAAAATTACGACCGCCCCGATCAAGATAAACAAGAAGGCGGCCCTTTCATCACGGGCATGGACCATTAAGATCGAAATGATGCCGGCGCCGGCCGTGACACCATAGAGGGTTAGAACGGCTGTACGATGGGAAAGCCCGAGATTAAGTAGTCTGTGGTGGAAATGTTCCTTATCTGGCGAGAAGTGTCGTTGACCAAGCATAAACCGCCTGATAGGTGCCCATATCGTATCCATCAAGGGGAGTCCCAATGCAATCATTGGAAGTACAATTGTAAGTGCTGCATGGCTTTTTATCGATCCAATAATACTTAGTGTGGCCAACATATAGCCTATAAAATAACTGCCGCTATCGCCCATGAATATCGATGCCGGATTGAAATTATACCTGAGAAAACCTAGTATGGATCCGCCAAGAGCTGCCAAAAGAAAGGCCGTGAGGTAGTTCTCGGCAACCACACAAAGAACCATCAAAACCACACAAGCAAAGAAGCCTACACCGGCAGCCAATCCGTCTAGGCCGTCTATAAGGTTGATGGCATTCACCACCAAAAGCACCCAGAATATAGTTATGGGAAGTGAGATATACCATGCGAAATGTAGTGCTTGCATACCGGGTAGACCAAAGGTCTGAATCTTTATCCCCCCGAAGAAGGCGATCATGGCAGCTAAGATCTGAGATAAGAATTTTACCCGGTATCCCACCCCTTTAATATCATCTAAAATGCCCAGAGTGAAAATCACGCAAGACCCGATTGCAATGTAGACTAATCGATATTCTGCAATTACCTCTATTAAGAGTTTACTTTGACTTAGTACCTGGGGGATGACTACTGGTACAAAAGAGAGGAAGAAGGCGAGATAGATAGCAATCCCGCCTGCCCTGGGAATCGGCTTGGTGTGTATTTTTCTCTCAGAAGGGATATCTACAATCCCGAATTTTATAGCCAATCTACCTACCAAAGGCGTAATTATCAACGAAATGATAAGCGAGAGAATAAATATGGTAATGATGGTTGTCATGGAATGGTAAGTTTAGAGCCTGATCACTTAACAAAATCCAACGGCAATCTTCCGGAAACCTTAAAAAGAATAAGTTCGCAAAGGCTGCCCCAGAATTTGACCATTTCTGAAAGCACCTCAAGGTAACGTGCCTCAGAGTTCCCGGTCACTGCCCATCGAGTGATTTGTACCTTTGAATTCCAGAGCATCAATCGCAAAAGAGTAAATGCCCTGGTCATGTGGTAATCTGATGTAACGAGGATGATTGATTTGAAGTTGTGCTTTTTAACCAATTGCAGGGTCACCAGAGCATCTTCGAAGGTATCCCGGCTGAGCCCGGCAGTAAGGGTTTTTATCGTATTGCCTGGTATAGGGTACTTTTTCAGGTAAGGTTCGATGATTTTTTCGGTAGGCACGTGGCTGGCAACAGCCAGGTGCAAGCCATGGCCAGCAGCAGCCAGTTTCACACCGGCCTCAATCCGTTCCTGTTTTCCTGGAAACACGGCTATTAGATCAGCCTTTGCAGGCAATTGCCCTCCGGGCGCTGTAGACAAGATAGGAAATGCTTGGGCAATGGCAATGATCGATAGTATTATAGCACCAATCACTACCAGACATATGTGCTTTCTTTTCAAAAACACCCAGTGAGTTTATAAAGCAAAATACTACGACTCAACAAGTTGAAACGCTGATAAATCATTTAACTTTGTCTATCCTATCTAAGGATTTTTCTGTTTTTTCAAGTCCACTAAAGCTTTGCTATTGATCTTCTCCATCATCGCTTTGGCCAGAACCTTTAATGCAAAAATCGGGAGCACCCGCTGGCGTCGGATGCGCCTGGGTTCACGAATCAGCCGGTAGAGCCATTCCAGGTTCATACGGCACCAAACGGCAGGCGCCCGACGCACCGTGCCGGCAATGGTGTCCAGGGTACCACCCACACCCTGGCAGATGCGAATATTTATCAGATGACTAGCATACCGGGACAGCCAACGTTCTTGCATAGGCGACCCCAAGGCCAGGAAAATCACCCGAGCCCTGGATGCGTTGATCTTATCTATCAAAGCGGGCATCTCCGTCTCGGAAACATACCCGTTCGAGCGGCCAACGATTGACAGGCCAGGGAAGCGTTGCTTTAGGATTTTGACCGACACCTGATTGACCGCCTCTTTGGCTCCGTAAATAAACACCCCATGGCCTTTTTCAGCACAGAGCCGGCATATATCAAAGATGAACTCTGAGCCGGGGACTCTCTCCAGGCGAATCCCATAGAGTAGGCGCACTGCAGCCACGATGCCGATACCGTCTGGCAGGAGCAGGTCAGCGTTTTTGAATGACCTGTAAAGAACCGGATCCTCGGGTACGGAAAAATTCTTTTCGGGATTTACGGAAAAAACCATGTGAGGCCGCGTTCCTTCGGCCAGAAAACCTTGGACGGCTTCCAAAGCCTCTTCGCGGCTAACCGGGTCAACCCAAACATTAAGAACGTCTAAGCGATTATACATATGCTTCTCTCATTTTGAAGCTTCTGCAAAGTAAAAAATACTATATAAATGTGACAAAGTTAAAGGGATAGCTGCTTCGCGCTTTGTGATGATTAGAATGGTACTTTTTCAGAGAAAAGTGATGATAGTTTTGAAGATGACCTGATCAGGTGTGCTGTTCTGGGTGCATGTTAATGTGGTAGTCGGCTGTTTTTGACCATAGGCCTGTGAATACCAGCCGAGGATCGGTTCTTTTGCCCCTACGATCGGTGACAAATTATGACCGTTCGATAGTCGGATTGCGCATCGGGCTTTTTCGTTGGCGACAATCCATCCATCTTCGCTTTTCTCGAATTCCACATCCGGATGGAAATGAAAATTCAACTCGAAGCTATGGGATCCTTCCCCTTTAAATCGGTCTTCCAACAGGAGCTCGCCTCCCGTAATCTGAACAGTGCGCCGATGAATCACTGGATGTTTCAGACGCTGGTAACCATCGTGTTCGGCGACAGTATGCATCCGGCTTTTATCCCCTTCAGAATTTACAACACTGCATCGGTAAGGCTTGCGCCATATAAATCCGTTTGCCTGGATTGCTTGATCTTGGCCATCGACGGTTACCGTATTGTGGGCCCGTGTGGATTTAAAATAATGGCGCCATTCTGGCACACCGTTGTACCGAAATGTACCGGGGTCAATCAATATAGGTCTATGTTTGTAGGCTAAAGTAACAGCCAATGCGTCGGCATGACCGTGATTATAAAGTGGCCCCATACCCAAGGGACCATGGTCGAAGGTAAAAAAAGTGTCATCAGATCTAAAAACACTGTAGCCCGAGTCTTTGAAGAGGTGGGCCCCTATAGACGCTGCGGCCTCTGTACTTTTATGAGGTATTAAATCAGGTACAACCGCGTATCCATCGTCCGAGTCGCCGATGTTCGGCAAGCCACAATTGTCCTGCTGAAAGATTTTTAAAAATCGCTCACCTTTTTTTAGTTTCTCTTTCCATCTATCTACGTCAGATAGTTGGTTTAGTTTAATGAAGTCATAGACCAGTCCAAAAAGGTCCAAAACGAATCTATGATAACTAAATGATTGTTCCACTGGCCCACCGTCACTCAAGACCTGGTGAGCAAGTTCTTGATCCAAAAGGGTAATCCCTTTTTTAATCCATTTCTGCCCTTCCTTGCTTTTTCTATACAATCCACCCGCAAAAACAAGCCCAACACACTCACATACCGTATGGTTACCTAACGAAGCATACAGCGACAGGCGTCGATAGGTCCACCAAGCATGTTGATAGATCGCAGTAACGATTTCGTCTTTTTCCGGCTCCGTTAGATGCGGCAGATTGTTTAGCGCATTGACAAAGACAGGCACGCGCAACCCACATTCCATAGCCGACAGGTAATGTGGTCCTTTAAGGAATGGATTGCGTCTAATCCATTCAAGGATCTCATGCCGAATAAAAGAAGCAGTGCGTTCCTTATTGCTGTTGCCGTAGGCACTGTTTAACAAGGTAACCAAAAAGGTCACGTGCTGCAGTCTGGCCGCTTCCCAAACAGCTCGAATGTCAGGGGCATCTTCTCTGGTGCAGATATCTGCGAAAAAGCGTCCGTAATGAAATTTTTCAAACAGACCGATTTCATCAAAGGGAGTATTCAGGGTCCATCGCTTACCATTGAGAATTGATTCAATTTTTGCATCCGAAACATTTACGACAAACTCCGGTAGGTTTAGGGCAGTTTGTTTGGCATCGGCCAAGGTGGATGCTAAGGGCCTAATTTTCCTATCTGCATCTCCATGTCGCAGATGCCATATCAGTAGCTTTTGACGAAGCCTATAAAGCACCTCACCAGGAGATGCCGTCCTCAATCGGAGCAGATAATCATTAACCTTCGACATGTTCATCTGTCTCAAAACATATGTCTACAGTCTGGCCGGTCCGGAGAGATCCGAGAATCCTGAATGTTGTCAGCGAGGTAGCAAAAATTTCGTCTAAGGAGATCGGTGTAGAAGAACCAGAAAGAACAGCATTGATAAAAGCGCGGACTTCCTGTTTTTGCCCTTTGTCCTGGGTAAGGTTTTTATATTCTCGCTTGCGGCCATTAGCGTGGATGGTCAATTTTTTAAAATCATCGATGATACCAGTGCAACCGTAAGCATAAACCTCAATCCGCTCTTTAGGCAAACTTTTATCACCGTTTGAAAAATAAGCAATGTTGCCAATGCTGCCGTCTGCAAATCGAAGTTGAATACTCAAGGTATCTTGAAGATGATGCGGATCACTCATAGCCGTGGCAGTCACTGCCTTAGGCAACGCACCAGTTAGGAAAATCATGAAGTCAATAAAGTGACAAACCTCACCGATAATACGCCCACCTCCTATTTCCTGGTCCTGAATCCATGAATCCGTTGGAATCGCCCCGGCATTAACCCGGTAGGTGATGGCCATGGGGCCATGGGTGAGGGCAGCTTTAAGCTTTCGGGCCGCCGGTGAAAAACGGCGGTTGTATCCGACCATTAACAATGGCTGAGCATCGCGGACTTTTTGGCCTTTGTTATCCGATAACCGAGAACTATATAAATCTCTAATTTGTAGTAGCTCTTCTTCCTTTAAACATAGTGGCTTTTCGACAAAGACATGCTTGCCAACCTCTATGCACTGGGTCACGTATGCAGCGTGGGAATCATGACGACTGGCAATAAAGACCGTGTTGATTGCCCGATCGTCCAGAACTTCGTTGACACTATCGGTGCAAAAATCAAATCCGAATCGTTCTGCTACGGATCTACTACTAGCTCCAGTAGCGCAAAGTATGCCCCGCTTTCTAACTTTGCTGTCTTTTGGAATATTTGGTAGCAAGTGGCTCTGAGCATAGGAACCAGCTCCTAAAAAGCCAACGCCCATTCCTTCGGTGGAAAGACTCGGAGTTTCATTTATTCCATTTATCCAAACTATATTCGGTCAACGAGTTTTTTCGTGTCATACTTGATAAGTATGCCGGCATAGAGTTCTGTGTTCCGGGTGATAAGATCGTATGCTTCTGCAGCCTCTTCAAGCTTGAACTCATGAGTTGTGAGGTAGCTTAAGTCAATCCTGCCTGTTGCGATCAGATCCTGAAAAGCCTGCATGTTGCGCTTTTCGGTCCAGCGCACGTAGGCTGGCGGATAATCAATTCCCTTTTCTTCATACTGGGGATCATAGCGCCCTGGACCATAGGAGCACGACATACGTACCTGAAGCTCTTTTTTGTAATAGTGAGGTTCCCGATCAAATCCAGTTGGCACGGCACCCACAACGACAACCGTGCCCCGTTTTCTTGCGATGGCCCCGGCAAAATTTATGGGGTCCAGGGAACTGGCCCCTGCAGTAATGACCACCCCGTCACACCCCAACCCTTCGGTAAACTCTTCGATGCGCCCAAGGGTTCCATCACTGTCGCGAACCAAGGCCAGGTCCGAACAGTGACTCTCTGCTATAACTGCCATCGCCGGATTGACGTCGATCCCGACCACCTTGAGTCCGGCCGCACGTAACAACAGACAAGTTAACTGCCCGATCAGTCCCAATCCGATCACGGCACAAGTTTCTCCTATCCGAAGATCAGCTTGCCTTACCCCCTGCATGGCAATGGCACCGAGGGTGTTGTAGGCGGCCTGCTTCAAATCCGACTCGGGCGATAGCTTGACACAGAGGTTTACCGGCACCGCCACGATCTCAGCATGAGAAGCTGACAATCCGCCGCAGGCCACAAAATCACCGACCTTAATCGCAGAAACGTCCACTGCCGTCTCGATCACTTCACCAACACATGAATACCCCAACGGTGAAAAAGCATCCAGCTTCTTCATCACCGCTCGATATGTCTGGACTGGCCCCTGCTGGTGCAACACATCTAAAACCTGTTTTACCTGCTGGGGGCGTTCTTTAGCTTTGCCAATATATCCTTTTCGGGCAGTTTTGACAGTGCTGCCTTCTGTCCCGGCGCTGATCAGGGAGTAGCAATTTTGTACTAAAACCTGGCCTTTGTTTAAGCCAGGGACAGGGACTTTGAGGATCTGCATGCTGCCAGTTTTTAACTTTTGAGTGAGTTGCTTCATACTCTATACTAACATTCTTGTGGAACAGGCGAGCGTACACACAGGTAAAATATTGTGTGTAATTATATTGCCTTAACTATCTGTGCAGGATTTCCTATTGCAATAACATTTTCAGGAATATCTTTTGTAACAACAGACCCTGCGCCAATTATAGCATTATCACCAATTGTAACATCCCTCAATATTACTGAATTAACACCAATGAAGACACTGTTACCTATTTCAACAATGCCAGAACCATCATCAGCTGGATTATATTGCTGAGTTGATCCATCATGGGATAAAATCACACATCCATATGTAATATGACAATCATCTCCAATTATCACTTCACCACGGTGTACATCGATTTTTGCTCCCAGGCTAATCATGGTGTTTTTACCAACTCTAACACCAGCTGATTTTAAATATATCATATAAAAAAAACGAATCGAGTTACCAAGATGATGTATTAAAAGCCGGATAAATTTTTTAAACATCTTCTTTTACCACCTGTTCTATATAATCTTTCATTTGCTGTGCTATAAAATTTATATGAAAGTTCTCCCGAACATATCTATAATTCTTTGCAGCAATATTTTCCCTTTGTTTAGTATTTTTGAGCAAAGTTATAATTTTTTTCGCAATAGTTTCTGTATCTCCCGGCATTACAATAAATCCGTTTTCGCCATCTTTAATTATATCCTTATGAGCACCAACCGGTGTACAAATAACTGGTTTACCCATGGTCATAGCTTCAAGAAGTGCCCGGGAAAATCCTTCTGAATATGATGGAAGAATAAAAATGTTTGTCCTTTTTAATACCTCAATTTTTTTCTTACCAGAAATTACACCAAGATGCTCATAATTAGATTTATATTTACTATCCAGTATATCCCAATGGACACTGAACGGATTCTCATATTCAAGTGGTTTTCCATTTGTCTGATCGAAAAAGACCCCCCTTTCGCCTTCTCTCAAAGTCCCGACAAAATTAAATTTAATATTTTTATATTTTTCAGCCACTATTGGAATAACGCGAACAAGGTCACAATATCCTTTAGCTTTAGTCATATGCCCCATGAACAGAATCTGGTTTGGTAAATAATCGCTAATATTGCTTGTATTATACTCATTCACATCTATGGCATTATACAAAACTCTAACTCTATTCTTCTGAATAAGTCCGTCAAATTGATTGCAAAGACAACTTGCCTGTACTAAAGCCAGCGATACATTACTGCAAACATTTTTAATGAACTTTTTTACAATAGGCAAAAAACTTTCAAAATTTAGTTTAAAATGACTTCCTCGCAGATGGATAATCGTTTTAACTTTCAACAAGCGACATATTAGTAGACACCATAAATCCCTACCAATCCAACCAGTCTGAGTCGGTGTAATTGGGTAATATGCGACCTCAGGCCGATAACGTATAATCATATATATCAGTTTTGAGATAAATGAAAAAAATGCAATGACCATCAAATAGTCGAACCGCCCTTTATTAACATTACTTTTACGTACATTTGTTTTAATAAAATGTATTACAAAATACTTTTTCAATGAAGATTCAAGTAAAAGTTTCATCCTTAACTCCGGTCCAGAGAACGGCGGAGGCAAGGGTCCTATAAAAAGAATTTTTGAAAATTTTCTTTTTTTAGTAGCATTATTCTTGATAGACCTTCTTTTTCTATCTTTCATATGTAAACGCTTAGCTAAAATCCTGCTATTGATTTTTCAATATAGTGTAAAATATAAACAAATGAATTACGCAATAGTCCAATTTTTTTCTTGACCATGTGTTAATGCAATAGCTTCATGTTGATTATTGTTTATTATAATCCCTGTCCATGTCCACAATATCCACTGGGTAGAAATCATAATATTAAACTGATTACCTAAACCTGCAATCCAATAACCACCGATTACTATACAAGCAAACATACTTTTTACATTTGAAACGGGGTCATCGTATTGAGCAGACAGTTTAAGTTTTGAATATAATTTTATGGTCAGAATGCTGTTAAGTAGTAAAAATGAAAGTAATCCTAAGTAGCCGAACCAGATTAATGTGCCTAAAAATTGATTTTCAGCATTTCCGAGGTTATAGTTACCAACCAATTGGTATATTATATCTTGCTTGCCGAATTGATTTAATACTCTTAACCATAACCCCCCTCTTCCATAGCCTATTCTCTGAAAATCAGAATTGCCAAGAACAAAACTCAACTCATCTTCAAAACGATATTGTACATTAGGAACAAGAGCATAAATAATGACCGCGCAAAAAATCATTGCAACTAATAATTTGAATCGTTGTTTAATCAAGCAAAACAGGAAAATACTAAATATAAATAGACACCACGCAGATCTAGAATAGGTGAAATATAAAAAATAAATTGCTATAGGAAGCATTATATAACACCAGTTATATAATCGTTCTTTCGAAATCTGAATAGAAAAAATTATTAATGATGCACATAAACCCAAAAATGCTAATTCATATACTCCCTCATATATTCCCGAAATGCGAACAAGACCATGTCTACCGTGCAAATAGAATGCAGACTTTGCACCAGTTCCAGCAACATCTGAAAAGTGCGCTACTTTACCAAACATTTGTTGAGCGAGCGTTAGGAAAAAAGGTATAATGGTTGACGCAATAGTAACATAGGCCAATTGTTTAATTTTGTAATCGTTAACAAAATAATACTTGCCAATAAAGTAGAAAGAAGTAACTGATAATATTCGAGCAAAAAAGTTAATTGAGTTAAATAAATATTGTGGTACCAATATTATTTTGATTATAGTAATAAAACCAATAATTAAGATATATGCTAAAATTAAATTGTCATATGGATTAGCTAAAGTTTTTTTAATTAAGTACTTCCTACGATATATCGCCAAAGCAGGGACAGACACACCAACAATAAATAAAGGGGATATTAGTCCTTGACTTTTTGCAGCCCAAAAAATATCAACTATTGGTTTCGAGAAAATTGCTAACAAAACTGCAATGTATGGGTATTATAAAAACAAGGCTATCGTACACAAAACAAGTATATAAGCAAATATATAATTACTAACATCTCCCAACATTTCGATATTCACCACGATGATAAAAGCGATGAACATTATTAAGATGTAGTGTCTTATATTCGTAGAATTCATTATAGTTCTGTAACTTATCTCAACTTCTTTGATTCATAAAAACTATTCTACTGATCAGCTCGCATACCCTTTACTACGAGTTCCATTTTTAGTAATTTCGTGTTCTAATGATTCGAGATTTTGGGACTTTAAGAATATAGGTGAGAATTTTTTATTTGGAGACGACAAGGGAAGATAATATATGTTTATGATTTATATTAAAAAGCGAAAGCTCATTCTTTACTTCTAAGACTGCTTTCATTAAGGGAAGGTGGGGCTTACATGTCTTCAGTTTCTTCTCGCTTAATTTCAGAAGCGTTACGTTTAAGCCTTCTTATTCACTTCTTGTCTATTACTGCGTTGCCAATACTAAAACACCAATTATCAATTGATAACTCCCGTGCCTTATTAAAAGCATTATGGCACATGGATTCATAAATTTTGTTGTCATGCAAAAGGCTTGATATTCTATCAGTATTAGCAATAATATCGTTATCAAGTATTAACCCATTATTCCCATCTTCTAAATATGATATTTCAGGACCATGCGATTTACAATCTTTTAGGGTAATATATGGTTTCCCATAACAAAATGAATGTACTATTGATAGTCCTGAAGCTCCTGGTAAAAAAACAAGATGGGTATTTAGCATTTCTTGGCAGATTCTATTTTCATCAACAATAGCGCCTCGCCAAAATATATTCTGATCATTCTTCGCTTCCTTTTTTACCAAATCAGCATTAGGCCCATCGCCAATTATAATAAGTTTTACATTTGGAATCTTTTTTTTTAAAACTTTGAAATATTGAAAAAGCATGTCTAGCCTTTTACTTGGAATCAATCTACCAATAAACATTATTGTTTTTTCACTCGAGGTGTTAATTTTAAAGGCATATTGTCTCCATATTGCTTCAGTATCAAGTGTATTATTTGCCCAGAAAGCTTTTTGTTCATTAAGCAAATTATTCTGAATGGCCCAATTACAGCTTTCTTCTGTATAGAATATAATTTTGTTGTATAACAAAAAGAAAAGTTTCGTGATTTTCTTTTCAACATTTAAGTCTCTAACTTTGTTTTTTGTTAGGGGGTGATTATAACTGACCAATTCAAAACAAAACATTTTTTTAAGTATAAATAAGAAAATAATCAGTAGAAAATGTTTCTTTTCCATAGGCATTAAAACAGTGTGAAACCTCTTTAAAGCAAGTAATTTTACCAAAGTAATATATAAAGTCACACTGTACTGAAAACTCTTTTTGTTTGCTGTCAAGTTAATCTGCTGAAATTTCCTCTTACCTTTGTCCTGCACATGCCCTTCGCTACTTATCTGTCTTCCTGCTATAACTTCAATATCCCAGGAGGTTACTTCACAAAGGCGGTTTAAGAACTTTGTTTTATAGTGATTCAAATTCGGTGATATCCAAAGAACCTTGTTCATTAATTCCTTTAAAACCTCTATTGTAAACTATTCTATAGAATCCACTTATAGAACCATGCCATCAAAAAATATATATTCCATAGTCCAAATGTTTTATCTGTCCTGCCTTCTTTTGCAGCCCTAATGTGCTTTTTTATTCCTCTTTCGTTGAAAAAACCAGTATCATTGCAAAAACAAGATAGTTTATCTTCAATATAACAGAGAATAGTATCACTAGCCCATTCTTGTATTGGCACACAAAACCCTTGTTTATTTCGATATAATATTTCATGGGGCAGATAATTTTCAAACGTTTTTTTTAGTATATTTTTAGGAATATTATTACTAATCTTATGTCGACCAGGTATTGATAATGCAAGATTAACAAAATTATGATCAAGGAACGGTACACGTATCTCAACTGAATTGGCCATTCCTACATGGTCTGCTCTGTACAAATAATAATTTGGTATAATTTGTATTAGACCAATAAAGGTCATCCAATCAATGTTTCCGTATTTACGTTTTCCGGCATTCATTAATTTGTTAAATTTTTGGCGATATTGTATAACATTATCGTGAGAATTCATTTCAAACATTCGTTTTTTATAATCACTACTTAAAAATGAATTTTTTGCATTCTCTTTAATTCCTCCAGCACTGCCCCAAAAAAATTCTTGCTTATTAGCAGCACGTAATAAAATTTCATGTTTAGTTGATTCTGGTTCAATTTGACCGTATATATTAGCTGCCAATAATTTCAATGGTTTGGGTAACGCACTAAATATTTGAAATAAGGTGGATAATTTCACATATCTCATCCAGTTCCTATAACCACAGAAAAGTTCATCAGCGCCATCACCTGTTAGTACAACCTTTGTCCCGGTTTTATATGCAAGTTGCGAAATAAAATAGATTGGAATTGATGTTACATCCGCTAACGGTTCATCAAATATTTCAGCCATTTTGGGTAAAAGTTCTATAATATCCTTTGGTGTAACGATTTTTTCAATATGTTCAGTATTAAATTGTTTTGAAATTTTTCTTGCATAAACAAGTTCGTCATAATTAGGTGAATTATCAAACCCTATCGAATATGTTTTTATTTGAGAGGAAGTATTGCTTTCCACTAAAGAAACTATAGCACTCGAATCAACCCCTCCACTTAAAAAAGCTCCAACAGGCACATCGCTAACCAGACGACGTTTTACAGATTTGTTAAGTTCTTCATAAATTTTATCCTGTATTTTTGATTCAGTCCAAGAACTATAATCTTTATATTCGATTTTCCAATATTCCTCATAGGATTTAATGCCTTCTGAACCAACTATCATTTTATACCCAGGGTGAAATTTATATATATTTCGAAACATTGTTTTAGGAGGAAAAACCTTATTAAATGTTAAAAAATGATATAAGTCTTCTTCATCTAATTCTGCTTGCTTCCAAGGAAGAGTTAACAGGGCTTTAATCTCTAATGAAAAAGCGAATACTCCATTAGTATTTGTATAGTATAGAGGCTTAATCCCAATTCTGTCTCTGGCAAGAAATAATTCTTTGTTTTCAGAACTCCATATTACCATAGCAAACATTCCGTTAATGTCACTGAGACAGTCATCTTTTTGACCCTTGAAAAATTTTAGGATCACCTCAGTATCCGTTTCCGAAGAAAAAAACGTGTCAGCGAACTTACTAAATTTTATTTTTTTAAAATTATAAAACTCACCATTGTAAACAATACTTATACAACCTGAACTATGCATAGGTTGATGACCATTGGAGGATGGGTCTAAAATACTCAATCGCTGATGACCAAGATATATGCCCGATTCAGCATCGGACCATACCCCTGTATCATCTGGCCCCCTATGCGCAATAGCCTTGTTCATTTTCTTTATTAGCAATTCGCCATCATGCAATTGTCTATGGGAAAAGTTATAGATACCGTTAATACCGCACATTATAATAATCTTTTATAAATATTTTTAAAAGCTTCTTCCATAATTGAAATATTATAATTCTTTGAATGCCTTTTTCTAATATCATTCTTTTTATCAATTAATTCTCTATTAAGATAATAGTATTCTAATCTGTTTGATAATGAATGAATATCATATACAATGTCGTCTTTTTCAACTCCCATAACTATTTCAACAATCCCCCCTCCATCACTAAAAACTATAGTGGGTTTACATAAACTAAGCGTCTCAATCGCAACTAAACCAAATGGTTCATTTTTTGACGGGAAAACACACACATCCATTAAACTCTGATAATCTCTAACATTAGGTTTAAAACCAGTGAAAATGGTTTTATTTTCTATATTAAGTTCTTTTACTTTATTAATTAATTCATTTTTTAGAGGGCCATCTCCAACAAGAAGTAGGATTGTATTTCTATTATGTTGAAAGTTTGCAAAGCCTGTGATCAAGCGATCAATTCTTTTAAATCGGGCAAATCTAGATGACGTTCCTATGACAAATTTATCTTTAATTGTAGATAGGACTTTAGAATCAATATTTATTTTTGAAATATTTACTTCTTTAAGGTTAATGCCATTATAGATTACGCTACTATTGACTGCGGAAATACTATAGCGACTTTCTGAAATTGACTTTGTGAAATTAGAATTAAAAGATATATGGTCTATTTTAGTATTTAAAAAAATATTTTTAAGATAATCCTTCAGTTTGTCAAAATATGTCCATTGTCTTCCAAAACCAAAATTTCCATGTTCAGTATACATTAATTGTTTTCTGGAAATAACGCCGCAGAGGGCGATTGTAGGATTGAAAGTGTGATAGTGAAGAATTTTGTAGTGTTGAAATATCTTAAGTACCAACAATATCTTACCTGGTGAACAATCTAGACCGTTGTTTAGCATTCCAAAATGGATTGCAACCCCAAGCTTTTTAATTTGATTCAACAAATTGCCTTGTGGCTTACTTGCAATAAAAATGGCTGCCTGTAGTTCACTGTTCTTTTTTTGACACTTTACAAGATCGATAACCAAGCGTTCTATTCCACCAAAATTAGCTGACCAGATAATATGCAGAACCTTCATTTATAGGTTGTTATTTCTAAATTTACGTTTAAATGATCGTGTATTTTCATGCTTTTTTCTTTTGGCAACCAATTATTATCATATTTTCGCAAAGTGATTTATCAACTATTACTTGTCGCGCAGCAACTACAGAATTATCCCCCTCTTACTATTTTTCAAACTATAATTTCTCGAATATACATTATTACGTTTTTGCTTATAATTGAAAATGCACTTGACCCTAGATTCCCTTAAATAGTGGCATTGTAACAATTAAAACATTTTCTCTAAAATAGCTTCACTTGGTAAACTAAACCTAAGCCAAAGTTACAGAACCTTACGCTTTTAGAAGTGTTAAAAAAGAAACTCGATATCAAGTGAATAGACTATTCGTATTACTTTCATAATCATTTACGCAATTTTTGTTATCTCGTATTTATAAAGCAAAATTTGGAAAGGAATTAGTTTAAGCAGAACGAGATGATTCTCTAAATATTTAAACTGGATGACATAGGTTGAAAGTATGGAAGGTATCTTCGGTTATATTCTTTCATGCTTGCCAAATAATCAAAATACCCACTGAAAACAGCAACGTTTTTCTCTCTTAAAAAAGGGGTATAAAAAATAAACTTGTTGAAGTTGTGTTGAATGTTAAAATATTTTATTCCGATTTTACCAAAACATTTAGGAAGAATTAGCCCAAAATGTCTATAATTGAAAGAGGAGTCTTTTTTAATTAAAATATTTTTCGCAATTTTTATAGTATCTGCTTTCCCAGCGATATAAAACATTTTTTTTGAAACAGATTTTTTAACAAGGAATAAATTTCTTTATAAAACTCATCAATCCAGTGATTGAGCTCTTCAGTGTTAATCTTTTTAATAAACCAGTCGTTTCGCCATCCAGTAATTTTGTCAATCAATTCTATGATACTATGATTCTCAATATTCAAAAATTCTAAATCATAAGTCAATGCCTTAGCTTGTAACAATAGTCCCCTTACTTTATAGATTCCAAAGGTCCTTTCAACTGTCATTGAAATAAATATTTTTAACAGATACTCGATAGCTATCTGAGTCTTTATTTGCGCATTAAGTGAATCATCAACATGCAAGGAGGTTTCTGCGAAAATTTCCTCTCCCCAAAGATGTTTATAATCATGGAAAAATGTATACTTTTGAGAATCATTTAAATATTTCTCAGACACTCCAAACAAACCATGGGAAAATAAATACAAATCTTCTCTTGAGCAGTCATTTCTTGGATCAATATCGCAACATGCACCTTCTTTGAAAACAACAACCATGTCAATATCTGATATACCTGGTGTGCGCATACTGCCGATCTGATAAACAGCAATTACACCATTAAATTTGATTAATCGATCGATCATCTTAGAAATAGCCTGTAAATATTTTTTATTTGATACATACACAGGAAGATCAATATGGCATGGAGGCATAGAATCTACTTCTTTCTCAAATAAAAAGAGTAGCCAAGTGGCAGCGCTTTAAAATATTTGACTTTTTGAACATCTACTCCTGCTTTTTTAAGGTATAAGTAGATGAATTCAGGTATTTTAATTATGCAATTTAATAAATCTGCTAAAATTTCTATTTTAATTTTCCTTAATGTTTTTACGAAAATCTGAAGGACTGAATTAAATACTGTTATCGCCACAGCAATACGCTCTCCCACATATTCTAAATGAATAATTTCGAATTCACTATCTTCGAACATTTTCTTTAAGCAATAGTAGGTGTATCTGTGGAAATCAAAAGGTTGTTCATGCTCTTGGACTACAAAAGGTACTGTTCCTACTAATATCCCATCAAATTTTAACAGCCTATAGATTTCTTTAAGAACAGAGTCAGGTTTATATAAATGTTCCAATACTTCTGTTAAAATTACACAATCAACAGACGCCGAAGGAAGATTTATGAGACCGTCAGAGTCAATAGAAATGTCAGGTTTAATGGAGTGTTTTATGTTAGTAGCTGGAAAGTCGGCTGCTATGTATTCTCGAAACTTAGTTAAAAACAGTTTTTTATATGGCCTATCACCAGAACCATAATCAAGTACAGAGTGGCCTTTTGGGATTTGCTTAAAATAATGTATAAGTTTTTGAAACTTTAAAACTCTGGGCAATGGGTTACTAAGCAATGAAAAACTGAATTTATTGTTCTTATGATTAAGAATTAACATGGTATGAACTCATAGTGAATTTTTGATTTTTTGTTACCATGCTATCAGTTAGCTTGAGAATCCTGCTATAAAAGTCCTGAGATAGAAACCTCTTTATGTGGATAGGAATTCTTGGAGCTATTTGTTTTGATAGTTTTTTGGCTAAAAAATTAGGTTGGGTCATAATATACTGCTGCAATGGCGAGATTGTGTAATCCCATTCTTTCCTTATCAAACTTACTTCATCCATTATTGACCATAAATGCATTTTAAAATCTTCTTTAGCTGCTTCAAAACTGTACTTTTTATAAACCCCCTTTTTATCACGAGCCTGTACATATAAGGCTGGAAGGAGCATGAATTGACTTAAAAATGACTTAAGTTCATACATATTCCGAGGGTAGTTTCGTTTATTGAGTTTTATATAAATACCATTTGCTATATTATTAATAGGTCTATTTAATTCAACCTCTTCAGGAATATCAACAACTAACTCATTGCCTTTCCCTGGCAAAATTGATTTGGCATATTTAAACAATACGTGCGGAAAATAATCTTCAGGATAATATTTAAAATCTGCTTCTATGAGTACGAACCATCCATGGTGCTGTAGTGGATCAAATTCGTACATAATCAATAGTGCTTTATGAAGCTTTTTTAAAACATGAGCCAATCGTTTAGGTGAAAAAATAACATCATTTTTAATTATAACCAGCGCATCAAAATCACTGAATAATATTTCTTCATAAGTTCCTATACTTCCATGGACATAAGCACCGAACAAATCATCGTATAGCTCAGCCATCAAATACCTTGTCATTTTTTCTACATACTTATTATTCCCTGAATAATCCTCTGTAAATATAACTTTACGATAAGTAGTTCCTCTATTTTGGACACAATCATAGTTTTTTATATGGTGGGAAATACACTCTGATTTTTTTCGATATGCCCATGAATTACAGTTCAATTTTCCGGAGTTGCATAATTGGAGAACCTCCATCCTAAAATTATTTTGTTTTATGTTCATAGTATTTTTAAAAGTTAAACAGAAGTTTCTTTGGATATCCTAGTAATTCCTTGTGCAATTTTTGACACCCTATTCTTCCATGATAAAGTTTTTGACAACCTTATGTTGTTTGATACAATTCTTTGGCAAACATTTTGCTGCTCAACAAGATAATTGATTTTCCCCACAAACTCTTCATAATCATGTGGACAATAAAATATACAATTTATAAAGTCCTTTAGAATCTCTCCCATTGCAGTATTGTTAGAACAAAGAAAAGGTCTCTCTGACCATAAATAATCAGTGCATTTTGCTGGAGTTGCCTGTGCCATCATCGGAAAAGTATCCGGGTAATAGCAAACAAGCATATCAGCACTACTCATATAAATATATATTCGAGATGGCGGGACAAAACCGTGGAAGATAATATTATACACACCATTGTTTTTTATGGCTTTTTTAGCATATTTTAATATATCTGGGTTGCCTCCAACTATATGAAATTCAAACTTTTTGTTGTTTCTGATTTTTTTAGCGACTTGGATAAAGAAAGCTATGGTATCATCGAGTACTTTACCGATATGCATTACTATGTGTTTTTCTGAACTTATTCCAGTTACAGCGCAAGCTTTTTCTTTTGACATGATTTTGCCTTTGTAGGCGAACTGGGCATTGTAAACTGTTAGTATTTTATCCTTCTCAATTCCTTTTGCTTTTAACTCTTTCATAACAACTCGACTATTTACAATTATCATATCAATCTTTTTCAACATTTTGAAAAGTCGTTTATTATTGATGTCTATTGCATGGAGTTCAAAAACTTTAATCTGTTTTAGCCTTATTATTTTTTCCAAAAATATAACAACTTGCATACATATTTGTGTCTTGGAGAAGTAAATAGATTTTCTCCTTGTCAAAAATATTGGAACCAAATATATTATAAAAACAAACAGGTAATTAAGACGCATCCAATTGATATTGGAGAATAATTTTGAAATTGCGGTTGGCAGTATTACAATCTTGAATCTTTTTTCTATACCATAATGTTGAAATATATCCTTGACAGAAATATTTTCTCTCCTGTAGAAATATGTAGAAATTAATTTAACATTAAATCCTGACCGTGAAAGCCATTCAGCAGTACGCATCCATATAATTGGTTCAACCCTTCCCTTCAACACATCACCCGATGTTAGATAATATACAGTATTCATTTAATTTTGATTTTTTTGACAATCAATTTATAGCAATAATTGATATTCTTAGTATTAATAATAAACAAAGTTGACAAGTAAGTAGCACACAAAACGATAATAGTGGCAAATGTTGAAGTTATGCAATTAACAAAAACTAAATCGTTCTTGATAAACATATAGCAAATATAGGTTAGCAAGCAGCTGAATAAGGGGGGAAATAAATACTTTAATGTTTTAGTGATGCTTAACTTTACGTGAATTCGTATCAGAATTAAGTTTATAAGAAAATGTAATAATTTTGCACTGAGTATTGCATAAGCAACGCCTACAAGACCGTAGTTGATACCAATAATGACAGCAGATGCAGTAATAATTGTTCTAACAATTCCTATTTGAATATAAACATCTTCCTTATCAATAGCAGGTAGCAACGCATTTGATATTTGATCAATCGATTGAATAGCTCCTGCCCATGCGATTATTGTTAATATCTGTACAGCTGGCATCCACTTTTCTCCAAAAACATTTTCAACAATAAATGTTGAAAATAGAGCAACAAATAACATTAACGGAAAAGTGATTTGCGAAATCAGTTGTAGTTACAATAAATAACCATTTAAAACCTTTTTTCTCGAATATTTGATTGACGCAAAGGCAGGAAATAGAATTGTTGAAAATACATAGGATATCCTTTTAACAGGGAAAAACATAATATTATACGAAAATGAATAATATCCTAACAATGTTGAATCCAACACTCTACCTATAATAACATAATCAGTATTTCTCTCAAAATAGTTGGCAAGGTTACCGAACTTGTATTTCACAGAAAACTTTAGCATCCCTTTAACTTCATTAAAATTAAATTCTCTACTTGGCTTCCAATCGCACGACTTCACAAGAAAAATCACATAAAACAAATTTAGGGATAATGATTGTGCTATAAGACTAAAAATACCGAGGCCTAAAATTGCCATCGATATTGCTAAAATGCTTGAAAGACATACAGCTAAAATGTCAACCTTGGATAATGTTTCAAATTCGATATCCTTTTCCAGTAGCCTTCTTTGTATTAAAGAAAAAGGTACGATTAAAGAATTTAGAGCCACCAGCCAGATTAAACTTTTTAGCCTTGGCTCGTTAAAATAATAAGTAGCCAATGGGGTTGAAAGAGTAATTATTATAAAAGAGAATAATCCTAAGGCGAGATTCATCCAAAATATTGTTGATAGTTGTTTTTGACTTACCTCTGAAGTACTAATTATAGCTGAACCAAACCAATATTAGTAAAAATCAAGATAAATGCAATGTAAACATTCATTATGGCAATAATACCAAAATCTGATGGCGGAAGTATCCTGCTTAAGATCACAAAGACACCGAAGCTGGCGACTTGTTGCATTATCTTTGTGATACTAAGCCATATAGCGCCCTTTGCAGTTTTAGCCGTTATAGACATAATTATAATTCATTAAAAGAATCAGATAGCGTGTTTTTTACGCCGCTAATCAATTATCTACACTTTTATTTTAGATATGTATTTTTAAACTAAAGATTGGCAAATTCCCCAATCGATCAGCTATTTAATTATTACTCCAAACCAAATTCCTTCGCGGACTACTCGATTATAGTAATGTCCTTCTTATTAAGTTCTATTTCCCAACTTTTAAATCTTGATTCATATGCCAGTTTGTTTCTTTTTGGTCCAGTCGTTACGCTTGATTCACTTACAACTTTCATTAAGTTTTTCTTATAAATACAAATATTCTTGCCAAGCAATTTGATTATTTTAGGACACATGGTTTCAGGATTACCCCTTAAATCTTTATAGCGAAATCCCACTATTTTGGGATTTAATGCTAAAGATTTTTCTTTAACGTATAACTCTACCAAAGCCCAATAGGCTGCAATTCTTTCTATAATGCTTAGACTGTCATAGTGAATAATTTGATCTTTCCATTTCATAAAAAATTTATTTCTTTCATCATTGGCTAATGAAATCTGATCGTGCAAAGATATATTGAAGAGCCAGCCTTTTCCCCTGTTAGCTCTAATTATGTTGGCTATTACATTACCGCTCTGGGGTCGCGGTAGATATGTAATATTGGCACATTAAATTCATTATGTATCGCATTTAAACAGAGATATCCCCTCACTAATTTAGCGATGAATGTCGCTCTTAATGCCTCCACGATATTGTTTCCTGTTCTCCACACCCACTTGCAGCTTACCTTAGCTTTTAAGATATTTAATATAAACTGTTTCGCATATTTGTTGCCCGATAAATTGACTTCGTGATACGGCATGAACACCTTACGAAAAGCAATTCTTTTATTTTTAATATATGTATATGGGGAGTTCGCTACTTGATCAGTAATCTATAATCAAAAGGCTCGAAAATTGTTTCGGAATTTGTTATTGAAGCAAGCGTTTGTTGTAACCAGGTTGTACCGCTACGCCAAAAACCAGAAACGACCAGACCTGTTGAAGGTTCTATTCTATCTGATAAAGTATTATTAATTGCCGATGCTAACCCTCCATAGGCAACTATCCTATAAACTGCTGGTAGCAATAATGAAGGGAAACATTCTTTAAATAGATCATATTTTTCACCTAAGAATACAAATATCTACAGTCCACGATGCAAACTACCTACCATGGCGGTATATTTCACATTGCTGCTCTTAAATATCGACAGGATGTTCTATCTTGAAAAGGCAGAGTCCATACGCAATTTCAACACGGCAGCAAGTGAACATGCTTTGGCTTCCGATAATCAGATGGACATTAATCGTTAGGCACCATTATAATCATTCACATTCTCGGTAAAAGCTAAAAGAACTTTTTGAGCAACCGTATAAGGTGTCGTCTCTGTTTTTTTGGTAGGCACCCTAAGGAGGATGATCTTGCTCATTTTATGCATGGCGTCGTGCAGCAGCCGGCCACGTGCAGTTAACATGTGTCTTTATGTCGATATACAGAGGGCCGCCTTTTTTCGTCTCCGAAGCTTATGAAAAGGAACCATCGCTTTGACCTTTTAATGGTATTATTCTGCATAAGAAAAAATGTGGTCTGCAACCCTACCGGCTGTATGGCCATCCCACAGGCCCGGCGGACTATAGATCCGCTGGCTACCTTCCATCGCCACCTCAACGGTGGCCTCAAGTTCATCCACCCCGCAAAGCCGATTTGTGCCATGATCTACTGTAACAGGTCGTTCGGTATTTGGGCGTAGAGTCAGGCAGGGAGTCCCGAGATAGGTGGTCTCTTCCTGAATTCCACCCGAATCTTTAATCGCCAGACCGCACCTAAAAACGAGACTCATAAAACGAATGTAGCTCAATGGTTCTAACAAGATGATCCCAGCGCATATTTCTAAATCGGCGGCCAAGTCAAACCTATTCAGGTTTTTCCTCGTTCGTGGATGAACTGGGAAAACGAGCGGAAATCTTTTCGAAACGCTCAAGAGGCCCCGGCATATGGCCCCAAGAGACTCGGGAGAATCAACATTGGCGGGTCGGTGAAGGGTAACAATGCCAAATTTAGCGGGCGACAGCCCGAGTTCTTTATAAAATTCATCCTGTTCGAATCTGGAGCGCATCATCTCAAGAGAGTCGATCATGATGTTGCCAACCCTGCAAATCTTTGCGGGATTGATCCCCTCGCGCAAAAGGTTTTCATCGCCGTCCGGTGACGGCGTCCAGAGAATATCGGCGACAGCGTCGGTGACAACACGGTTTATTGCCTCCGGCATAGTCCGATCAAATGATCGCAACCCGGCCTCAAGATGTGCAACCTTTATTCCAAGTTTTACAGCCGCGAGGCTTGCAGCAACAGTAGAATTGACATCGCCAACCACGACAACCAGGTCCGGGGGTGTCACCTTTAAAATTCTTTCGTAGGCAATCATTACCCTCCCAGTCTGCTCCGCATGACTGCCAGACCCTATTCCCAAATGGATATGTGGTTCAGGCAGATTCAGATCTTGAAAAAAAGAGTCGGACATGTTGACGTCGTAATGCTGGCCGGTGTGTACGACCACCGGCGAAGCCCAGTTTCTCTTCACCAGTTCGTGGTAAAGAGGTGCTATCTTCATGAAATTAGGGCGAGCAGCTGCTATTAAGTGGATCGTCAGTTTGTGGTTCGACATATTGGCTCCATGCGCTACTTATGGTGCAATATTTAGAATGGCGCCTCTACATACCATTTGGCAGCTTCACACAACCCATCTTTCACTGTGTGCTCAGGTTCATACCCAATTAACCTTTTCCCTTTGCTAATATCCGCAAGAGAATGCCGTACATCACCCTTCCTGAAATCCCGATATATCGGCGCTTTAATTTCGACGTTCGGCACGACCTGCAAAACACGATCGCGAATCAACGCATACAGCTCATTTAATGTAGTCTGGGCCCCTAAAGCCACATTAAAAACCTGATTGAAATCATCTCCATCCGTTGTACAGGCAGCAAGGCGGTTGGCCTGGACGCAATTGTAAATGTAACAGAAATCCCGGCTTGTCTTTCCATTCCCATTGACATAAACATCTTCGCCTTTGAGCATTGCTCTAATCCATAAAGGAATCACCGCAGCATACGCACCGTTGGGATCCTGGCGCGTTCCGAAAAAATTTAAATAGCGCAGTCCAACGGTTTTGACCTTACTTCCACCGTCTACCTTACACCTTCTATCTAACCGCCTCATCCGCTACTGCGGTGAGGAGAAGGCATAACCGCCAGGGCGACCAGCACCGTGAAGAGCAGTGCATTTGCCGGGATGCGCAAATTGAAATCGATGCTGCTGTGGACCAGGATGGCCGTGATGCCGGTCAGGGTCCCCAGAGTGACGCCGCGAATCAGGCGGCTGTCTTCATCGAGTTTTTCGAAGCCCCGCTTGTAGGTGAATAGGACCAGCCAGATCATCAGCGGGACCGCCAGGAGTCCGAGGTCGGATACGAACTGGAGGTAGTCGTTGTGGGCCTTTTTATACCTCATGGCTATTCCCGGCGGTTGGTACTGGGTGAAAACATCTTCAAATGTCCCTGGGCCGGTTCCTAAAAGCGGATAGGCCCCTACCAGTTCGTAAACTCCTTCCCAAGCCGCTACCCTGCCATGAAAATTAGCATTTTTCTCCAACTCTATGATCGATCTCATCCGCTCCACTACCGGTGTGCTTGCCAAGATCAAAAGAGCGCTGAAAGCCGCCACACCGATGGTGGCAATAAGCCGCTTCCGGAACCTGAAACGAATGTCAACCATGAGGACCGCGGCCATGAAAGCCAGCGCCATCGAGGTCGCGATCCAACCGCCCCGAGATAGGGAGAGGACTTGGGCCACTATGAGTAAAAAACTAATGCAAAGCATCACGCCGACCCGGCTCCAGCTGTAACCATAAAAAAACAGGCCGAGCAGGAGCGGCAGGGCCATCTCCAGGTACCCGGCCAGGTGATTGTGGTTCCCGTAGGTAGCCGCAAGGAAATCATCCTGGCGATTGAGTTCGCTGTATTCCCACCAGGGAAATGGATTCAAACCGAACCATTTGAAAATCCCGAAAACAGAGAGGAACAGCGCCACGCCGATGACGATGTAGACCAGCCACTTTAGCCGGTCCCGGGTGTCGGTGGTGTGGACGACCAGGTAGAACACCGCCAGGTAAGCCAGGAGCAAGGCGGTCGCCTTGAGGCTGATGCCGCGATGCACTGAGGCCAGCAGGGAAATCAGAATCAGCCACAACCCGGCGGCAATGGGCATGTCCAGGGGCGTTTTGACCCGCCGCCAGTCCCAGGCCAAGCTCCGCCCCATCAGGTGCGCCGCGAGCCCAACCACGACAACCATCAGCAGCACCACCTGCGCCCACGGCTGCACACTCCCCCTGGCCAGGGGCGTGAAGATCAGGAGAAAATAGAGGCTCAGCCTTGCGACAGTGTCGAACGCCTCAATGGGCTGATCGGTTGTATGTACGAGTGTCTGGTTCATTAATTCAAATCTTAATGCTGTCTCTCACAGAGCTCACAGACCTCCTCCTTAGAAAGAAATCAAATAGACAGCCCAGCGCAGTCGGGATTCACAGAGAAGTTCAAGTTCAGTTTTTTTGATACGAGGATATAGGGGACGGGATATAGGGGACGTTCTTTAGTTTATAAGTTCGATTGGCTGGGTTGGTTCGATTGGTTGAATTGGTTAGAACCTTGTTATTTGATCCATCAAATGGTTAATGGGTTTTCAACTGTGATTGAATTACTGCTTTATAATTTTCCTGATAATCAATAACAAATAACTGCTCAATCAGAAACTCCATTTTAGCTTATCAATACCCCCACATAATCCCGAAAACCATCCTGCAAATCCTGCAGCCGCATGTGTCTCATCGCCAGGGGTAGGTTGGCCTCTGACTCGAGTGCTTGGATCAGTTTGACCTCCTTGCGGGTAAAAAACTCTGTCTTTACCAGAAAGTTGATATCCCCGTGTTCGGCCTGGCCATACAAATGTCTCCCCTTGACCGCCACAGGGATATTGAGCCCGCTCTTTTTCAACTGAGACCAGGCATTATGGGGGTTCGGGTAGTGGTTGCAATTTCGGTCGAGGTATTGAATGTCACAATTTTCGATTCCGTTGAGTTGAATGCTCGCGACCATGACATTGCGGCCTAAAACCGGATCGTAGGCGGCCATCCCGCCCCTCTGTGGGGTTTTCGGGTCGTTGTCCACAATCTCCATAAGCATGTCGTAGCCTTCCTCCGCCTTCATGAGGGCCAAGGCCAGGGCCGGAATATCGATCGCCCCGGTTAGGAACCCGAGATCCTCGATGTTATAGGAGACCTTGTCCTCCATGGTGCGCAACAATTCGGCAAACACCTCGCTGGTCAGCACCTGCCTTCGCCCGTTTGCTTCTACACTGAATATTTCGTTGTCCTCTGTCTGCTGCATGACCATCTGGCCCTGGTTGTGGAGCCGTTCCTGCGAATTGCCGTCATAATACAAATGGCCGCGCACGACATTAATCCCGAAGTAGGATTTCTGGATCATGAAGAGCACCTTTTTTTGGTTGAACCCGAAGAACTTGCTATCTATAAACTCTTGAATGATCGTGTCAGCCGTGGTCTCGTTTATTACCACCAGCAGGTGCTGCCGCCCCAAAACCTCTTGTGGATCATACCCACGCCGGATCGCCAACCGGCGAATGTCAAAGGAGAACTGGACCATGTGGCGCATCCCCAAGTGGAGCGGTAATAGGTCCTCTGGTGAACACCCGGTCAGGGCGATAATCTCCTCGGGGCCCACAGCTTTGCCCATCTCCCGGCTTACCTGGCTGGCGACCTTGCTCAGGGTAAAGGCCGCGGGTAAATTGAACAGGTATTTGGAACCCATTCCCAGACGGTTGGCCTCGCCCGCAGCCGCATGCTTAGTGAACAGCCGCCCCTCAAGAATACAATCCTCGGCCCTGCGCAGGTCGGCCATGCTCAGCAGGCTGTCATCCAGGACGCAGATATCCCGCGGGGGCTCCAGGAGGTCACAACCTTCATAACTATTGATTCGGTCCAGGTCGGCCTCTATCCCTTCCACGGAGGAGTACATGGCCAGCTTCTCACGAAAGAACTCCAGGCAATAGGCATCGTAGTTTTTAAAACTGGAAAACCTTGGGGGCTCTTTCTCTTTGAATAGATCGTCCGGTTCAATTTGGGTGCGTGCTGTGGTTTCATGAGATTTTCATATACCGATTGTATGGATCGATCAGATTGAAAACAAGAAGCGAAAACCTTTTTGACAGGATTGACATGATTGACATGATATCAAGAGCTATTTTCAATTCCCGGATGGAATTTAAAATGGTTTCATCCGCTTCGCGGAGCTTTACTCATCGTGCCAATAACAAGCTATACTTAGCGCCACAATCATAGTTAATTTAATCTAGATTTGAAGGCTTTTGCCGAAGGCAATGGCAACATTTTGTCTGGCATCCGGCCAGGCAAAATAGGTTTTCAATCAGGCTAATCCTGTCTATCCTGTCAAAAAAGGTTTCAATGGGCTGTGGTTTTGCGCTTTTTCCGCGAAGCGGGCCCCAATTGGTTTTTTTGTGTCCTCCGTGTCTCTGTGGTGAATACGCTTTTAGCTCTTAGACTTCAGCCCTTAGCTTTTTCTCAGTCCTCCGTCCTCCGTCCTCAGTCCTAATGGTTTTCCCTCAGTCCTTTCTTTTCGCCCTTTCTCAGTCCTTATTTTTGCGCCCTACTATATATCGCTGGCCGCCTTCTGATCGTCCACTGGGGTTTGGTCCGGAGTTGTAGCATCGGTCTGGGTGGTCTTCGACCCTTGGGACTTGAAATTGTTGTCCTGTTCGTCCGATTCAAACCCTTCGGGATCACCCGTTGGTTGGTCGCCAGGCTGTTTGGCACCTCGGGAAGCGGCGTCGTTGATGGCATCATTGGCCCGCTGGATCGCCTTGTCGGCGCGTTCAAAAGCCTGCTTGGCATCTTTTACGATTTCCGGGGACGGGTTGTTCTTCACCAAGGTGATCGCCTCGATCTTGGCCTCTTCCGCACTTTTCTTGGCGGCAATCGCCAACTCGAGGGCGGCCTGGGCCTCGCTAATCTCACCGGCTTTAGCCTTGCCTGAGCCTGTCTAGCCTGTACCGCAGTGGCATTGGCCACGATGGCGGCACGCTGGACCACGTGCATATCCGCCAGTTTCTGTGGCATATCCGCGGCCACGCCGCTGAGGAATTCACCGATGGTGAAACTGGTCCCGCCTTTGGTAAACTGGATGTAAGGCTGTCCGTCTTTTCCCAGGCTCAAGGTCCCGGCGGTACCCCGTAAACCGCATACGGCTGTCGGGGTTTCCAACTGGGTTTGAACCTTGGAACGGCCGGTGCTGAAATTGAGCTTGCCCAGCAGCAGGCGTATCCGCCTTTTGGTCACTTGATATCGTTTAAAAAACCCTTTGGTCTCCTCTTGCTCCTGGATCATGAGGTTAGAGTTGCTAGAGATCGCCATGACCGCGCCATCGTTGAATGTCACGGTCGCCTTGCTGTCGCCCCTCGTCACCAGCCGGTCCCGGGAATATAGCAGGAGACCGACCTGCGGCTGAACGCCCCAGCTCCCCTGACTTCTGATCATGACAGTGCCTGAAAATTCCGTGAGTCTGGCGATGGGCTGCTCGGCAGCTAGGCCCGACACACCGGGAACCATGATGATCATTAAGAGCATTGATATTGCAATCAATAGCCGTAGGTTATTACGTTTCGAAATGATAGGCTGCATGGTTCCCTCCATTTATGGGTTCTATTCGTATATTTGGTTTGATTGGTTCAATTCGTTTAAAATTTGAAGCAGAATATAGTTCCAGATACAGCTCCGCCTGGTGGGTTACACGCCCCACCAGGCTATATTTGCCTGTTTTTACTAAATATTCATTTAAAGCGGAGGGTTTTCCTACAGCCTAAACTCCTACCGCCTAACAGCCTAAACGCATCCCTATCCTGCGGTGGCCACCGCAGGGTCAAGCTGTGAAAGTCTTTTGCGGTAGCTTTCGTTTTCCGGGGCCAGCTGGACCGCCCGTGTGTAGCTTTGCACGGCCCGGCCGTGATCGCCCATCTGGTGGTAGCCCTCGCCGATATGCGCGTAGAACCCCGGTACTTCAGGCTTCAGCTGGACGGCCCGTTTCCAGTCCCGCACAGCTCCGGCGTAATCTTTCTGGGCCCAGCGGATCCAGGCCCGCTGGTTGAACATCCAGGGATTGGGCTTCTTGGTGTACTTAAGGGCCAGGTTCACCGCCTTTTCGGCCCGGGCATAATTTTTCTGCCTCTGGAGCGCCACGGCAAAAAGTTGGTGGTTACGGCTGTCCTCGGGGCCATACACCGTGGCCTTCTGGGCGGCCAGTTCCATGGCATCCCACTGCTTGACGGCCTGGGCGATCTGCGCCAGCAAATAATAGGCTTCCGCTTGAGGAACCCTCTGGTTGATAGCATCCAAAATCGACTTTGCCTGGGTGTAGCGCTTCAATTCGAATAGCGCGCGTGCTGCCATGATGTCCGTTCTTACTGATAAGACAAGACGGTTTCGGGTTACCTGGTAAAACCGAAAGTATGCGTCTAAGGCATCCTCCTTACTGTAAAAGTACCGCAAAAGTTCCAAATCTTTATCGCGGTTTCGGCTTAGGCTGACTGCCTTGAGAAATGTGTTCCGGGCGTTATCTTCGTCATTGGTTTTAATATATAAGCGACTCAAATTCGCATATTCTGAGGGCCGGTTTTTATTAACGCTTACTCTCAACGCTTTGTTATAAAGTTCAACTGCGTCGCCCAGCTCTTCTTTCCTCTCTTTAATAGAGGCAAGTGCTAATAGAGCTTTTCGCGGGTCAATATTGGCGGCAATTGCCTCCTCCAACCCTCGCTCTGCATATGCTTCAAGGTGATCCGACCAAAAATTTTCCTGTCGCAGGTGATGATAACTAAGCGGATAGATCCGGCAGAGCGCCTGGACGCCATCTAACAGTTCTCCTTCCGACTGCTGGTCAGCAAAATAGCGCAGCTGCGCATACCGGTAGCTGACGCCGTTGGGCCGCAGCTGGACTGCCGCTTCGTAAAAGGGCGCGGCAGTCCCGCCCCCGCCTCCATCTTCACCGGGAACATCAGCCTGCAGGTTCTCCAGCCGGCGAGCTACCCGGGCCTGACCGTAGGCGCTCTCGGCATCCAGAGGATTGAGTTGCCGGGCCGCCCCGTAAAACGACAACGCCTCCCTGTACAGGCGGATCCGTTCCGGACGATAGGGTTTCAAACCGGCCAGCTTCAACGCGACATCGCCCTGCCGTTTCCTGATCCGGAAATCCCCCGGATCGCGGTCGGCAGCCCGGGACAGCGCGTGGGTCGCCAGCCCGAAATACCCCCCGGCCAGATGCTTCTCCGCCTGCCGATAGTACACCTGGGCCGCCAGCATCGACCCCAGGCCGGTGAGGGCCGCTACCGCCACGGCTGCAACCACCAGGCATACGCCGTAGCGCAGGGCGGATGGAATCTGTCTTGTTTCGATCAGTTGCATAGTTAATTTCAGTTCACCATCCTCCGCTCTCTAAACATGGAGAGTGGTGAACAGGCTTTTAGCTGTTAGCCGTTAGCTTTTAGCCCTTCACTCAGTCCTCGTGCCTCAGTCCTCAGTCCTTGTTTTCACCTTAGTCCTTATCTCTTCTCCGCCTCCTCCCCGTAGTACTTGGAATAGTACTTGTGGTAGTACCGGTAGTAGGCGTCCCGCTTGGTATCCACCGAGTTCAGGGCTACCCCGACGATGTTGGCCCTGGCATGCCGCAGTTGATCCACGGTATCCCGGACAAGGTTGCGCCGGATGCCGCCGGCCCGGACCACGAGGACCACCCCGTCCACCCGGGGGGCCAACAATAGCGCGTCGCTGGCCGGCAAAATCGGCGGGGTGTCGAATATCACCCTATCGAATTTCTTTGTCAGGGTCTCCTGGAGGTAGGCCATGCGCCCGGTTCCCAGCAATTCCGAAGGATTGGACGGAATCCTTCCGGCGGGCAGCAGGGAGACCCCCAGCGTTTCCGTCGCAACGATTGCGTCATCGATCCGGCCCTGTATAAACGGGATCCGTTCGTCGCCGATCACCACCTGCCGGTAGATCTCGTCGAAATCCACCGGGTTGAAGGTCTCCTGGCTCAGGTCACCCCGGGACATTTCGCTGAAGGCGTAGTCCCCGTGTTTCAGGATCAGCGCCGTCCGCAGCCCCTCGAGCATGTGGATCGCCAGGTGCCCGGTCAACTCCTCCTTTTTCATCAGACCGCTGTTGATAAGAATGAACCCGAGCTTCTGCCCGGTGGCCTTCTGCTGCTTGAAGGCCCGGGCTACCTGCGCTTTTGTCAGGACCCGGCTGCTCACCAGGACCACTCCCAGCCGCTTGCTCTCAGGCCGGGTGGCCCAATTGAGGTCCACCAGCCGACCTCCGAGAAACAGCAGTTCGATCCGTTCCCTGCCGTCCGCTAGGGTCAGCCGGCCGGTTTTCTTCTGCAGGCCCAAAAGCCGGATCAGATCGCTGGGGCTGAAGCGGTCGAGCGTCCCGTTATCGATGGGCGTGCCAAAGTCTTTGGTAATCAAGCCGGTGATTCCGGTTTGCCTCCGCGTCTGGAAGGCCCGGCTGAGGGTGGGGTTGCGCAGGTCGGCATCCACCATCAGGACGGATTTACCGGCTTTGGCCATGGTGTAGGCGAGGTTGGCCACCGTAGTGGTCTTGCCCTCCCTCTGACTGGCACTGGTCATCAGCAGGCATCTGTACTCCTGTTCCAGGAAAGCGAGATTGACGTTGGTCCGGAAAGTCCGATAGGCCTCGGCAAAGCTAGACCCTGACGGGTAGTCCCTCAGGTAGACATACTCGTAGCCGTTGACCCTGGCCGGTGGTGTTTTCTTTGGAAATAGTTTCATGGCGTTGTGCTTTCACGTTGTAGACCGGTATATCCGGTACGATTAAAAAACTACGCTATGCTATTGGTTTAAGAGCAGTGTTATGTGTTTAGTTTTAAGTGTTAGGAGAGGGCAAAAGGCTTCAGCGAAGGCTGGTCCTAATGCCCTCATGCCTCCACCCCTGGTGCCGCAGTCTCCGCCCGGTGGTCGCCGTTGACCTTCTCTGTATCCGCCAGGGGAACGACCGACAGGACCGGCAGCCCCAGGTAGCGTTCGATATCCTCACTAGTCCGCAGGGACTGGTCGGCGTATTCCAATAGGAAGGCGAACCCCACCCCCATCACAAGTCCGAAAATGATCCCGAGAAGAAGGTTCTGTTTCTTCTTCGGTTTCACGGGGTACAGCGGGGTAATGGCCCGCTCCGCAATGCGCACATTGGAAACATCGAAGTTGTTCGCAATATCCGTTTCTTTTATCTTGGACAACAAGGTGTCGTAGAGTCTTCTATTGGTTTCAACGTTGCGTTTTAATATTACGTAATTCAGCTCTTTGCGGTTCGTGGCCATGGCGTCGCTCTCGAAATCGCCCATGGTCTTTTGCAAGACCTGCTCCTTTTGGGCCAGCACCGACCGCTCGACCCTTAGGTTATCTACTTCCTTGCTGATCTCTTCCTTGAGCTTATTGCGGGTATTGGCCAGCTTGCTCTGGAGTTGGATCATGACCGGGTGCTTGTGTTTGTAAACCTTGCTGGCCCGGCTGGCCTCCAGTTCGATGCTGTGCAGTTTGGTGAAAAGGTTGTCGATCAAGGGATTGTCGATGATAGAGCGCACGTGGATGATGTCCTGTCCGCCGCCGGCGCTCTTCTCCAGTTCGGTGAGCTTGGCGTCAAGCTCCAGGCGTTGGTTGCGGGTTTCGAGGTAGGCGTCGTTGAACTCCTCGATTTTCTGAGTGATCATCTTCTGTTTGCCCTCGATGGAGAAGAGTTTTTCAGCCTCCTTGTACTCCTGGAACTCTCGTTCTGCGTCTTCCAGCTTTTTCTTCACCCCGTACAACTGGTCAGTCATCCAGGCCAATGTGTTCTGGGAAGACTTGAGGCGGTTGTCGATGCTGTACTTGATGTAGTTGGACGCCAGGGTGTTGGCGATATTTCCGGCCATTACAGGATCGCGATCGGCGATATTGATCTTTAACAAAAGCGTATCGCGGACCTCTTCTATGTCAATTTTCTTCGCTAGTCCCTCAGTCAATAGTGTCATGCGCTCATCGTCGGTGAGATAGACATCTTCCCTCCCTAGCAAGAGGCGAATATTTTCCTTCAATCCGGCCTTTAGGTCGGCCATAAGTCCCACCCTCAAATTTTTTTTCTCCCTGTCGAGCCCCAGGTCTCTGATGGTCTGGACCAGAACCGGACTTGATGTGATCAGCTTAAGGTGGGTATTGAAACTCAATGATTGGGAAATATACCCGCCGAAATCAACACTTTCGCCAGTAAGCGGAGAACTGCTTTTTTCTTTCTCAATGATCAGCGTGGCCGTGGCCTGGTAGACCGGTTTCATCAAAAAGGTAAACAGCACCGTCAGCGTCACGGTTATCAACAGGCAGGCCAGGATAACGGCTCTATGCTTCAAGATGATCTGGTAATAGTCCGACAGGTGAACGGTTTCGATCTGCTCCGTCCCCGATCCCCGTCCTGGTTTGAATTGACTGGATTGTTCCACGGTAACTCCGTTTGTAAACTTATAATGGTTATAGCTATTAGCTGTTAGCCTTTAGCCCTTAGCTTTTTATTAGGCCTTCGATTCTGACTCCTGACTCCAGACTCCTGACTCCAGACTCCTTGTGTTCCCCCTTGACCCCTTGAACCCTTGACCCCTCAGGGTCTACAGATACGTCTCCGGTATGTGCACCCGGTCCCCTGGTTTCAGTTTGACATCGGCTATGATGCCCTTTTGCACCTCGTTCAGGTTGATTTCGATGATCTTGATCTCGTCGTTTTCCCGGCGGATGATGCGGGCCCGGTTGGGGGCGGCGAACTTGTCGAAACCACCGGCCATGATGCAGGCACTCAGGGCGGTGAGCCCGGTCTGGTATTCAAAAATCCCAGGCCTTTTCACCTCACCCTCCACATAAATTTTGGACTCATCCTGGCTGAACACCTTTTCCAGCGGGATATAGACCACGTCCCCGGTCTTGAGGACCGGGTTGACGGTCATGTCGCCCTCTTCCAGCAGGCGTTTGAGCGATATCCGGGTCGGTTTGGCCCCAGGCATGAGCTTTTCGGCGCTGGCGCCGGCAGCAAGGTTGTCCGCAGATCCGCCCAGGATATAGGCCACGTTGCCACGCTCCGGGGTCACACCGCCCGCCTTGGCAATGAGCTCCATCAGGGTCGTCTGGTGAACCATCTCATACAGCCCCGGGGATTTGACCGCCCCGGAGATGTAGTAGCGCAGGCTGTGATATTCCTTGATCAGGATGTTGACCTCGGGATTCACGAAATAGTCCTTGGCCAGGGGCGCGGTAATGGCGGCTTCCAATTCGGCGATAGTGAGCCCCTGGGCCTTCACCGGACCAATAAAGGGTACGTTGACAAAGCCCTTGGATGAAACCGTCAAGGTGACATCATTTTGCTGCTCGCCCCCGGCAAAAATCACCAATGTCAGGACATCCCGGGCGCCGATGTGATAGGCGCCGTTCTGGGCCGGGGCAGGACTGAGGGTGCCCCACATGAGCACCAGGGCGAGAAAAGGAATACTGATTAAAGTTTGTTTAAGCATATTCACTCACGGACTCTAACGGTTTTTAGGTATGGTGTGTTAATTGTTCAGGCATTTGTTCCAATCCCGCAACCCTTTCTACTTCGCTCCAAAGTTAAAGGCCGACTCGAACCCCAGCTTGAACAGATCATTGTTGTAATCGAAGCCCGCCAGGTTGGAGTTGCGCCGGTCAATGCCACCTTCCACAAAGAAAGTAATCCAGTGCGTAATGATATATCCGGCTCTGAGCGACAGTTTGTGCGTCTCGTCGTACCGCCTATCCAGGGCGCCGGCCGGTGTAGGGCCGATGAAATCATCATAGTCCGCGGTAAGATAGATGCCCGTAATCTGCACCGGGATTCTTTCCATGAAAATGTGGCCGGCCGTCAGGTCCACCCGGTGCGATTTGTGATACCAGGTGAGGTACCCCAGTTCGTTCAGATTGCGTTCCCAGGTCAGGGCGGCAAATGTGACCGGTTTGCCTACCGGGTCGGCCGGATTATGCCACCCGATATCCACCAGGAATATCGGTATCTCCTGGTCCTCTTTGGTCTGGGAGTCGAAATTACGGTGGTGGTAGCCTGCCCCCAGGGAGATCTCCAGCCGGCTGAACTCCTGCCGATAATCCAGCCGCACCTGGTTGGAGACGTAGTCCGGTGAAATTTTACTGTAGCTCGTATGCCAGTACTGGTAGTTGAGATCCAGCAGCGAGGTGCGTGACAGGTTGTAGATCAGATCCGCCAGCCCCCGGTTGATGTATGAGTCCTCCCGGAAGTCCGGTACGTAGTCCAGCATCTGGTGGTTGTAGCGCAGGCCTGCGGTGAACCGCTCGGTGAGATCATAAAATCCACCGACCTCGAACCGGTTGATGACATACTCGGTCCGGTCGACGGCATTGCTGAACCGGTCCGATTGTCCTTGGTCCCGGGTGCTGATGAACTGGTCGTTGAGCAGCAGTTGGAGCCGTTCCACCGGCAGGGTGACCAGGTTGAACAGGCCGGTGTAGCCGGTAAAGTCGAACTCGTCGGCCTTCCGCTGCCCCACCGGAACGTCGTCGTTGTCCCGGTAGTTATACCAGTCGAGCGTGGCGTCCAGGGTTATCTGGGTCTTGGCGGTTTCATAGCCCAACTCGATCCCGGGCCGCAGCAGATAGGTGTCTACGGACCGTTGGTTGGCTTCCGATCTAAAATAATTGGACTCGCGCAGCCAGTGGCCTTTTTATTTCGGGGTGAAGACAAACTTGTCCACGGCTAAACAGACCGATACGCTGCTGATGGACAGAATCAAAACGGCCGCAAGTGCTAGTACGAAATTCATTCTGTTTTTCATTACAACTCCTTGCGTGTGAAATGGGGACGTTTGCCGGCAGTCCCGGCGGTTGGATTTCAAATCTCAAAGCAGGCGGTTTCCAGCGTCCGGCGTTGGAAACCACCATTTCGCACACCATTACACCCCTGGATTCAGGAACGTGAAAAGGAAAGAACAGCAGTTGCGCTTTTTCATGATTTCATCCCAAGGTGTGAGTTGCTGATACAATCGTCCAGTCTTAAACATCCTGATTTTATAGAGTAAAATTGGATTAATGCAATCGGGCTTTCCCTGATTTTTGCCCTGGTCTCCCATTAATTAGCAGGGGGTTTCGCGCCAATCCGCATTCTGTTTTCCCTTACCGTCTAAGGTTTTGGATGATTTTTACAGTGAAAGATATGTGGTGATCGATCCCGCCGGCAGTCAGAGGAATAAAAAAAGCAAAACGTTTCATCGCGCAGAGACGCAGAGGCGCAGAGGAAAGCAAAACCAAAATTTTGGCGCACTTGCGTGCGAAAACCCGATTCAGGCAGACAGCTAAAAGGGGTTTTCGATTTAGCCGGCGACTTTACCGGACGACGCCCATAGGGCAAAGCCGGAATCCAAGACGATTTAGGGTGTTCTCTGGGCCTCTGCGTCTTTGCGCGAGATTATTGCACTTACACGATGTCTAATTATCTCAGATCCGGGCTCGAAGGCCGGATTTTAGAGATACAATGAATAAATTCCCTTGGGATAGTTGGCTTAGAAAATAAGGTGCTTGTCGACGTAGCGGGCCAGGATTTCGGCGGTTGCGTGGGGGGGGCGGGTGGTGAGGTAATTATCGATGATGGAATGGGCCAGTTCATGGGCCAAGATGCCTTCATGCAGGTCCCGGACATTCAGATAGATAGTATTGTATTCGAAAATGTACCAGGCCCGCAACCGAGTCTTTTTCCGGTAGATTTTCTGGTAGGCGGCATGCAATTGATTTTGATCGGCATACAGGTTGATGCGGACCTTGCGCGGGCTTTTTTTGTGCATTTCGAGGATCTCCTGGGCCCGGGCGTAGATTGCGTCCACCTTCCGGGTGGCCCGGTCCGCAGTGTTGCCGTCCTGCTTATTCCCAAATATCCATTTCAACCCTGATCTGCCGGGCTCGTAATCGATTTTTTTATCAAATCTTTCAAGATCTTGTGGATTTTGATAGCGAACAAGCGCATGCTGGGTTTCTACTGTTTGCCAGGCACCCTCGGCAGCCGCTCCTAAAGAGAGGGGCCACAAGAGACAGAGCAGGACCAAGCAGCAATTTATAACGTGAGTTTTACGCATGCACCTTACCAAAATACATCCATGCCCGTTCAAGGGCAGTTCACAATCTATCGGTCGATTAACTAACGCAGTTTCTCATGTAGGATATCGGCGGATTTTAACCAATCTTTAGGGTGATACGGCAAAGAGGAAGGACTGAGTGAAAGGCAAAGGACTGATGGAATAGGACTAAGGACCAGCCTTCGCTGAAGCTACGACTGGCAGGCTGAGAAAAAGCTAAGGGCTAAATGCTAAGAGCTAAAAGCATTATCGCCATTACGCAGAGAAAAGCAAGAAAGGGATTCCGTATCACTAGCGTACGAAAAAACGTTTCAAGCTTTAGGTCACAAAGGTCATTTGGTTTTTCCGGCGAAGCCGGAGATATTACTGGTTTTCTCTGCGTCTCTGCGTCTCTGCGCGAGAATCTTGTTTTTAAGTATCACCAGAGGACTCCGACCTAATAATTAGGAGAAGGTTTCTAACTATTTGAAATCGAATTTATTTTTTTAAAAGCAAGGCCTCGTCAATTTTAATATCGGCCTGTGCTTTGAGGGTGTCGATCCAGGCTGCCAGCAGTTTGGTTTTCTTATCCTCCTTGAGAACCTTTATGAGCTGTTTTTCCGCATCTGGCGTGGGCTTCGGGGCATCCTGCGGCCTCCTGGTCCGGTTGTAATAAGCGGTAATTTCCTCTCTTGAAATCACCACATTGGTGTCTAGCTCATCGCCTTTCATCTCGAGCAGGTTGCGGACCAGGGTCGCCTCCCAGTAGCGCTCGATGGTTTTGATGAATTTCTCGGAGCGATCAAGTTTCAACCGCTGGGCCTCCTGAATAAGGACCTCCTTGCGGATCATTTCATCAAGGAAAGCCCTGGTGCTCTGTTGGTCCGGTACGAAATCATGATATAAACTGACTTCGTGGGCCAGGCGGGCTCGGAATTCATCCAACGTTACCGTATAATCGTTGATAGACACTACCACCGGGCCATCCCCCGCGCTGTCCGGGGCGCAGCCCGTGAAACAGATTAGCGGCACAAGTAACAGAACAGCCATACCACTGAGTTTCAAGATCCGGTGAGGCTTGTTGTGATTTGCCGGCAGCATATTCGCAAGGCCCTCCCTGGTTACAACGATGTCAGACCTTCCCTGATGGCATATTTGGTGAGTTTGGCCACATTGCGGATTTCAAGCTTGGTCATGATCTGGCGTCGATGGGTTTCGACGGTTTTGATACTGACATTGAGATCGTCGGCAATTTCACGGGTACTGAGCCCCTCGGCGATGAGCTGCAGGACCTCACGCTCGCGGTTGGTGAGGGCCTCTGCGGCCGGTGCCCGGTCCTGTTTCAGGCTGTTGAAATAGTTGTCCAGGACGGAGCCCGCCACCTTGCGGCACAGGTAGGTTTTTCCTTCGGCCACCGCATCAATGGCCTCAGACATCTCTTCGAACATGCAGTCTTTAACCATATAGCCGCAGGCACCGGCTTTGATCATGCCTTCTACGTAGCGTTTGGCGGAATGCATGGAAAGGGCCATAATCTGCACGTCATTGGTATAATTTGTAATCTGGCGCGTGGCTTCCAGGCCGTTCAACTTTGGGAGTCCGATATCCATGAGCACGATATCCGGGGTGAGTTGCATGGCCATTTTCACGGCCGCCCGGCCATCGTGCGCCACGCCCACCACGTCAAGATCCGGCCGGCTGTTTATGAGCGCACACAACCCCTCTGCCATCAGCTTGTGATCTTCCGCAATTAAGATGCGCATCTTTCCGCTCCCTTGCATGAACGTGCCGTCAGTCTATGCGACAGGGGACCCGAACGGTCACTTCCGTAAAATCGCCCGGCCGTGAATGGATCACCAGTTCACCGTCAAGGCCGGCCAGCTTCTCCTTGATCGCGGGCAGCCCGCTGCCGGTTCCCTGCCCGCTAGCGGTCATCTGCTCATTTCCCTTGAATCCGATCCCATCGTCCCTGACCGTTGCCTCCACGCGGTCGCCGATTTTATCGATGGCCACGACAATACATTCCGCCTCGGCGTGTTTGGTGGCATTCACTATCATTTCACAGATGCAGCGATACAGCAGGGCCAGTACGGCCGTGTTGGCCTTGATGGGTTGGCGGGTAAAATCGGTCTGAAAACTGACTGCGCAGCTTGTTTCCATCTTTTCCACAAAAGCCTCGATCGCCTCCTTGATACCCAGCTCATAAAGGATCGGCGAACTTAAACGGGTGGTCAGGCTGCGGGCCTGGCTGACAATGCGGTCCACAATCCCAATGACCTGCCCGACGGCCTCACGATTGTCCGCAACCCGGCCATTTACCCGTAATTGCTGCAACTTCAGCTTGGTGATCAGCAGGTCCTGGCCGATACGGTCATGGAGTTCTTCGGCGATACGTTTACGCTCGGCTGCTTCGCTGGAAAGGAGCTGCGAGGTCAGCGTCCTGATCTCGGATTTGTAATGGTAGAGGCTGCTCCCTATGGCTGAGATTTCCCGGGCCTGGGTTTTAACTTGCTCTCTAAGCCGGGTGTTCTCCGATTTGAGCGTGCGCAGCTCGGCTTGAAATTCCTGATTTTGCACCGGATTTTGAGATAGTTTATTCCCTTGCATCAAGGTGCCCGCCTGTGAATAAAGGTACGGATGCAACCAGTCACTCAAGGATTGAACGCTCCCCACAGAAAACTGCGGGGAATCGTCCCCCGTAAGGGATTTTTCTGTTTTAGATTCGCTCGCTAACCCTGCGGCAAGCTGCAGGGAATGTGCTAGCTGATCGGTTCAAATTGTTTGAAAGTGATGAATAAGGTGCTACGGACGGATTCAGGTCAGATAGGCAAAACCGGCCGCATCTGGAACAGGATGAGGGGGTTGTCGTCGATTTGAGATTTGTGCTTCGCAGCCGCTTGTCAGCCAGAGCAAGGTGCCTGCTATGAGCTAAGGGAGGAGCCTGTCCAAGGTTCTCCCCTAGTTGCTTCTCATATTATTCGCCCGATCATCTTACTGGCGGCCACCTTACAACCTGTAATTGAAATTGTAAAGACTGAATATGTACTATATTATACCTATTAATTTTGAGACCTTTAAGGGCGCTCTTTTCGTATGAAAAATCAGTTCCAGCCTTAGTTTTCGGGCAGCAAACCAGAGCCGTGCGGCCTATTGGAAAATAAATGAGATAAGCTTGGTTATACAGACAAGTTTTTGGGTTGTGGCATAAAGGGTAACCTAATTACACTTGGTAAGACTTGTAACTGCAGAAAAAATGAGCGTCCGACCAGGTCTCTTTTTCAGAAAATCACATTGACATCCCGCGGGGCTAAAAAATAAGATCAGATGTCATGCTACTGTCTACCGACGTAACTAGCAAAACCTGATGGGGGCATCATGAAAACCGTTTTAAACCGTAGATCCTTTTTAAAGGCCGGGCTGATTACGACCGGTGCGGCGATCACCGCCAGTTTGCCGGCCCCGCCAAAAGTCCTGGCTGCCGGGGAGCCGGAACTATGCACGCTCCTGGATGTTCGCAAATGCATCGCCTGCGGGGAATGTGTCGAAGCCTGCCGCGATGTCAATGAGCATAAGTTCCCCGAGCCGGAGGGCCCCATGCCCGACATGCTGCCCCGCAACCGAGTGAAGATCGCCGACTGGTCCGCACAGGAGAAACGGGAAGTAGACCATCGCCTCACCCCGTACAACTGGCTTTTTATCCAGACCGCCGAAGGGGAGTTCAACGGCGAGGAGTTTGAAATCAACATCCCCCGGCGCTGCATGCACTGTCGCAACGCGCCTTGCTCAAAACTCTGCCCCTTTGGCGCAGCGTTTACCCAGCCCAACGGCATCATTCGGATCCATCCGGAAGTCTGCATGGGCGGTGCTAAATGTAAACGGGTCTGCCCCTGGCATATCCCTGAAAGACAATCCGGGGTGGGTTTGCACCTGAATTTGCTGCCCCAATACGCCGGCAACGGCGTCATGTATAAATGTGATCGCTGCTACCATCGCATCGCAGAGGGCGAAGTGCCGGCCTGTGTGGAAGTGTGCCCCGAAGATGTCCAGCAGATAGGCCCCCGGGCAGAGATGATAGCCAAAGCCTATGCCCTGGCAAAAGAAATCGACGGGTATGTCTACGGCGACAAAGAGAACGGCGGCACCAACACACTGTATGTATCGCCCGTTCCCTTTGACGTCCTGAATAAGGCCATCGAGAAAGGTCCGGGAGAACCCCACCTGAAACCGGTGACGGATGTTATGGCTTCGCCCAACAACTGGACAACTGCCTTGGCGGTGGCTCCGGTCGCCGGCGTTCTGGGAGCGCTAGCCCGCTTCAAGCCCCTGGCCGAGAACCTGGATGCTGCAGAGGAGGATGTCGATGAAACCAAGTCCGAATAGTCGCGGTTTAACCTGGCTTTTTGCAGCGGCTGTGCTCGTTGCCCTGTTTACCGGGTTCGGCAACATGCCCCTGTACGGCCGCTACTACATTGCCGATATTCCCGGGTTCCAATGGTCCGGAAATTTCATTGCCAACCTCAAAGTCCACCTGGTAACCGGCGCTTTACTGCTGGCCATAGCGGTCTACAGCCTGATCGGTTTTGTCCGGCAGAATGACAAGTGGCGCGAATTCCCACTGCACCGGAAACTGCTGTACATCGCGGTTGCCCTGGCACTCGCGTCGGGCCTGTTGGCGGTACTGAAGAACTTTGCATTCCTCAATCCGGGTTTGGCCCTCAACATGACGATCACCTTTTTCCATTTGGGGGCGGCCGTACTGGTTGCCGTTGTGGGTGGATTGACCCTAGTGGCTCAAACCAAAAAAAGCCCATCCTAGACGGGAAACTATCCCCGAATGCAGACAGGCCTCCCCGTCAGGGTCCAGTCTACCCTTATTAACCCGGTTCTCAGGGCCGGGTTAGAGAATTACAGCAGTGCCGGGGTAACGGTTCCCAGGCGTTCAGGCTGAATCCGATCATGCTACCACGGTGTTATTTGGGTGGCTGCCCCTTAAAATGGCTATCCAGGGCCTTGTCCCCTGGGCCGGGATTCTTTACTCAAGGGATAGAAGGTAGGTTCGCAGGTTGACCTTGGTGTTTTTTAGACCGACTTTTTCCCTGACCTTCTGGCGGTGGTTCCTGGCCGTAACAGTAGAAATGTTTAAGATAGCCGCAATCTCCTTGACACTTTTGCCGTGCCGAATCAGATTCGCCACCTCAATTTCGGTGGGGCTGAGGCTCAGGAACAGCGTGGACATCTTGCGCGAGAAAGAGGACATCAGTTCTTTGAGGCTGGCGTGCACGATCTCCAGGTGGTTTTTCTGATGATCGTTCAATCTCGTCTGCAGTACCCTTTCAAGAGATGGAAAAACCAGATTATTCATATTGGCCCGGATGTTGTTTTCAAGGGTAGCCTTCGCCTCTTTACGGTTCTTCAACAGTGCATTTAGGGCCAGGTTGGCGTTTTCAAGATCCCGGGCTTTCTGTTTCAATTCTTCTCGGGCCGTCTGCTTTTCAGTGACATCGATGAAGATGCCGTTGATATGCGTGATGTTGCCACTATCATCCCGAACCCCTGTTGACATCACCTGTACCCAGATCCATTCCATCTTGGCCGGGTGATAAACCCGACAGATTTCGTTAAACCGGGTTGTCTCCATGGCCTCACGATTTGCTTCCACAACCCGTTCCAGATCGTCCGGATGCACGATCTTTTTAAACTGGGCAGGTGAGCACTTCTCCGGACCGATTCCCGTAATCTCCTTTATGGAGGGACTTATAAAGTCCACCTTGGCCCGGAAGGGTTTAATTTCAACCAGCGTCAATCGAAAAACGGCAAATCCGGCGGCGCTTTCCAGTATTGACCGCAGATGCTTTTCGCTGGTGTGCAGGGCTGCGGCGGTACGCTGCCGATCCAGTGCTACCGCCTCAAGGGCAGCGGACTGTTTCTGCATTGAAATGTCCGGGCTGCAACGTTGTTTCGCCAGACTCTTTTCAGCCTTGCTGCGCTTGATAGCCTGTACTATTAATGACGGCAGTGTTTGGAGATAGCTGCCCCGGGGGTCTTTGACCAGGTAATCACAGGCGCCGGTCTTCATCACCTCGGCGGCGAGGTTTTTGTTGCCGCCGGCGGTGGTTAAAATCAGCGGCTTGCCTACAATCAGATCCAGCAGATCCAGCAGATCCCCATCGGTTAGTTTGTAATCCGCAATGATGATATCAACATCCGGAAATGGAATGAGGCTTCTAACTTCAGCCACGGACCGGGCAACCAGATATTCATAAGGAAGCTGCTCTTCATGGATAAATTGGGCCAGGACGGCCAGGTCACTTTCGTCACTTACAATACTCAGGATCTTGACGAGTCTGTTTTCCATTTTAAAGCTCCCTGTCGGCATGTCGGTTAAACCGAAGGTTCACCCACCCTTGGCATAGGTCTCAGCGCGCTGCCCCACCTGACTTACCAGCGAACCGCCCAACCGATTGAGTAGCTCAATCAGATATGCCACCCACTGGGAGGCTGTCACCAATGGCCTGCAAGGGGATCTTCAAAGCCCGAGTCTGGTCACTCCAGATAGAGCAAAAATGTGCGCAGGTTCATGTTCCGATTTTTTATACCGAGCTTCTCCCTGATTTTGTGGCGATGGTTTTTTACCGTTTTTATCGAAATTTTCAAGATATCGGCTATTTTCCGGGAACTTTTGCCCATTTTTACAAACTTGGCCACGCGAATTTCGGCCGGACTGAGATCAAAATATCTCGAGTTTAGGCTGTGCGAGAATGAGGACGCCACCTCTTCCATATTTTCCTGGATAGACTCGATCAAGGCTAATTGACGCCCGTCGCGGGTCATATCGGCTAGTTGATCCAGAAACGGCAAAATCAGCAACTTTGTATTGGCAACCAGTTTATTTTCATACTCGACCCGATCTTGATTGCGCTGGTCTAGGATCGTGTTCAAGGCGCTGTTTAGTTCTTCAAGGCTACGGGCCTTGCTTTTTAATTCGTCCTCCATACGTTTGCGCGCAATAATATTGCTCAAACTCTCGGCAATCGATTCGAGCAGGCCAATCTCCTTTTTTGAAAAGGGGCCGGCGTCTATCTCCGGTTTGCTCTCAAGGTAACAGACTTCTAAACTACCGATTTGTTTCTCATATAATTTAATGTCGCAGGTTTGCTTCCATTGCGTTTCTATGAAGTTGATGGTCTGGACCTCCGAATCTTCAAGAATAATACGGGCACAAGTAATATTGGGGTTCTGACAGGATGAGGCAATGAGATCCACCACGGCCCTCAAGGTAACCTCCAAGGGGATATTCGGACGGTCGAAAAGCTTGGAAATACTCAACAGGCATTTGAGTTCCTTGACGCGTTCCACCAGTAGTCGGGTGCGCTTGGTAACCATATTTTCCAGATTGAAAAGCGAGGAATGCAAAGCGGCCTCGGCCTGCTTGCGCCCGGTTATATCCCGGCTCACGGCGATTATCGTGCCAAAATTACCCTTTTTGGCCATCGGGACCCATTTGGTTTCAAACAGGGCTGTCTCGGAATTTGACAGAGCGACATGCATCTCAATGATTTGGGGTCCCGCACCCGACCGCATTTTTTTGAGGGTTTTCCGGACTTCAGCATGGGTTTCGGGGGTCAGGAATTCAAATGCGGGTTTGCCAATGACATCATCCAAATTCTGAGATGGGTAGGGCCGATTCATATAGAGGATGTTACCATCGAGATCCAGAATCTGAATGATATCATCGGTATTGCCGACCAAGGCGCGCCAGTTTTCGTCATTGTCCCGCATTACTTCCTGGGCCTTCCGATATACAGCAAGGTCTTTCTCCAGGGTTTTGATCTTTTCTGCCAATTCCGCGTAACTTGATTTTTGAGCCATTACACAACCCTTTCGGGCGGAAATTGCCCTGATTCCGGCGCTCGTCCTTCCGTCCCCATGGGCGCAATATATACCAGCAAACCTTTAATACGCAACTCCAGTTAATGGACACAACGCAGTCGGTGCACGCCATCGCTTGTCGATACCCGGCACTCGCAGACCAGGCACAAGGATACTACAAAACGCCCTGATACCACTCCCAAGTCCCGATACCTCATCCGGGTATAAGCACTCCGGAATTTCAAGCGCTGGCATTCCGTAAACCTTACTCGTGAGGAAACTATAACCAATCTAAAAAAAGTCTTCTTGTCGGGCGTAGCTCGCAAAGCGAAGACTGATTGGCCCAATCTTCCAAAGGCGGATAAATCTCGGCGTTGGGCGCAAAATTGGCGAGTAAATCGCCTCCGTGAGGAATGCTGCTAATCGTAGCGCGGACCAAATCCTCGAAATACTTTAGTATTTACCACTATAGGCATTGGCTTCGCTGGCACCTCCGGTTCGAATGTAGCACCCGCCTTGATCTTGAAACAAAATCCGGTTTTTTAAGATAGCGTCTATGAGCATTTACAGTGGGTGCCGGGAAGAATATTCCGGTCATCATGGTGCAGATTAACATTGAAAAGGCAGGATGGCGCGGTCGGTGCATGCGTTGGATAACTGTCATAGGTACCGCTACCACAAAACGGCAAGGAACCCTGGCTGGAGGGTCCAGGCTTTGGTTTGCCCCTGAAAGGGATGTGCATCCAGGGAACACTTTGTCAGCGTGACCGGATTCAAGGGTTCAGGTCAAAGATCAGTCTACGCTACTTTTCGCTCTTTTGCGGCATAGTCAAGTATCTCTGACCCGGTCCTGAGGAACGGGTTTGAAAGACTGAAAAACATTGATCTTGGTTTTATCCAAATTGGCTTCCAACTGGTGCAATCAGGGAGGCACGGAGCACTGCTGGGAGGGGTGGGGTGTGAGGCAGCCTGTGAATCGATATATGCCGATTCCATCAAGCTGACCTGTCTGGGCTCTCCGTGCCTCCCTGATTGCGCCAGTCAATATTATGCTGAGTTTAGAATGAAATGGTCTTCTAGCTGTTTCTAAAATCCCTCCCTAATACAGCGAACTCACCAGCCGGCGCCCATGATGACGCTGTCCGCAGAGTTCACCCAAATTTCAAATGAAGCCGCACCGACCGGCTCACCTGAGCTGGTTGGTAACAGACGGATCTCATCTCACCGGGCAGAGCCTCGATAGCAGGGAGGCTCATCCGGAAAGAAAATGGTCCCCGGCATTTTGATGCTTTCGGCTGCATTCTCGCCTGAGTCCGCCAACAATTGAACCTGAGATACTACCCGGTTTTAACCACAGGATCCGCCGGGACCATGACATTTCGTTTTACAATGAAAAACCTGACGGACTTTCTTCTATCCGGCTGCTGCCTGCGCTCAAATGAAGACAAGATTGTTTTTTGTTCCTTTCGGCGGTCAGGGCATCTGATTTTCTCCATCCTTACCTGGGACATCGTATGATTGTGATGTTCTGCCATTCAGACTCCCCCCCATCCAGTCAAACAAATTCGCAGAGTTTCATTGTTGCTATTTTGTTTTACCTGGCGCCGCCCCGACCGAGCGGTGGGCCGGTAAGTTGCCCGGTTGCCTTTTTCCACTTATTCTAGATACGCTGCCAAAGGGCTTGACTGGGAAACCGCTGAAAGAAATTTCGAACCGATAGAGCCGCTGTCGACTGTTTTTATTACCGCCGTTTTTTTATACTCGTCGGTGCTTCCTCGCCCAGTTGGATGGAAACGTCGACAATGTCCCCTGGTTCGAGACCATGTGCATCGGGTACTTTCATTTGGAGGCCGAGCCGGGAAATATTGCTCACCAGCATCTCACTTTTCACCCTCTTTCCGGAAAGATCCAGTTGCTGGTAAATGCCTGGGAAGGCAACTTCATACCGTTTCATCCGTCGTTTGTCGGGCAGCAGGTCAAATTGCTGCCCGCACCAACACTGTCCACTGACAGCCAGGTGCCCAGATTGCAGAACACTTGTCTTAACCTGTACGGACTTCTCTTCGGCGCAGTTTTGGCAGCTGAATCCCTCTAATTGTGGAATGTAAAAAAAGACCTTCTGAGCATCCGGTTCAGCCAGGAGGTCCGGAGACATCCCATCGCTGTTTTCTGAAGGATTGTGTGTGTTACGCAACAGGGTTTGATTGAATACCGTGTATTCTTGCAACTTACCTTCAAGCTGCCTGAATTTGGACAGGATATGAGATACAAAAAGAACCAGAACACTTAAAACCATGACGCGGCGGTATAGCGCCAAAGGGTCGGGTTGAAATAACTCTTTGATAAAATTGATGCTGCCATTGTTAAAATAACAAAGCAAGGCGTCCAGAAACCAGTATGCGCATCCGAATCCGAATGCTTCTATCAGCATCGGCGCATTGTTATTCTTGGTCCTAATCACTGCTTCACCTTTCGCGAGATTGAGCTGGATGTATCTGCGTTGATTAAGCCCTTTCCTTGGGGTATATATTCAGTCGCCGTTTAATCCGACTATTCGTATTCAGCCAGCCACCTGTTTGGAGAATCACCTTTATGGAGACGATGGGTTGGAAAATATCGCTCTAAAACGTTGATCAAGACCAGATGGCCACACAGGGAGATGCAACGGGCAGGCATCCCTAAGACGAGGCGTCAGCGGCAACTTCCTTAAAACCGGGGGGCTACCTAATCATTGAATGACGCGCAACGCTCCGGATGGACTGTAAACCGGTGAACGCAATGCAGAATGTGAAGAAAGGCATTCAAACCTCAAAGGCTTGTCTAAGTTCAGCACTCCCAATTCGCTCATTTTTTCATCCCCTATTAATTCATATAACAGGGATAGCGATTTGGGAATGATCTAAGAATCATCACGAAGTACCTATATAAAATAGGTCCCTTTTGTCAGTTAGTGCCCTGCTGGATCATATTGAAGAAGGAGATGCTCCCCTTAAGGTGACCCGTGTGAAGGGCCTAACGCCTAAAAATGCTGGTGATATGACTTTCTTGATAGAACACAATAGCCTGATTCAGGCCCTTTAGGTAGGTAACCCTGCTGCCACATTGAATATCTATGTCCATCTAATGGAATCGGTAAATCAGGACGTGGCCCTTAGACTCAAAAGTACTGTTTTTGGAGAAATTGATGACAAATGGACAATTGGACCAATAAAAAAGGAGTTAGGGAAACGCCCTAACCCCTTGATTATATTGGTGCCCGGGACGAGAATCGAACTCGTACAGAGCTTAGCTCCGAGGGATTTTAAGTCCCTTGCGTCTACCAGTTCCGCCACCCGGGCGAGAATCGATCTGAGAAATGCCTTTTGGTCCAAACTCGGCGTTGGGCGCCCAGATTAAACCCTCAAAATACCCGATGTATTCACCACGATAGGCATTGGCTGCGCTGGCACCTCCGGTTTAATCTTCGCATCCGCCTTGATTTTGAACCAAAAATCATTCCTTAGATTGATTCTCTATTCGGGATAATTTCAGAAACACCTTTTAGCCATCAAATGGCTTTTGTGCGTGCGGCTTTTTAGCGCAAAACGCCCGTCAAGGCAAGTAATTATGTGATCCGGAATGCCTGGATGACCCCATGACATTTACAGGCGGTGCTCAGCAGTACCGGGCCGCCCGCACTGACTGTCTCTCCCAGGGCGGTAAACAGATCGTCCGGTTGGAATCCGCCCACCCCGGGCGCCAGCTGCCGGCTGCGGACCACCAAGGAGGTATAGTCGGCATACTCTATGCGTGCCAGTTCACGGTAAAGTATACCCTGTCTGCCTTGGCCGGTATAAGTGCATATCTCAGCCGGCTCCGGGCAATCATCCGGACAGATGAAATCGGCATAGCTGGCATAGACCTGGTGGCCTTCGCCCTCCATGGGATTGGGAAGCTGGGCGCGCACGGCTGATGGCACCGGCAGCAGCTCCAGACCGGCTTCCTCCGGCAGGGTCGTCCGCAACCATTCGAATGCCACGTGCAGCGGGACTGCCGGGACGATCCAATCCGGCGGGTCCGCACTCTTCAGACTCTCGGCCAGATAGGTAATGCTGTCAGCGCACTCGAATTGGGCGCCCAAGGCCGCAACACCCTCACCACGATCCGTATCGGCATCCACCATTGTAATGCGATTGTTTGACTGTCCGCATAAAACTTGCGCGGCCTTTCGGCCAAACTTGCCGGCGCCCAGTATCAGTATATGACCCACGTGTGCCTCCCGGAAAACATTGCAATTAGGGTCTGCGATCTTACCACAAGTTTTATTCTTGTTGTAGCTGTAAGCTTTAAAGCGGTTGTCATGCCGGACTCGACCCGGCATCCAGTCTTACCGGTCAAACAACCGACAGGTACCAATATTAGGATATACAATGGTCGTCCCGGGTAAATGCCACTGGGTCCCGGCCGCAGTTTATCCCGAACCCGGTGCGTGGCCGGGATGACGGGCAGCATCTGGGTCAATCCAACCGATCACCACTTGTCAAAGGAAGACGCATCTGATATTTGAGGCCCATGGAAAATCAAAAAAAACTGATACTTGCATCCCAATCGCCCCGCCGGCGTTATCTGCTGGAACAGGCCGGGTTGTGCTTCGACGTTATTCCAAGCGCAGTCGACGAAGCGGCCGTGCCGGTCTGTGCGCCCGCGGAATACGCCCGCCGGCTGGCGGATGCCAAAGCCGCGGATATCGCCGCCCGGTATCCTGACAGCTGGGTCATCGGTGCCGATACGATTGTCGTGATCGATAACGATATCCTCGGCAAACCCGATTCCGAGGACTCGGCTCGCCGGATGCTGCATCAATTGAGCGGTCAAACCCACGAGGTCATGACCGGCTTTGCCATCCATTGCCCGGTGGCCAAACACCGCTATGCGACTACGATCACGACCGCCGTGACATTCAAAAGCCTTTCGGATGGTGAAATTGAGTGGTATGTTCAGACGAAAGAACCCTTTGACAAGGCCGGCGCCTACGCGATCCAGGGTATCGGGACCTTTCTGGTTCGCAGCATTCAGGGGTCGTACACCAATGTGGTGGGGCTCCCGGTGTGCGAGGTGATTGAGTACCTGATTGAGCAGGGGGTTGTTGAGGTTGGAAGGTTGAAGACTGATGGCTGAAGAAAAAACAAGAGATCGGACGTCGGAAGTCAGAGAGCTTCCCTCCCCTGGCGGGAGGGATTGAGGGAGGGGGCAGAAGTCAGGCGTCAGGGGGGAGGTGTCGGGCGTCAGCTTAAAACAAAGAAACGAACTATGCAACGGAAAAATTACGTTGAAAGAAAGAATTGAACAGATAAAAAGTCGGATTGCCGCTGCGGCTGAGCAAGCCGGGCGTTCGCCGGATGAGATCCGGCTCGTGGCGGTCAGCAAGACCAAGCCGGTTGCCAGCGTACAAAAAGCCCTGAACGCCGGTTTGAACCTGTTTGGCGAAAATTATATCCAGGAAGCCAGGGAAAAAGTGGATGCGTTGACCGGCTCCGGGGCCCAATGGCACTTCATCGGACACCTGCAGTCCAACAAGGCCAAATATGCTGTTAAACTCTTCGACCTGATCCACTCGGTCGATTCTCCCAAACTGGCCCGCGAGCTGAACAAGCAGGCGGCCAAGATCGACAAGGTTCAACCGGTACTGGTCCAAGTCAACATTTCCGCCGAAGCCACAAAATCGGGCACCTCCAGCGACGAGGCTGTCGACTTGGTCACGGCGATAAGCGACCTGCCAAATCTGTCGCTGCAGGGTTTGATGACCATGCCGCCCTTTTTTGACGACCCAGAAAGGGCCCGGCCCTATTTTCAAGAACTAAGACAGCTGCGCGATCATATCCGCAGTCTGGCCATTCCCGGCACTGCCATGCATGAGCTCTCCATGGGCATGACCGGCGACTTTGAAGCGGCCATTGCCGAAGGGGCCACCCTGGTGCGTATTGGCACCGCCATCTTCGGAGAAAGACCATGAAGCTTTTACTACATACCTGCTGTGGTCCGTGTTCGATCTACCCGGTCCAAGTGCTCCGAGACGAGGGTATGGAGGTGATGGGCTATTTCTACCGGGACAATATCCATCCCTACACCGAATGCTTGCGGCGCCAGGAGACATTGCAGGCTTATGCGGATGAGTGCGGCCTCAAAGTGATTGTCCAGGAAGGTTACGATATAGAGGGCTTTTTACGAGACATCGTTTTCCGCGAAGCCGATCGCTGCCGGATCTGCTATCATCGGCGCCTGACAGCCACCGCCCTGGTAGCCAAAAAGGGCAAATTCGACTGTTTTTCCAGCACCCTGCTCTACAGCAAATTCCAGAATCATGCTGCGATTGTTGAAATCGGCAAGGCAGTTGCCGCCGCTACAGGGGTCACTTTTCACTATCATGACTTTCGGGAAGGCTGGAAGATAGGGGTAACCGAATCCAAACGGCTCGGTATGTACCGTCAACAATACTGCGGATGTGTTTACTCGGAAAAAGAACGCTATTTCAAATAGAAACGGCCTCAAAGAATGTCTTTTGGGCAATCTCGGCGTTGGCCCTGAAATCCAATCCCTCGAAATACTGTTAGTATTCCTCGGATTTGAATTCCATGTCCGCCTTGACCTTCCCTCAAAACCCATTCTTTGAGACCGTTTCTATGGAAGTAAAAAGTCTCTCTAACAGCCCATATTTCATATTGGACAATTTAGTTTCCAACAACCAATTTACTGTTACCGGATCAACCCCAAGAATTCCCCAGCTTCTTACTTGGTGCAATTCTCACCCATTGGTATCAGCTCAGTATTTGACTCTTTTTTAAAGGGTATTAAATTTAATAATGTTCGGAAATTTCATCTACTTTATTGTTGTCCTGCTGATCTACTCGACCTATCAGCCATCCTCGAAAACCAATCTGGGTCCTGCGGAAACCTTGCTAACGTTTATAGCCTTAACCGGACTATTCTATGGCCTGGTAGCAATGGTGTTCAGACAGCTGCAACGTCAATCAGCCGGGGCCGGCCGAATCAATCTGGACTATCGGTTCTCGAATATGCAGGGGCGCCTGTCTGTACTGGCGATTGGTTTGTTTACGATAAACATTTACGGGCTCAACCTGCCCTCCTTTATGGTGCGTATCCCTCTCTTCGCCCACCTGCCGACCCTGGGCGCCGTTGTATTCATCGCTCTTTTTGTCGGCTACCTTGCCATTATCTGGTACCATGCCCACCCTATCGGGCGTATGCTCGGCGGTATTGGCGAATCCCGGCGCGGATATATCCGGTCTAATATCGCTTTTTCCATTCCGGTGTTGATACCCTGGTTTATTATTTCTCTGACAACCGATCTGCTAAGCCTGCTGCCCTTTGATTTCATCAAAAACATCCAGGGCAATCCGGCCGGGGAAATTGCCTTTTTCGTTGTGTTTCTGCTGGCCATAGCCATCGCTGCCCCGGCCATGATCCAACGCTTCTGGGGCTGCCGCCCGCTGGAAGCCGGTCTGTACCGGGACCGGATCGAGGCGCTCTGCCGAAAGGCCCGGGTTACGTATGCGAATATCCTCAGCTGGCCTATCTTCGGCGGCCGTATGCTCACTGCCGGTGTCATGGGCCTGGTAGACAAATTTCGTTACATCCTGGTGACCGATGCCCTGCTGCAAAACCTGAGTCTCGACGAAATCGACGCGGTGATTGCGCACGAGATCGGGCACGTCAAAAAACATCATCTGCAATACTACCTGCTTTTCTTCCTTGGTTTCCTGGTAATCTTTTACGCCCTGCAGGATATCCTGATCTTCCTGGTCAGCTACCTGAATTATCTCCTACTATCGGCTAATTTGTTCAATTCAGTGTCCTATCCGGCCGTGTATGCGCTTTTCAATGTCATCTTCATACTTTTGTTCATCATCTATTTTCGGTACCTGTTTGGCTATTTCATCCGAAATTTCGAGCGTCAGGCGGATGCCTATGTATTCGATCTCCTGCCGACCGCTATCCCGCTCATCCGCTCGCTTCAAAAAGTGGCCCTTACCAGCGGTCAGTCACCGGATAAGCCCAACTGGCACCATTTCAGCATCACCGAGCGGATTACATTCCTGCAACAGTGTGAACAGGACCGAAGCTTTATCGAACGCCATAACCGCAAGTTGAAAAACAGTATGCTGACCTATGGCCTCTTTCTATGCCTGGTGGTGGGCATCGGCTGGTTCCTGACACCGCGCATACCAACCGAACAACTGACCAACGATTTTCTGGAAAAACTGATTGTCCTGGAAATGGAAAAGTCGCCGGAAAACCCCGGTCTGCATTACGACCTTGGCACAGTGTACCTCACCAAAGGCATGTTCTCCGAGTCCATGGCAAGCTACCAGCGGGCCATCGAATTGCGACCGGACTTTCCGGAAGCACTCAATAACCTGGCCTGGCTGTATGCCACCTGCGAAGATGAAACCCTCCGGCAGCCGGAACAGGCTTTGCGCCTGGCCCTGGCCGCGGCCGAGCTGTTTCCGCGCGCCCATGTCCTCGACACCCTGGCGGAAAGTTATTATGTCAATGGAGATTTCAAACAGGCCCTGCAGGTCGGCAAGCAGGCCCTGCACCTGGCCACCGAAAACCGGGATTACTACCTGAAGCAGGTCATCCGGTTTGAAAAAGCGATAAAAGGCGTGATGGTGGAGCGTCAGGAGATCGCCAGCGAGAAGGGTGAAGAGTGAAGGCTGAAGGTATAGGGTATGGGGTATAAGGTGGAAGGTAATACGCAGGGGGTCGGAGGTCAGGTGCCCGGTTGACCGGAGTCCGGAGTCGGGAGTCAGGGGTCAGAAACCTCTTAAAATCCCTGGATCCCAGCCGCAGTCTGTCCCGAACCCGGTTCAGGGCTGGGATGACGTACTTGTACCCGGGTCTCATTTCCCAAATAAAAACCCCGGCCTTTCTGACCAGGGCTGTGCTTTTTTAGTGGAATAGATCAGAGTTCGTTCACAGGTGGTAGCTTTTGGTTCGGGGCAAGGCCGCAGCCTTCCTGGCAACCGGAGGCGTAGTGCGCTACGTTGAGGATTGCCAGGGAGCGAGAACGCGGCCCCGGGCAGAAAGATGCCGCCTGTGAACGAACTCGCTTATTTGATGCAGACCTTCCTGACCTGAATCAGATCCAGCAGGCCGCCGAAGATTTTGCCGATGCCATCCTGTTTCAAGGTGGTCATGCCGTCGCCCAGGGCTTGCGTCAGGAGGTCTTCCACCGGGGCGGTATTCATAATCTTGTTTTTCATTTCATCCGTGCCCATGAGCAGTTCATGCAGGCCGCAGCGCCCGGCGTAGCCGGAGTTGTTGCACCTGTCACAACCATTGATCTTATGAATTTTCAGATCGTCGGTGTAGGGAATGTTGACGTATTTATCAAAAAGCTCCTGGCTGCCGTATTCCCGGACCAGCTCTTCATACTCGGATTCGCTGGGGTGGTATTCCGTCTTGCAGTTCTTGCAGAGCGTGCGGCCCAGCCGCTGGGCCAGGATGCACAAGATCGCATCGGCAAAGTTGAACGGGTCCATGCCCATGTCGAGCAGACGGGTGATACTTTCCGGGGCGCTGTTGGTATGCAGAGTGGAAAACACCAGGTGACCGGTAAGGGACGCCTCGATGCCGATAGAGGTGGTTTCCTTGTCCCGCATTTCACCCACCATGATGACATCCGGGTCGGCCCGCAGAAAGGCGCGCATGGCGGATGAGAAATCAAACCCGATTTTCGGCTTGACCTGTACCTGGCGCAGGCCCTTTTGGGTGATTTCCACGGGATCTTCCGCCGTCCAGATCTTGGTTTCCACTTTGTTGATATAGCCAAGGGCACTGTGCAGGGAGGTCGTTTTACCGGAACCGGTGGGACCGCACACAAATATGATGCCGTAAGGCTGGGTGATGACGCTGACGAAGTTATCGAAGTTCTGCTGGGTCAGCCCCAGTTTTTCCAGTGGAATCGGCTCGCCGGCGGCCAGGATACGCATGACGATATCCTCGAGACCACCCTGGGTGGGAACGGTGGCCACACGAAGTTCGATATCGAGTCCGCCGAACTTCTTGAACTTGATCTTGCCGTCCTGGGGTTTGCGGCGTTCGGCGATGTCCAGGTCCGACATGATCTTGATACGGGAAACGATGGCGTTCCGGTACTGGTAGGGAATGGTCTGGTAAACGGTGCAGGCGCCGTCCACGCGAATCCGCACCTGGGTGTTCTGCTTGCCGGGGTAGGGTTCGATATGAATGTCCGACGTACCCCGGTTGTGGGCGTCGATGATGATCTTGTTGACCAACTGGACCACCGCGCTGTCTTCTTCCCCCACCCCGCTCATCTCTTCTTCCATCTCATCTTCGTCGGATTCGAGCTGCGAGAGGATGTCGTCCATGGAAGCCAGCTCTTTCTCGTCCTGGGTAAAGAGGTTGATGAACTCCATGATGTCGGGTTTGAGGGCCACACATAATCCGATCGGCTTACCGGGAAAGAGCATTTTGAGACTGTCTATGCGCTGGAGATCATTGGGGTTGTCAATGGCAATGATGACCTTGCCGTCCTCAACCCGGAGTGGCACAAGGGCGTTGTTCTTCATAAACGGCACTTTGAGCTTGGTCAGTAATTCACCGGGAATAGGCGTATTCTTGTTGAATTCCACAAACGGGACTTTATAGAATTTCGACAGTGATTTGCCGATTTCCGCCTTGGGAATCTTGAGGTCGCCCATCAGGATATCTTCGATGGGCTCTTTACGCTGGCGTGCCTGGGTGATGGCTTTGTCCAATTCCTTGCGGGTCAGGATGTGGTTTTCGAGGATATAGTCAAACTTGGTTGGCCGGCCCCCGCGGGCCATGCGTTTTTGGTTGTAAAGGGCTATACCCAGAATCTTGGCCAACTCTTCCACGGCCCATTCGTCAATGGCATTGAAAGCGTCCCCCGAAGTGCGGTTGATCATCTGGATGCCGCCCAGGAGAAATTTCTTGTAGATAATCGGGAACACGAGAACCGCCTTGGTAGTGAACCCGGTTTTCTGGTCCCAGCTCGAATCGAATTTCAGTTTCGGGTCGATGGCCTTCAGTTCGGTTGCATCGTAAGCATCCTTGATGTTGATCAGTTTCTGCTTGAAGGCCGAGCAGCCGGCAATGCTGTTCGGGGAAACCGGAATGCGGATTTCGGCAACCTCAGCCCCGGATTTAAACCGGGACACCAGTTCGCGGGTTTTACCATCCACCACATAGACGGTAATCCGTTCCGCCTCGAAAAGCCCGGTAATTTCATCTCTAAGATTGATGAGGATGTCGTCCAGGTTTTTAGCAGCATAGATCTTATTGCAGATTTCCTGCAGTTTGGTGCGGTATTCCACCTCCGACTGCAGGTCGACATCTGATTTGTTGTCTGCTGTTGCTGGCTCTGCCGCCATGTGTCACCCCTTGTGTTAGCAATTATTCGCTACGGGTCCGGTGAATCCGCTTCCTTGTTCCGGTCAAAAAACTGTCGGTGGAGTTTCTTGCCGCCTCCGGCAATCAACATCACCGCAATGAAATAGAGACAGAATTTGATAAACCCAATGGCAGATGAATACGTCCCGATTTGTTCAATTTGCGGTACCACCTGGGGGATCCTGAAGAAAAACATAATGCCCATCATGACCAGGGCAATCCCCCAGACAACCTGAAAATTGCTTTTATTGTCCGACATAAACGCTAAACCAAGTCAAATCCGGATGGTCTGCCATTCCCAGTATGGCCCGACAGGTTGAAGAAATATAAACCAATTCATATGATTATGTCAAATCTTAATGAAATCGCGGGGTCCCCCTCGGGGTCCCTGTTCTGGGTTCAAGGTTCAGGGTTGAGAACCTTTGAACCTTTGAACCCCTGAACCTCTTTTTTATCCTTCCAGTCCGCCTTTGAACTCGGCTTTGCGTTTTTCCAGGAAAGCGGTTGTGCCTTCCTTGGCGTCCTCGCTGGCCATGCACAGGGCAAATGCATCCACCTCCATGGCACAACCGGTTGCCAAGTCTACATGAATACCGGCATTGATGACCTGTTTGGCGGCCCGCAAGGAGACTTTGCCCTTGGCCGCAATGGCGTTGGCGGTTTTGAGGGTCTCCTCCATGAGGGTATCCAGGGGAACGACCTTGTTGACCATGCCGATGCTGAAGGCTTCGGCGGCCGGCAGCATGTTACCGGTGAAGATCATCTCCTTGGCGCGGTTCAGACCCACCAGCCTGGGCAGGCGCTGGGTGCCACCGAAACCGGGGATAATGCCCAGGGTGATCTCGGGCAGCCCGAACATGGCGTTTTCGGAAGCGTAAATGAAATCACAGGCGAGGGCCATCTCGCTGCCACCACCCAACGCAAATCCATTTACGGCGGCAATGACCGGTATGGCCAGTTCCTGGAGCCGGCTGATGACGCCCTGTCCCTTGCGGGCGAAGAGCTTGGCCTGCAGGGTATTGCACTTTGCAATTTCGGTGATGTCCGCCCCGGCCACAAATGATTTTTCACCGGCGCCGGTCAGCACCAGTACCCGGATGTCTTCGTTCTCAGCGATACCATCCAAAGCCTGGGCCAATTCGTCCAGCAGGGCACCGTTCAAGGCGTTCAGGGCTTTGGGCCGGTTGAAGGTGATCACTGCAATTCCGTCTTTAACATCGTACAATATATTTTCGTACGCCATGTTACGCCTCCAAGTTAAGATTGATGTTACATTGTAAGCTTACTGTTTCTGCTGTTTTGAAGGTGGTCTCTCCTAAGTTCAGCCTTGCTTGCCTTTGGGCTTTTTGAACGCAGTGGGGTTTATCTCTTTGATATAGCCCCTGACCCCGTGGGCGATACCATCGCTCAACCTCTGCTGGTATCGGGAACTTTTCAGACGCTTGCATTCGCGCGGATTGCTGATGAAAGAAGTCTCTATCAATACCGCCGGCATCTCGGCCCCGAGCAGCACATAGAAAGGCGCCTGTTTGACGCCCTTGGAACGTACTTTCTGGTAGTGCTTTCTCAGGTTTTTGTACAACCCGTTCTGGACATTGCCGGCCAAGCGGCTTGATTCGTTTATTTTCGCGTTTTGCATGAGATCGGTCAGGATGGTCTGCAGATCGCTGATATTCTTGGTCGAAGTCATATTTTCAAAAGCAGCCACGCGAATAGCGTCCTCGTCCGTAGCCAGGTTGAGAAAATAGGTCTCGATACCGTAAGCCCGCCTGTCATCGTGCGCGTTGGTGTGGATCGAAATAAACAGATCCGCATTCTTGGTGTTGGCAAAGGCCGTGCGTTCTTCCAGGGTGAGGTATTTGTCGGTCGTCCGGGTCAGCAGCACTTCACAGCCGAGTTCCTTCCGGAGTTTAGCGGCCAGTTTCAATCCGATTTGCAGGACGATGTCCTTCTCATGGACGCCCTTGTAGTATCCGGGCGCGCCAAAATCCCGCCCCCCGTGACCCGGATCGATGACAATGCGTTTGACGCCCAGGGATAGTTGCCGGGCAATAGCGCCGGCCGGAACTTTACCGTTGATCTTAACGGGACTGGTTTTGCGGTGGGTAACTTTGGGTTTCTGTTCCTGTCCGCGGACATCGATGACGATCCGGAAAGGATTTTTCAGTGGGAATATTTTGTAGTTCTTAAAGGATTTTATATCCACCACCACTCTTACGGTATCCCGATCGTGCTGCCCCGCGCGGGCACCGCTCAACAGGTTGTCGTTAACCGGGACATTTCGTTTGGTCCCACGATCCAGCCGGGCCTTCTTCAGGTCTACGTACAATCGTTGGGGTTTATTGATAGCGGTGTCTTTTTTGAGCAGGTGGTGGGTATAGGTGGCCTCGCTATCGGCATCGATCACGATGCGCGTGTAACTCGGATTGGACCAGTAGCGCAATCCGGTTACCATGGCGACCCCCGGTACGGCTTTGGTCTTCAGCAACTCCCGCCCGGTTTTACGAGCGCTGTCGGCCTTGAAGATCTGCTGCGCGATCGCGTCTTTGGTCTGAGTGGACGGCTGCTGGGATGACTTCACCGGGGCAGACGCAACGGCGGTCGGGACGTCGCGCCCCCGCTGAACCAAAATCTTGGTCGCTTTGGAGCTGTATGCGCTGGCGGGAAACGCTTCGACAACCTGGGCCAGCAGGTCCAGGCCGTTCTCCCGGTCTGAAGCCAAAAAGCTACGTTTATGCAACTCCAGGTAGCACTCTCCGGCCCGGTAGAGGCCGGCCGCCGCCCAGGGTCCGTTGGGATCGCGTTCGTAGACATTCTCGAATTTTCCGATCACCTGTTTCCACAGATCGCGGCGACCGGAACGTTTTTTAGATTTCACCAGGGAACGGTAGCTTTTTTCGGCCCGGTTGAAGGCCGCCTGGAGATTCTTTTGGCTGACTGGTTTGGTCATGGCCGCAGTGGGTGGCTTCGGACGGCTGGGTTCCTTCAGGGTGCCCAATTGTTGTCGGGCTCTTTCGGCATAGGGACTGCCGTCAAAACGGCTTACCACCCGGTTGAATATGTCCCGCGCTTCTCGCCGGTCGGAAGTCAGGTGAGATTTTTTGGAAAGGCCGAGGTAAAGTTCGCCCGTGGTGTAAAGTGCGGCGGCCGCGGCCGGTCCTTGGGGATCGTCCCTGTAGACCTTCTCAAATCTGCGGATGACGTCAAACCATTTATCGCGGTACTTGTGCCAGTTCGTGTTTCGCTTCAACTTCTCGTAAGCCGCCTGAGCCCTGCCATAGGCTGAATCGGCCGGGGCGGTCGTCGGCAGCGTGATGGTCTTTTTACGTCCGGAGGCCCCAATTTTCGCGAGGGCGGCCCGGGCTTTCGGGGTATAGTCGCTGCGCGGAAACCGCAGGGTGATACGCCGGAACAGATCCTGGGCCTCTTGGAGATCTGCCTTCCGGTAGCTTTTTTTGTACATCTCCAGGTATAGCTTGCCCGTATTGTAGAGCCCGGCCGGGGCCCAACGTCCATCAGGATCCTGGTTGTAAACCGAGCGGAATTTCTCGATACAGGTGAACCAATGGGATCGGTATTTCTGCTTTTTTGGGTGTTGGCGCAGGTCTTCGTAGCAGTTCTGGGCACGGAAGAACGTCTCCCGGGGATTGGCGGCCAGGCCGGGCGTGCCTGCCAGACAGAGCGTGACCAGTAGCAGGCCACCGCCAAATAGTCCCGCCAAAGAACGGCGGCGGATTCGGCGGCTGGAGCCCTTCAAGGGCGGCGCGCTGGCGGTAGAGGTTGTGAGGGAGAAGTACATTTCGAATTAAGATTCCGTTTTTTTTGCTTTTTCCTGTAGGTCGCTCAACAGGGTCAAGGCCTCCAAGGGCGTTGTGGTCGAAATATCCATACTGCGCAGCTCGTTTAAGATAGCGCTTTCGACCGATTGGAACAGGTTCAGCTGGGTCGGTCCATCCGCAGGGCGGTCCCCTGCGGCGAGGACTTGATTGGCCCGCTTGAGATGGCCGGCTTCATTTTCTATTTCGAACAAGATCTTCTTGGCTTTATTTATCACTTTCAAAGGCACCCCTGCAAGCCTGGCCACCTGGATGCCGTAACTGCGATTGGTGCCGCCGGCCACAAGTTTGCGCAGGAAGATGACCTCGTCGTTCCACTCTTTAACGGCAATATTGTAATTTTTTACCCGTGTTTTGATTTTGGCCAGTTCAGTGAGTTCATGGTAGTGCGTTGCAAAGAGCGTTTTGACGCCCTTCTCTTTGAAATCGTGGAGATATTCGGCCACCGCCCAGGCAATGCTCAGCCCGTCGTAGGTGCTGGTGCCCCGACCGATCTCATCCATGATCACCAGACTGCGATTGCTGGCACTGTTGAGAATATTGGCGGTCTCCTGCATCTCGACCATGAAGGTGCTCTGGCCCTGGGCCAGGTTGTCAAGGGCACCGACCCGGGTAAAAATTCGGTCGGTCACGTTGATATCCGCGCTGGCGGCCGGGACGAAGGACCCCGTCTGGGCCATAAGAACCGTCAGAGCCACCTGCCGCAGAACGGTCGATTTTCCGGCCATGTTGGGACCGGTGATGACCAGGACCTGGTCCTCCTCGTCATCCAGCCTGATCGAGTTGGGTACGAACCGCTCACCGGTAATCATTTTTTCGATCACCGGATGGCGCCCCTGGTCGATCACGATGCGGCCTTCGGTATTGATAACGGGCCGGTGGTAGTCGTTGCGGTCGGCTGACTCGGCAAACCCGAGCAAGCAGTCGACCCGGGCCAGAAAACGGGCCACGGCCTGCAATTGCGGTATCTTTTCCGCAACCTGCCCGCGAATATCGTTAAACAGCTCATACTCCAGGGTAGACCGCTCTTCATCGGCATTGAGCACCCGGGTTTCAAATTTTTTGAGTTCGTCGGTGATGTAACGCTCCGCATTGACCAGGGTCTGCTTGCGCACATAATGGTCCGGTACGGCGTCGACCTGTGTTTTGGGGATCTCGATGTAGTAACCGAACACCTTGTTATAGCGCACCTTCAGTGAATTGATGCCGGTAGCGGCCTTTTCCTGCGCTTCCAATTTTACCAGCCACCCCTTGCCCTCCCGGCTGATGCTGATCAGTTCATCGAGCTGGGCGCTGAAGCCGGTTTTGATCAGGCCGCCTTCGTGGATGACCAGGGGGGCATCCTCCCGAATAGCACGTTCGATCAAGTCCGCGATATCGCTAAAGACATCAGTTTCCGCCTGCCAGGTGAACAGGGCTGATTCAAAACCGGCCAGCTCGGTGAAAAGTCCCGGAAGAGCCATCAGGGACTCTTTCAACGCGGTCAGGTCCCGGGCATTGGCATGTCCCATGGAAATCTTACTGCACAACCGTTCCAGATCATGCACCTCATCCAGGGACCGGCGCACATTGCGGGTCGCGGTCAATCCCTGCAGCGCCTCCGCCACGGCCGCATGCCGCGCATTGATCCGTTCCGGATCGATCAAGGGATACCGCAGCCAGCGGTTCAGCAGGCGCCCGCCCATGGTCGTGACGGTCTGGTCCAGGATGCTGAGCAAGGTTCCTTTACGGGTACCGCTGTGGATATTCTTGACCAGTTCCAGGTTCCGGCAGCTCAAATCGTCGATGATGAGATAGTCGTCCAGGGAATAGGTTTCGATGCCGGCCAGGTGTTCAATATCCTGTTTCTGGGTTTCACGGACATAGTGGAGGACGGCGCCGGCCGCCGACACGCCGGCTTTGAGCTGTTCACATCCGAAACCTTCCAGCGAAAGGGTGCCGAATTGCCGGCAAAGGGTTTCCCGGCTGCTTTTAAAACGAAAAGCCCCGTCTTCGATGAAGGTAACGGCCGTCTCGCTGAATGCCTGTATCAGGGGCCGGAAGCTTTCATCCGTCCGGAAGGAAGCCGGTAGTAAAACCTCGCGGGGTGCAATTCTAAGAGCTTCGTCCAGCAACGCCGGATGATCGCTGGTTTCCACCAGGCGGAACGTGCCGGTGGAAATATCGAGGCAGGCTAAACCGGCCTGCTGCCCGTTGAGGGCGAATGCCAGGATGAAGTTGTTGGATTTGCCGTCGAGCAGCTCGTCTTCGATGATCATGCCCGGCGTCACCACCCGAACCACTTCGCGCTTTACCAGCCCCTTGCTGGCGGACGGGTCTTCAACCTGGTCGCAGATGGCCACGCGAAACCCCTGCTCGATCAAGCGGGAGATATAGCTTTTGGCCGCCTTCCAGGGTACCCCGCACATGGGGATCGGATCTTTGTCCTTCTTGTTGCGGGAGGTAAGCGTTATATCCAGGGCCCGCGAAGCCTTGCGGGCGTCCTCGAAAAACATTTCATAAAAATCGCCCATTCTGTAAAACAGTATCGCATCTTTGTACTGTTCCTTGAGGGACAGATACTGTCTCAGCATGGGCGTGATTTTTGGTGCGGTCATCTATTCCCGGTTTATGCTTGGGGCTCTACCTTTTCTGTATCAACCGGTGCAGGTTCATTTTGATCTGGTGCGGCCGGCGCCGGGCTGCGCATGGCCGCAACTTCATTTTTCAAAGCAGTCAGTTCATCCCGCTGCGAGCCAATGGTTGCGTTCAGGCCGCGGATGTGCTTACCGGCTCTGAACTTCGCCGGCAGGCTGAAAAGATAAGACAGCAGGATTCCCAGTATAAACAGCCCGATGAAAAAGATCCAGATTTGGAGTTCAGGGGTTGTATACGTTTTGACAGCCAGGTTCACCTGCAGGCTCAAGGGGGCCCGGAAAAAAGCATAATTCTGGTAAATAATCAACCCGAGGAAAACGAATACAAGGATCCAGAAAGCTATTTTCATTTTTTTCATGTTCAGTCTCCGGAAAGTTCCATTTTGTCAAAATGCGGTTTTAGATTGCCATATGTGGTCTGGATATGTTCCGGAATGACCCGGACATCCGCGAATACGGTCAGGGCGTTCACATCACCGAACCATCTGGGGACAATGTGAAAGTGGAGATGCTCCTCCACACCGGCGCCGGCAACCCGCCCCAGGTTCAACCCCACATTGAACCCGTCCGGGTTCATCACCTCTTTGAGGATGGCCATCGCCTTGTCGACGGTATCCAAGAGGATTTGCTTCTCCTTGCCGTCCAGCTGTTCCAATCCCGATATGTGCCGCACGGGCGCGACCAGCAGGTGCCCATTTATATAGGGGTACTTGTTCATCACGACCATGGTAACCGGGCCTTTGAACAACGTCAGGTCATCATCCGTGGTCAGGGCCTTGCAGAATATGCATCCGTCTTCCTTGTCACTTAGGATATATTCCATGCGCCAAGGCGCCCACATCGTTTCCATGCTTCTTTTTTCCATTTTCAACGTTTGAAGCTGCACTCGCCAAGGCGCTTTGCCCGGGCCCCTTGGTCTGCGCACCACCCTCAGGCTTTCAGGTTGAAGACTGCAAACCGAAGGAAAATCTTTTCGATTCGGTCTTATTCAGCCAGTGCATACCAACCTTCAGTCTTCCGTCTTCCACCTAAACAACCTAAGATATCAATCAGTTCCGCGTCGAGCCATCCTACGCTTTTAGAGCCGAAAACTCAACCTTTTTTTCCCCCGAGCCGCGTGAGGTCAACAGTCCCCCAGGCCCCCATGATTTCATTGCAAATCACCAGCAAACCTTTGATGCCGTCAATCCGGCGGCCGAAGTCAATGGCCTGCGAGACTGCCTCCGGCGTGGTGACCTGATTACCGATGGCCGTGGCAGCTGCATCTGCCAATGCGCACGAGTCGGCGATTACCGTCACGGCATCGGCCACACCGAGACTCAGTGAATGCCCGATCGTCCCCGATGACGTACACACCGCCACTGGCCGCTCCCGGGAATCGATCTGGACACCGAGCCGCAGACTCAGCGGCGAATCGCCGGCGAAAATACCCACGGTAGCGGTCTTTTCAAGCTTGATAAACAGGTCGCCGCCGTTTTCCACGACCACTTCCCGTGAATGCTTGCACAGCCCGTGTCCCACCTGCTCGGCCAAGGCACCGGCAACCGCTGCCATGGGTCCCACGCCGGCCGCCTGGCCGGCGCTTACCATTTGGGCGATAATGGTCGGCACCGGACCGGTCTCCGGCCAGGGGGCCAGGGTGCGCGCAAACTCCCTGTGCCGGGCGATATAGCGTTCGATGTGGCCGCGATAGCGGAGCACCAAGTCACGGCTGACCTCACTGAGATCTTGCTCGGCCTGGATCATGAGGTCGGTTTCCTGCACCGCCGTGCGAAAAGAGACCAAGTGGGCCTGGTTCATCAGTTCGCGGTAAGTACGCTGCGTATGCATCAGAATGTATCCCGGTACGTGTCCACCAGTTTGCGCCGATCCGGCTCAGGGCATTGCGCCAGGAAGTAGCGGTCCGTCATGCCGGCGATAAAATCCTTAACGATATGGGCATGGCCGCAACCACTGCGGTAATCCGGGGACATGTTATCCAGAAATCGCGTAAAAACAACCGATTCCCGCCGGTTTTTTTCCAGGTCGGCAAGGTAGGTATCAAATAAAACCGTAAATAGCCGGGTAACGGTATTGAGGTGGGCCTTAATTTTAGGATTCAGGTATATTCTCTCCAGATTGAACGCTTTCAGGCGATTCACGGCTTGGGCCGCCGGGTCGCTGAACGCCACATGGGCCTGGTCACGGCTGTTGGTAATCAGATCGGTAACAAGTGAATAAACGATCGTACCGTTGGTCTCCCCAAGCAGTTCCCGGCAATCCCGGGGCAGGTCTGCGCGCGTTATCAGTCCCAGACGCACTGCATCTTCGATGTCGCGGCCGATATAGCCGATGGTGTCCGCCATGCGAACCACACAGCCTTCCATCGTCATCGGGACCAGTTGCACCCGCGGATCTGCGATTTTGCTTTCAATCTCGGCTGCATGGCTCGCAAATGTTTTGACCGTATGGGGTTTCAGCGGGCTGCAGCGTACCTCGCCGTCATGGCAGAGAATACCGTCCAGGGTCTGGAGGCACAAGTTCCATCCCTGACCGCCCTGCTCGACGGTTTCCAGGAAATGGACACTTTGGACATTGTGCAGGAAGTGGCCGATGCCGGCCGCCTGACAGAGACCGGACAAGATTTTCTCACCGTCGTGGCCAAAGGGGACATGGCCGATGTCATGCCCCAGGGCGATGGCTTCGATGAGGTCTTCGTTCAGCCCCAGAAAACGGCCGATCGTCCGGGCAATTTTAGATACCAGTTGAACATGCAGGACCCGGTGGGTGATGTGATCGTTCCAGATCAGGGAAAAAACCTGGGTTTTATCGATGTAGCGCGTATAGGCCCGTGAGTGGAGAATCCGATCGGCATCCACGGCATAATGCTGCCGGTAACCTTCTTTCAGGCGCGTTTCCGGTTTACGCCGCACCGCGGCGCTGCTGGCCGCCGCATGGCGCGAAAGCCAATGGGCCTCGCGTTGATCCAAGGCGTCGTGAATGGCCTTGAGCTCTTTTTCACCGGCTAACCGGTCAGATTTTGCCTTCATCAATCAGTGTTTCCATCAACGCGGTATAATCGAGGCCGGCCTGGCGGAAGCCCTCCCGGCCGTATTTCATGTTGGCCTCGATCACGTAGTACCTGCCGCCGTGTCGGCATATATCGATACCGACATCGTTCCATTGGCAGGCCCGGGCCGTACGCCGGGCCAATTCGCGCGCTGTCTCCGGCACGTCGTCGAGCAGGATCTGCCCACCGCAAAATACATTGGTTCGAAAATCGCCCTCCTGGCTTTTGCGCCAGTAGGCATGTACGATCTGACCGCCGATCACCACGATCCGGATGTCCCTGTCAATCGGCAGATACTCTTGGATATAGGCAACGGGATGCTGGTTGCAATAGGCCTGCAAGGTATCTTGGTCCTTGATTAAAAAAACACCGCGCCCCAGGGCGGAGCCCCGTGGCGTTTTGGCGATCAGGGGAAAATCAAACTGGTCCCGGATTTTGCTTTTCTGATGTTTCCCGTAGTAAACCCGGGTGCGCGGATGGGGTATGTCCAGCAAGGTTAACAGGGCGGTTTGTTTAATCTTGTCCTGGACGCATTTGTAATTGTGATAACTTGGAAAGGTGGCCTTGCCCATGGCATCGAACAGATCGGCATAAAATCCGGTGGGATAATAAACGATCGGCGCCTCTCGGATCATGCGCGCCTGCTCGGGACTGTAGTCGCTGAAATTGGGGCGCACACCTAAGGTAATCACGTTGCGGCAGTCCCGCAGGCGGGCTTCCAGGGCGATTACGGTGCGGCCTGTGGTCATCTATATACCCCTTTATGGTTCCGCGTTCAACGTTCTGGGTTCAGAGTTAAGAGCGCTTTTAGCGGTTGGCCTTTGGCTTTTAGTCGGTGAACCGTCTATCAGGCTTCTTTCTTCTGGCTTCTTCGTTTGCTTTCCGACCGCCGATTTCTGACGTCCGACCTCTGGCCTTTCGATCCCGATTCCGATTTCGGCTCCAGACACCTGACGCCTGATTCCGTGTGTTCAACCTTCAGTCTTCAGCCTTCCACCTTTTACCTGTCTTATTCCGGCGGCGGCAGCTTGAACGTTTCCGGTCCGACCGGTTCATTGACCCAATACCGATCTATATCCAGAACGATACGGTCGGTCGTCCCGGATTGAATCGTCAAGGTCCTGGGCACTACAACCCCCCCCACTTCCCGCGTAGCGCCGATGTCGACGCTGTAACGCATTTCTCCGGTTTGCCGGAAGGCTTCAAAGCGGGTGATGGTCGGCCGGGAGGCGGCCGAAACCGCTTTTCGAAAATACACCCGCCCGATTCTGTTCCACCACTTTTTCAGTACCAGAATGCCTTCCTCATCCGTTCGTCCGGATGTAACCCTGGCGCGGTCATATGCAAAGTCAGGGAAACGGCCGGCTAAAATGAGGGACAGACTGTTTACGTCCAGAGGCAGGTTCAGGGCTGCTCTGATGCGATGGTCCTCCAGAGCTCCTTTTTGGTAGGTCCCGCTGGTATGATCTTGCAGGGCAAATTCGGTTTCATTGGCGGCGGCGGTTATCAACGGGCGCCCATCGAGCCCAATAACCGTCAGCCGAATTTTATCCGGCACCTGGCTGACCCAGGCGATCCGCAGACGCTGACGGCTACCGGCATGATTGAGTTCCAGGTGGCCAATGCCTTTACAAATGGTCAATGTCCGGTTGGCATTTTCAAGAATCCGAACCAGTTCGGCGCCATCTCCCCCGGGCGCATCAGCCGGCCCCGGCACAGCGGCGCAGGCGGTCTGCAAAGCGAGGATCAAGGCCAGCAAGATGCAGCGGCTGTGCATCACTCGGCCGGGCCTCCTTTTAGGTCCTGAATTTTCTTCTCCAGCGCTTCCTGGTCTTTCTCCTTGACTTTAAGCGCCCGCTCGAAGCTCTTCAGGGCTTTGCGACGATTGCCCATTTTCAGGTAGGCATCCCCGAGATGTTCGAGAATAATGGGGTCGTCGGATACAAGCTCTACCGCTTTTATCAACATTTCAAAGGCTTCTTCATAGCGTCCCTGTTTGAAGAACACCCAGCCCAAACTGTCGGTGATATATCCGTCGTTCGGTTTGTATTCCAAAGCCTTGGTGATCAGTCTTTCCGCTTCATCGAGATTTTTGCCCATATCCGCATAGGTGTATCCCAGATAGTTCATGGCGCTGGCATGTTCGGCATCCATCTGGATGACCTTTTTCATTGCCGCGATAGATTCATCCTTGTCCCCCATTTTGTCATAAACAACCCCGAGACGAAATTGGATCTTTACATTTTCAGGATCTTGCGCCTGCCCATCAAGCAGGGCGGCCAGGGCTTTGTCCAATTCCCCGACATCTTCATAGAGGGTTCCCAGATAAAAGTAGAATTCGGGCTTGGCCGGGTTCTGAACAATGGCCTGTTGCATATGGGCAATGGCCTTTTCCGGCTGCTCCTGGTCCTGGTATAAAAAGGCAATGCGAACGATGGCATCATCGTAAAACCGGTCCTGCGGTATCAGTTTCTCCATTTCCTGGATGGCATTGGCCGGCCGTTGCTGTCCTTCATAGGCCACCCCCAGCAGGTAATTCAGATCGCGACTGGCGGGTCCGCTTTGCAGAATACCAGTCAGCAGGATAACAGCTTCTCGGTAGAGTTTCGGATCGATATACAGGCGCACCATATCCCTGGCGACCTGGAGGCCGGATCGGCTGCGTTGCCCCAGATCCGACAACAGAGGGGTTGCTTCAGCCGAGCGCCCCTGATCGGCGTAGAGCAATGACAAGGCCAGGGCGGCCTTGATGTTCTTGGGGTTCCCCTCCAGCACCTGGCGGTACATGTCGATGGCCTGGTCTGTGCGTCCACCGGCAGTATAGATTGCCGCCAGCTCAAACTTTGGTTCCTCCAGGTCCGGCTTAATCTGCAGGGTTTTTAGAAAGGCTTTTTCCGCGCTGCGCTTGTGCCCCTGTTGCAGGTGCAGGCGCCCCAAAAAGAAGTGTCCTACATAGGCTTGCGGATATCGTTTGACCAATTTCCGGTATACGGCCATGGCCTTGGTTTCAGATTTCATCCGGGTGTAGACGCCGCCCAGAAACAGATACGCGTTTTGTTGCTCGGGAGCGATCTCGATGATCTTTTCATAGGCTTGCGCAGCCCCTTCCAGATCGGTTTTGTCCTCGAGCAACCGGCCATAGATATTCAACAACGGTGTATCCTGCGGGTGCCGCTCCAAGGCCGCCGCAACAACCGCCAGGGCCGCGTGGGCATCTTTCTTGTTCAGGTGCAACAGCGCCAATTCGCGCTGGATGAAAGCGCTGTCCGGGTCGAGCTGACCGACTTTGTCCATTAATTCAATGGCATCTGTCAGCTGACCCTTGTTTTTAAAAAACCTGGAGAGGGCGAAATAATAATACCTTTGGGCGGCGTGCTCGGGTACGGCTGGAGCGGTTTTCTCCACCTGGGGTTTTACTGATTTCGGCACACAACCCGGGGAGACCGCCAGAAACAATACGGCCGTGATTAGGGCGCCGGAAACCTGGAAAAAGCGGTTAGTCCGGGGCAATATCGTCTGTATAGGAGGCAAAATCGGGCAGTCCCTTTTTAAAGAATTCACGCATTTTTTTGATTATATTTTTTTCGATCTGCCTGACACGCTCCCGGGAAATGCTATAGCGGTCACCTATTTCCTGCAGTGTGACGGGACTGTCTGAAAAAATACGCTGATCAAAGATTTCGAGTTCGCGGGGTGTCATCTCGGCCCGGAACTCACGAATTTTCTCATGGAGCAACGACTCCATCTCCTTTTTCGCAACCTGATCTTCAATCGACGCTTCATCCGTATCCATAAACTCCATGCGTTCCGTGTCGGAATCATCCTTCAGCGGTGCGTCCAGGGATACGTCCCAGCCGTCCAGCCGCTGGTCCATATCGATGATCTCCCGTTCCGAAACCCCAAGCCTTTCCGAAAGCATTTTCGGCTTGGGATCAAATCCCTGCTCAATGAGTTTCTGTTTTTCCTTTTTTAACTTGAAAAACAGTTTCCGCTGCCCCTGGGTGGTCCCGATTTTTACAAGGCGCCAGTTATCCATTATAAATTTGAGGATATAGGCCTTTATCCAGAAGGACGCATAATAGGAAAATTTTACATTTTTATAGGGGTCGAATTTACGGACGGCCTGCATGAGCCCGATATTTCCCTCCTGAATCAGATCCAGCAGGTTCTGCATCCAGACCCGCTGATACTCGAGGGCAATTTTCACCACGAGTCTGAGATTGGAGGTAATCAGGACATAGGCGGCATCCGGGTCCTGGTGTTCTTTCACCTTAATGCCCAGTTCTCGTTCCTGTTCGCGGGTCAGCAGGTTGTATTGGCTGATCTCCAACAGGTAGCGCTGCAGCGGATCAAACTTAACGACGGATTTTTCGGGTGCGGCGGCCGGGGGTTTGGCGGCGCCTACTTTAACGACTGCCTTTTCGGCGCCTTTCTTCTTGGCCTTGGCGGGGGCCTTTTTCGAGGCCTTGGCTGCCTTCTTCGGGGCCTTGGCCGCTTTCTTCTTCGGGACCTTCTTGCTCGCCGCTTTCTTCGGGGCCTTGGCGGCTGCCTTTTTCGGACTCTTGGCCGCAGCTTTCCCGGCAGCCCTGGCAGGTGCCTTTTTCGGGGCTTTGGCGGGTGCTTTCTTGGGGGCCTTGCCGGCGGCCTTTTTTTTAAGCTTTGCGGGCGCCTTTTTGGGGGCTTTGGCAGGTCCCTTTTTTTTGGCCGTCGCTCTCTTTTTTTTCAATTTAAAGTGCCTGTGTTTTCAGTAGATCTCGGTTCAAATTTTTAGTAGACTTGGATACTATGTTGTGTTAGCAGTCTTCTCTCCATGCGCCTGTAGCTCAGTTGGATAGAGCAACGGACTTCTAATCCGTAGGTCGCAGGTTCGAATCCTGCCAGGCGTACCACATAAATTTAATGGGATATCAATTAATTACAGGATTTTCCGCTTACTCGGCAGTGCGTGTTATCCTGTTGCTTGATATCCCTTTTTTACTTCTCCTGTCGTTGGCGCAATTCAAAACCTTTTAACTATAACATCATATGACGCCGGCATCAAGGCCGGAGCGCACCGAAATTGCATCAAATTTTTAGATTTCCGTTTCGGAGACAACCCTATTTTTACCTGCGTGTTTGGCCGCGTAAAGGGCCTTGTCAGCCCTTTCAATCACTGCGATTTCGGTGTCCCCCGACCGATAAGCGCTGACCCCGACACTGATGGTAATGGCCAGTTCTATCTCTTCACCATCCACCTCGACCCGGTAACTGGTCTCGGCAATGGCCTTGCGGATATGCCTGGCCTTCTTGAGCGCATTTTTTAGGGAAGCGCCCGGCAGGATAACGGCAAACTCCTCGCCGCCATAGCGGGCCGGGAAATCTTCCGCCCGAATGTATTCACGGCATTTGTGGACCAGCGACACGAGGACGCGGTCACCCAATGGGTGCCCATGGGTGTCGTTGATCTGTTTGAAATCATCTATATCGATCATCAGCAGAGCAAAGGGGGCCTGCATGACGGAATTGCGCTGCACCAGGTTTTTCATTTGCCGGTCGAAGGCTTTGCGATTGTAGGCATCGGTCAAACCATCGCGCATCGATTCCTCCCTGGCTTTGGCCAATTCCACACTGAGGTTTTCAACCTGCTGGGACAGGATCTCCACCCGACCCTTGTCGCTGGATTCTTTATCCTTTATGGCCAGCCGAATGTTCTCCACCTCCAACTTCAGGGCACTTTTAATTTTACGGATATCGTCGAGCTGGATGATCTCTTCCAGTTTCTCACTCTGTTCATAAACCTTTAGGTTAAAATCCTCATTTTCGGCATTTACATTGGCCATGGCTTTGGTGAGCAGTTCGATAATATCACGGAATTCTTTTTCACGATCGCTCAAATAGGCTTTCTGTTTATCAATGAATTCAGCTATTTCAACCTTATGCTGCTCGAAGCGCCGCTCCGGGGGGCTGGCCCAGCCACCGGCCGCGAGTTTATCCAGGACTGTATTGAGGCGCTTGCGGAACGTATCCGGTTCGATTTCACGGATATCCAACACAGACTCCTTGATAAACAGCAGCAATGATCGGACGGCACCCTCCCAGAATGCGGCCCGGGGGTCTGCAGCCTCGAGCTGTTTTTCGTCCGGGTCCGGCTGATCTTCCCCAATCAGTCTGGCATTCAGGGCCTGCGCTTCCTTGTCCAATTTTTTTTTGCGTTTACCAAACAACCCCATTGATCCTCCACGCGCCATTTCTCTATTAGTGCACCCGGCCGCAGCCACCTTACAAAAAATCGCATCTGCCACTCACCCAGCTACCAGACTTCAGTCTAAATTGAAAACGCTATCGGGATCGAAATCGGTTGCGGAAACGTCATGCGGGTCCCAGTTTCGATAGCGATTTCGATACCGATATTGGATTAAAATTTCATGAAAACCAAAAGCTGGGTCGTATACCCTTATTGGAATGGTTGCCGGTCAGACCTGATCTGCTATCTCTTGAACGGCCCGGGCCGCTTCGCCATCCGGGGTCCGCTCTAAAAAGGGCACCTGTTCGCGTATGGCTTGACTGACATCCGTATCATGTGGGATTGCCCCCAGAAAGCGCAGGTCCAGCTTTAAAAATCGCTCGGCCACATCCTTCAGGTTGTTGAAAACCCCCAGAGCTTCCCGCACATCCGTCACATTGTTCAATACCAATTGAAAGGTCTGGCGGCCATATTTCTGCGCCAGCACCTTCATCATGGCATAGGCATCCGTAATGGATGTTGGATCAGGCGTTAAAAGAATCACAATCTCATCGGCGATACTGGTAAACCAGAGAACCGATGTACCGATACCGGCGGCAGTGTCAATCAACACATACTCGAAAGACTCCGCTACCGCCTGTAAATACGTGCCGATGCGTCCCTGCTCATCCGGACCCAGATCTACCATTTCGGGTATTCCGGAAGTGGCCGGCAGAACACCGAAGTTATCGCTTGGAAAACAGATGCTCTCCATCAAAGCGCCGCCCTCCATAACATCGCGAATGGTTTTCTGTACGGAAATACCCAGCAACAGATCCACGTTGGCCAGTCCGAGATCACCGTCGATCAAGAGCACACGGTGGCCCCTGGCCACCAGAGACATGGAAAGGTTCACGGCAAAGCTGGTTTTACCTACCCCGCCTTTGCCGCTGGTAATGCAGATTGTTTTGGCATTGAGCATATGATTCACTTTTTCCTCTTTAAAAACAGTGGCTTGCGTTCTTGGGCAGTCACTTCGGTGGCCGGTCGCGCCACGCGCGCTTGGTCGTAGCAAACCCGGTTGCGGCCTTCATTTTTGGCTGCCAGTACGAACATGTCCACGCGGTGGATAAAGGCATCCGCCGTGAGGCTTTCTCCCTCGCGGTATTCGTCGACACCAAAACTCGCGGTTAGCTGAATGGTTTCATTATCCAGATCGATCGGTGCCGTCGATAGCTCCCGGCGGAGTCTTTCCGCCGCCTTGATAGCATCCCGAATTCTGGTATTGGGCAGAATAATCACAAACTCCTCGCCTCCATAGCGACAGGGGATATCGATTTTGCGTAGTTGGGTTTTCCAGATTTCCGCGGCCGCTTGTAAGGCCAGGTTTCCATGTTCATGCCCGTAGGTATCATTTACCTGTTTGAAATGATCGAGGTCCACCATGATCAGACCGGTCGTCAGGCCTGTCCGGCGGGTCCGTTCCATTTCACGCTCCAGGGCGCTCTTTAGGAACCGGAAATTGAAAAGTCCGGTCAGTTCATCTACACTGACCAGTTTGCGCAGCGCCGCACGCTCCCGGCGCAAGCGTTCCAGGTCCGCCGGCAGCGGGCAGTCCGGATGGTCATGGGGGCATTTGGAATTTGTCATAAGCGTTTTACAAAGTCGGTTATTATCCGGTGCACATGCTGGGAGCCTTCCCCCAGGATGATCCCGTGGCGGTCAAAATTGAGCAGTATATAGGTTTTGTCCTTGGAAGCCAGTTTCTTGAAAACCAATCGTGATCCGTCCGGATTGACAACCGGATCACCCTCGGCCTGTAACACCAGGGCGGGGATGTCGATAGTTTCCAGACGGCTGGAAATGTAGTCCATCAATTTTTCCAACTGGTGCACCCCCGCAACCGGATTTCTGAAATAGTTGATATGGGGATTTTCGGGCCGATTTTCAACAAATGTTTTCCGGGCGCCCTCTAATTTCACTTTTTTCATCAATTTGTTCCATGCGTCAACGGCCGGCACGAACCGTGCCGAAAGATCCTTGAGCTGCATGGGCGGCGAGATGGCAAACACGCCGGCCAGGTCTTTCACCCGGCCGGCAAGCTCAAGTGCCAGGCCGGCCCCGTTGGAAAAGCCGCCGGCCACAACTTTCCGACACAGGGTGCTGATTAGGGCATAGCCGGCATCCACCGATTCGATCCAGTCCGTGTACTGGCGGGCAGCCAGATCTTCAGGGGCGGTGCCGTGTCCTTTGAGACGGGGCGCATACACCCAATACCCCATGCGCCCCAGGGCAAGGGCCAGTTCCCGAACTTCGGCCGGCGCGGCCATGTAGCCGTGTACAAGCAGCACGCCGGGTTTACCCGGCCGGCCTTTGATCAGGAAAGGCGCGCCGACGGTCTTATCATGCGATTCACCGGTCAGGCTGTATTTGGCATAGTCACGATCGAATTCGCCCTCCATCTGCCGGGTCAACTGTCGGGCCACCTGTTTGCGAATCCAGGCGTCCGGGGTCCAGGCAATGCGTTTGAGTCGCGTTAAAAGCGGCTGTAATGGTTCAACTTCATTAGCAATTACCGCTACCGGGTTGTCGACGCGCACACGATGAAAATCAAACACCGGCCCGAAAGTTGACTTTTCACGGGTCAGGCGGCCATCTTCCAGGCAGGCATCGCATTTATCCAGGGCAAGATCTAAAAAATCCCTGATCCGGCCGTAGCGATCATCGGTCAAAAGATGGGTCTGGCTCTCGGCCAGGCTGTCATGGGGAAACAAATGCATGGCCACGAAATCTATTTCAGCCGCCAAAAACGCTTTGCGTTTCAAGGCGTCCAGATCGATGGACTTCAGGGGCATCATTTTAAAAATCGATGCCAACAGGTGGTCGTGGTTCACCGTGGTCATACTGTAAATTTCAGCCATATACCGCTGCATGATCTGCAGGGCCTTGGTACGCATGACCGGCCTGGACGGAATGGGCTCATCGAAATAGATAGGTTTAACAACGTGGATGTCGGCCTGGATCGCCTGGTCGTCCAGGTAGGACTTGACGTCCAAAGGCCGGCCGAAACGTACATCTACGTCTACCCCGGCCAGCAGCATATTACCCTCGGTCATCAGTTCCTCGAGAAACCGTTCCGGCAGATCATTTTTCAAACGACCCACAAACCGGCTGATCAGGTTTTCCCGAGCCCTGATTGGGTAATACGTGATATTTACCGGAATGATACGGGTCTGACCCCGTAAAACCGGCTCAATATCGTCAATCCCGAATTTATCCAAGACCCGCAGGGCCTCTTCCGGCAAAGTTTTGGCCATTGCCCTGAGCCGCTGGCGATAAAATTCGGTCCGCAGGGCCAGGGTGGCCGCACCGGAATGCGGCCGGTGTTGCCCATCGGCATGAGCAACGATAAACTTCCCTTTTTCAAAGGTTTTTTTGCTTTTTACCATTCTGCCTTCGGGATAGATGATCCAGGAGGCTTCCCCGGTCAGCAGGGACTTGACCATCAGCAGGTCACGATCGGGATTCTGGGTGGAAACAACCCCGACACTGTCAAAAAACGAAGAGAGGGCCGGGGTGAAAAGATCGCTGGCAGCCAGGGACCAGATGTGCTGACCGGTGAGATTGTGGATGTAGGTGGGTAAAATCAGCGTTTCCAGCCGGGTAAAATGGTTGATCACGAAAATATCACTGCCGGGGGTTAGGTTGTCCTCACCGTGCACGCGTACCTTGGCTCTGGAAAGGCTGCTTAGGGCCTTCACGGCCAAGCCGGTCGAGTGATAGGCGTAGCGGTTCAAGTTACCTCCGGCAAACAGGAGCGCGTGTTTTGGTATAGCTTCAAGTCCATCACCCGATATTATGCAAAATATAAACCGGAAATACAATGCAGCTGCTAAAAAATGTCTATTTTCCAGTCAGATGCCTAAACGGAACATTTTTTAGGTTTAGGTGGTTTTGTTTTTCCCTGCGCCTCTGCGTCCCTGCGCGATGCCAGCATCCTTTTCACATTAAACCAAAAAGCCTTTCCTCGTGCAGAGTCGCAGAGGCGCAGAGAGAACCATATATTGTTCCGGCTTTGCCGGCTAAGACCAAAATACTTGATTAAGATTTATATCAGGATTGAGAAAACATACAACGGGTGCCCAGGTGACCTGCCCCACGACCAGCCGGTTGGTATAGGAACATGCCGTCAACAACCTGGCGCTCCCGCCAGGTATTGGTTGACAGTGGTTCGGGAACTCATTAAGTTAAGTGCTCACTTTAAGGGCCGGTGCGGCCGGCGTTTTGCATGGTTTAGCGGAGGTTTACTGTGTATTCCAAAATCCTGATCCTGCGGTTTCCGAAAACCGAAAGTCGCAAACCCATCGTTTGTTCATTGGCTCGCGACTATGATTTGATATTCAATATCCTGAATGCCACGATATTGCCCCGCAAGGAAGGCATTATGGTGCTGGAACTATCCGGTGCCCGCAAAAATTTCAAAAATGGTGTAAAATACCTCAGGTCTCAGGGTGTCCAGGTCAAAAATGCCTCCCAGGAGATCAAGCGCAACAATCAGAAATGCACCCACTGCGGAGCCTGCACAGCCGTCTGCCCGACCGGCGCGCTCGCCGTTAGCCGGCCGGATATGCGGGTGGAATTCAAACAAAAAGCCTGTAGTGTCTGCGAGTTATGTGTAACCGCATGCCCATCCCGGGCCATGGTGGCGACGCCGATCAACCAATCCTTTTTTCAATGAGCGCCCCGACTGCCATCGCACTGAGCGGAGGTGTGGACTCCCTTTTTGCTGCGTATCTGCTCAAAAAGGCCGGAAAGTCTGTCATCGGTCTACATTTTCTCAACGGTTTTGAACCGTATTACATCCCCACAACAACAGATGCCGACCCACAACAGCCCATTTTAATTCGAGACCCAGTCAAAGCCGGATACGAACATCTGCATGCCGATCTCCAGCGGATGGTTGCCGCTCTGGATATCCCCTTATTTATTTATGATTGCGCCGCCCCCTTTCGCAACCAGGTTATCGACTATTTCCAGAGCGCTTATCGGTCCGGGGAAACCCCGAATCCCTGCATGGTCTGCAATCGGCGCATCAAGTTCGGCAGCCTGCTTGCAGCCGCCCAAGGACTCGGCGCCCTTCATCTGGCAACCGGGCACTATGTTCGGACCCGAACCGCGCCCGATGGACGGGTACACCTGTTGAAAGGTGCGGATCCCCGAAAGGACCAGGCCTATTTTCTCGCCCGTTTGCACCAGGATCAGTTGGCCGCCGCCCGTTTCCCCCTTGGAGAAATGGAAAAACACCAGGTCATCGACCAGGCGGCCCGCAAAGGGCTGCAGCCCATGGCAAGCGAGGAGAGCCAGGACGTATGCTTCATACGCGACCGGGCCTATGGGCGTTTCCTGACAGATACGCTCGGGTTCAATCCATCGCCGGGCGACATTGAAGATCTCGAAGGTACCCGCCTTGGTCGGCATCAGGGTCTGCACCTGTTTACCATCGGTCAGCGCCGGGGGATCAATTGCCCGTCGAGCGAACCTTATTACGTTTACGATCTCGATACCGACCGCAATGTCCTGGTCGTCGGCCGCAAGGCCGATCTGGCCTCACGACACTGCAACGTGTATGATATCAATTGGATCATTCCACCGGCGTCCAACTCTTCGAAGATGCAGACCCGGGTGCGCTATCGCAGTCCGGCCGCAGATGCCCGGGTAACGCTGACAAGCCCGGACTCCGCCGAGGTGGCATTCGCGCAGCCGCAATCCGCCATTACACCGGGCCAGGGGGCCGTTTTCTATGCCGGTGACGAGGTTCTGGGTGGCGGCTGGATCTCCCGGGCGAATCAATAATGCCTAAATACACTGTTATTACGTTAGGTTGCAAGGTTAATCAGTACGAGTCAGCCGGATTGGAAGAAAGCCTGAAAGCCAGAGGTTGGTTGCCGCTGGCCAGCGGCGAAGCAGCCGATCTATGCATCATCAATACATGTACCGTGACAGGCAAGGCTTCCATGCAGGCCCGACAGGCCATCCGACGGGCGGTGCGCTCTCATCCCGGGGCTCGCGTCGTGGTCACCGGCTGCTACGCCCAGACCGAACCGGAAGTGTTGGCCGAAATAGAAGGGGTCACGGCCGTCATCGGTCAGGCTGACAAGGATAACATCCCTGAACTTATAGACAATGCTGTTGTAGCGGGCAATTCGAGCCTGACATCCCGATACACAGATATTCGCCGGATCAAATCCTTCGGTAGTCTGCCGGTTTCAGGGTTTGACCATCGAACCCGCCCCTTTTTAAAAATTCAGGATGGATGTGACGCTTTCTGTTCGTACTGTATCGTACCCCACGCCAGGGGCCGGAGTCGGAGCATGGCCGTGGAAGCGGTACTGGACAATTTGAGCAAACTCGACGCCCGGGGCTATCGCGAAGTTGTCCTCACCGGTATCCACCTGGGCTGCTACGGTCAGGACCATAGTCCCCAGACAGATCTTTTTGAGATGCTGTTGAAAATCGAAGCATCTGATTTTAAAGGCAGAATTCGATTAAGTTCCATAGAGCCATTGGAATTGTCGGATGACATCATCCGCCTGATGGGTGGTTCTCCCAAATTTTGCCGTCACTTTCACATCCCGCTGCAAAGCGGTGATGACCAGATTCTGGCGCGCATGAAACGGCCCTACAGGGCCGATCTCTTCCGGAACCGGGTAGAGCAGATTATCGCCCAGGTTCCAGACGCGGCGATAGGCGTGGACACCTTGATCGGGTTCCCGGGAGAAGACCAGGATGCCTTTGACCGTACCTATCAGATGATCCGGGATTTGCCGGTTGCCTATCTGCACGTGTTTCCTTTTTCACGCCGCAAGGGCACGCCCGCCCACCACTATCCGGATCAGGTGGCCCCGGACCTTGTCAAAACCAGATGCAACCTGATGCGCACCCTCGGAAGGGAAAAACGGGAGGCCTTTTACCGTCGGGCAATCGGCCGCGCGATGAACGTCGTGGTGGAATCGCAGCGGGATGCGGTCACCGGTCTTTTGAAGGGGTTTACATCGAATTACATTCCAATTTTACTGGATGGTGAAGATTCACTCAAGGAAAAATTAGTTAAAGTAACAATTGATAGAATAGATAAAAATAAAAATGTTTATGGATCGTTAAATTAAAAAACCTATCGAGTTATAGTGGTGTCAGCCGGGATGCCATCCAATATCGCTGAGTGCTGTAAGGCATTGCGCCCTACCCGGAACGAGACAATTCCCATAGAGCGTCCCGGGCCCGATCTTCGCTAGGCTTTACTTTCAGGTAAAAACGATTATACTTGTGCCGGCAACTTGGCTGGTGTATAAAACCTCCCGAAATATCCGCAACTTGGCAACGGAGTTGATATGGTTGTAAAGGCTCATAAAAAAATTAGAAAAACAGATCAGTACGATGTCATCATTGCCGGCGCCGGACCGGCCGGGTTGTTTGCAGCCTATTACCTGTGTGAAAATTCGGATCTGAGTGTTCTCTTGATCGACAAGGGCAAACGGCCGCTGAACCGCAAATGCCCGATCAAGGATGACCAGATCTGCATGAAATGCAAGCCGTGCAACATCCTCAGTGGCGTGGGCGGAGCCGGCCTCTTTTCCGATGGCAAACTCAACTATATCCACAAACTCGGGAAGACGGACCTGACGGAGTTTTTGCCCTTGAAGGCCGCCCGGGATTTAATCGATGAAACCGAATTGATCTTCAACCGGTTCGGTATGGATGCCCCGGCCTATCCCACCGATATGGCATCGGCTCGGCAGATTCGCAAAAACGCCAAGGTGCACGGCATCGACCTGCTGATCATCAAGCAAAAACACCTCGGCAGTGACTGTCTGCCGGCCCATATCGTCGATATGGAAAAATACCTTAGAAACAAAGGTGTTACCATACACACCTCGGAAGAGGTCAAAGATGTGGAAGTGTCCGACAACTGCATCACCGGTGTGGTAACCACCCGCCGAACGTATAAAACCAGCCACGTCATCCTGGCCCCGGGAAGGGTCGGGGCGAACTGGATGGGCCAGCTGGCCCAAAAATACAACATCGGGTTGAGCCAGCGGGGCATCGAAGTAGGCGTCCGGGTGGAAGTCCACAATGACATCATGCAGGACCTGTGCAGCATCATCTACGATCCGACCTTCTTTGTGCAAACGGTCAAATACGACGACCAGACGCGTACGTTCTGCACGAACCTCGGTGGATTTGTGGCCCTTGAAAACTATAAAAATTTCGTCTGTGTAAACGGCCACGCCTTGAGGCACACCAAATCCGAAAATACCAATTTTGCCTTTCTGTCAAAAGTTGTCCTCACGGAACCGGTCACCGACAACCAGGCCTATGGAGAGTCCATCGGCAGCCTGGCCACCTTGATCGGCGGCGGGAAACCGATCCTGCAACGTTTCGGTGATCTGAAACGCGGCCGGCGAAGTACCTGGAACCGGGTAAACAAAGGATATATCGAGCCAACCTTGACCAACGTGGTTTGCGGTGATATCGCCATGGCCCTACCCGAGCGCATCCTGACCAACATCATCGAAGGCCTGGAAAAGCTCAATCATGTGGTACCGGGCGTGGCCAATGACGAAACCCTGCTCTATGCCCCCGAGATCAAGTTTTTCGCCACCCAGGTAGAAACGACTGCCGATCTCGAGACCAGCATCACGGGCATGTACGTAGCCGGGGACGGTCCCGGCGTGGCCGGCAACATCGTATCCGCCAGTGCCACCGGCCTGATTCCGGCCAAACATATTATCCAGGCCCTGTCCAAATGAGGTTCGCGGAGGAATACGTAGCCGAGGAAAGCCATTATGAGCAGTAATCCTAAAGAAAAACAAGATTTTACGATATCACAACTTGCCGAGGAATTCGATATCAGCACCCGAACGATTCGATTTTATGAAGAGAAGGGCCTGATTGCCCCCCGTCGCTCGAAAGGTAATCAGAGAATTTACACGCGACGGGACCGGGCCCGCCTGAAACTTATTTTACGGGGAAAAAGGTTCGGCTACTCCCTGGATGAAATTTCCGAAATGATGGGCATGAACGATATCGATATGAACGAGGCGGACCAGATCCGGAAGGCCCTAGAATACGGCGACCGCAAGCTACTGGAAATCCGGACACGCGTGGAGGAGTTGAAGTTGCTTGAGCAGGACATTCGCGCGGTCAAAGGCAAGCTGATCGAACGTCTGGCGGAAATCGAAGCGGACAAATAATAGCGGCCTAAAGGGGCTTTTGGCCACTTTTAGCAATACTTTACCTTTATAAACCTTACCATCCGTAATTCCATACTTTTCAAAATACAATCTATCCCGAAGAACTTGTTACAGCGACCGCACGCCAGGACGGTGGCGCCTATTTCATGCCCCTCTCCTGCTTGATGCTTTCGTAGGCTTCCTGAATCTCCCTGAATTTTTCGGCGGCAAATTTGGTGAACTCCTCGGGCAGTCCTTTGGAGGCAATTTTATCCGGGTGATATTCCGCCACCCGCTTGCGATACTGTTTCTTGATTTCACTGTCCGGATCGTTGGGTGAACACCCCAGGATGCCGTAGTACTTATTCACATCCTTGATGTAGCGCGAGCTGATCTGGCGATAGTGATCATCGGTGAAATTGAAAATACGCACCGCAGACAGGATCAGCTGCTCCTCCCGGGGACTCATGGTACCGTCGGCAAGCGAAACGCGCAGCATGATATCCACCATCAGGTCCAACAACTGCGGTTGCCCCCTGAATTGGCCATAAAATTGCTGGGCGAAACTCTCAAAGGTCTCGGGGGATTGGACGGCCGTTCGGAACACATTCATGGCCACCTGCCGGCTCTGGGGATCGAGGTTCAGGTCATACAACATGAATTTTTCAATGGAGTCGATTTCCTCTTGGGAAACCCGGCCATCCGCCTTGGCCAGTTTGGCCAGCATGGAGAAGGCCCCCACAAAAAAGATAAATTGGGCCTGCTCTCCAGTCGTTGGACCAGGCCCGACGGCCGGGCCACCTTCCAGATAGCGCTCATCGCTTTTATCGAAAGCATGCCCGAATGCCGCTCCGGCAATCGCACCCAAAGGCCCCAGCAGGGCAAATCCGATGGTTCCACCGACAACTTTACCAATGATCCCCATTTTTACACTCCGTGCGCTCTATTCATTTCCCGTTCAGAAGTCTGGATTTTCACGCTGCCAGACCACTTGGTCTTTGATTTCATTCAAGATGAAATACCGTTTCAGGGTGCGGGCCAGTTCTTCCCGGGTGGGCTTTTCTCCGGTGACTTCAGAAATGAAATGTTCTATAAGTTCAATAGCTTCTACGATTCAGGATTCAATTTCCGCCATGGCCGCTGTCCTGTTGGCAATTTGTTCGGGTCAGCATAATCGCTTGCGGCAATTTTAGCAAGAGGGCAAGCCGTCTCCTCTCGTTCAGCGCTGGACCGGATGGCAACTACAAGCGGTAACGCCGGCGGCTTCCGGCTATTGTCAGCGATGTTTGTCGACCCCAATTCGCCGACACATATATGCTACCGGGCATCGACTGCAAAAAGGTGAAATGGGCCTGCAGATCACCTGCCCGAAAGCCACCAGGAGTTCATTGTAGCGAATCCAGTGTTTACGGGGTAGTTTTTGGCGCAGGGCCATCTCAGTATCATCCGGCCGCTTGGTTTTCATATAACCGATCCGGTTGCTGATGCGGTGCACATGGGTATCGACACAGACACCCGCTTTCCCGAAGCCTTCAATAAGGACCAGGTTAGCGGTCTTGCGGCCCACGCCGGGCAGTTCCAGAAGCGCGGTGAGGGTATCCGGCACCTCGCCCGCGTACCGGTCCAGTAAAATGGCGCTGATCTCCTTGAGCCTTTGTGCCTTGGTGATATAGAAACCCACCGGGTAGATCAGTTGCTGCAATTCCTTTTCATGCAGTCGAAGTATCTGCCGCGGTGTCCGGGCACGTTCAAAAAGACGGGTGGATGCCGTAGCCGTGACTTCATCCTTGGTTCTCAAAGAGAGGACAGTTGAAACCAGGACTTCGAAAGGAGTGGCGCCTTTGTTGGACAGCAGGGTAATGACCGGCGCCTGCCAGTGGGTGTAGGCCTGGCTTAACGCATCGACAAATTCGTCAATATTCAGTTTTTTCAATTAGTTTCCGTACATACTAGTTTTGAGCCGATGGGGTACGATGGGGCTGCGCGATCTGGCGCTATATCCGTCCGGGCATGGAACTCGGTGCAAGGGAAAGGATCATCAGCCGGCCGGGCGGTAACTGCCCGGCCGGATCGTGGTTGCCTGGTGATTGGATGGCACGTTTAATCTTTCGGATGGCACGCCACACAGCTGGTAGGTCCGGTTTTTTCGAGCTGTCCCTCAACCGTGCGTTTGGACATTTCGAGGGCCTTGTTCTTGGCCTGTATGGACTTGTGGCAGCCAATACAGGCTTTGTGATACGCTTCCTTGAAGTAGGCGATCTTGTCACCCTCTTTGGGGGCCTTCAGCTCGTCATGGCAGCCGGAGGTCATGCAGCTCATGTCATCGTCCCCGTATTCCCAGGTATGATGGCAGTCCTGACAATTGATCGCAAAATGAGCGGAATGGGGAAAATCGACGGGAGCCCGCTTAGCCTCGACTTCCTGTGGCGCCGATAGTTCAATATTGCCTAAGGGGATACACATTTCGTCCGCAAATGAACTGGAAAAACAGACTACACTTGCCAGCACCAAACAAAACAGGATCACCAATACTCTGTTCATCCTATCTGACCTCCTCGTGAGATTAAGAAATACACAGACCGACTCTAATTGTTATTGAATCAGGCAGGCGGAATACCTTTACCCGCCTGGTGAAAGCGTCCGTAAGGCAACCAGCCCGGATACTGTCCCGTGGCCGAATGCTGACCCACTTTCCTTATAAAATTAAGCGCAAACGTGCAACCACTATTTTTGCCTCGGCCCGTTTTCCTTCTCAAAGCCGGGCGCCGCGCAATAGAAATTGATTGGGTCTATCATCCCTGAGCTCCGCTAGCATAACGAATCGGATCAAAAATGGCGCTTCCGAGCCACCTTGTTTGCAAGATATCCGGTGATTTCCGTTCTCAAGCAGCGGCTTGATCCTGGGCCTGGCTCTGGATGGCCATCACCCGCGCGGGCATGGGCGGGTGCGAATAGTTCAAGAACACATACATCGGATGCGGCGTTAAGTTCGTAAGATTATCGGCCGCCAATTTTTTCAACGCCGCTATCATGGCCGTCGGGTCACCGGTGACCGCTACGGCAAAGCGATCGGCCTCATATTCGTTGCGACGCGACAGGCTGTGCATCATCAGCCCCAGGAAAAAGTCCAGCGGCGCAAACAACAGGGCAAAAAACAGGGCAAAAAACAGGATCCCCGTGTATACGGAAGGTCGCGTTATGTAAAACGCGTCATACAGCCCCGGGTAGGATAGGCAAAATGACAGCAACAGCAGCATCAACCCCATCTGGAGAATGGAGGCGATCATCATTTGCTTGATGTGCTGCCGCTTGAAGTGCCCGATTTCATGTGCCAGAACAGCTATCATTTCCGGAACGGTATGCTTGGCGATCAATGTATCGAACAAAGCAATCCGCTTATTCTGCCCGAACCCCGTGAAAAAGGCGTTGGACTTTTGGGATCGTCGGGAGCCGTCCATGACCAGCACATTATTAAGCGGATAATCCGCCTTCCGGGCCAGGGCCATGATTGCTTCTTTTAGTTGACCTTCCTCGAGCGGCTCGAACCTGTTGAACAAGGGCATGATCCAGGTCGGCGCGATGTATTGCAGCCCAAGGATAAAGAGGGTTACGGCGAGCCAGCACTGCCATCAGGCGTTGCTGCCGGCATATTCGAAAAAGGCCAGAATCCCGGCCAGGGCCGGACCACCGATAACGACGGCCAGCAACAGCCCCTTGATGCGGTCGGACACAAAAGTTGCCGGGGTAGCGGTGCTGAATCCGAAGCGCGCTTCAATCACAAAGGTACTGTAAACGGCAAAGGGCTGGGTTACCAGTGATTTGGCGCCCAGGAGGATACCGATATAAAACGTACCACTCAGTACCGGACCCAAGGACCATTGATGAACCCACTGATCCAAGTACTCAAAACCGCCGACAAACCAGAAAAGCAACAGTAGGGCCAAGTCAAAGGCGGCGGCCGTCCAACCGAAGCTGGTCCGGGTTTTGAGGTATGCCTGAGACTGGCGGTATTTTTCCGGGGGATACACATCCTCAAATCCTGCGGGTGGCTTGTTGGTCTGCCGGCTTAGATTCAATACCTCGGCCAAAATATCGAGCAGAAGGTTAATGGCCAGGGCAACGAGGATGATGATACCGATCAGATTCATGTTTTATAGATCCCTTCGTGCTTGCACAGCGGTGCCGGTCGGCTTTTCATATCCCATCTTATGGAAAAAACGCAAGCGGGGCCTGTTCATTTGATACGTAATTGTGTAGAGTCAGCGGCAACCGCCATTTGGAGATCTGTCATGCCTGAAAAGATCCGTTTCGCCTGCCCCCTGGACTGTTTTGACCTGTGCGGTCTGATCGCAACCGTTGAGAGCGGCCGGGTGACCCGCATACAGGGAGATCCGGACCATCCGGTCACGCGGGGCAAAGTTTGTATCAAGGGTAAAAAACTGCTCGAACGGCTCTATCATCCTGAGCGGTTGCAAACGCCCCTGCTGAAAAAAGGGGGCAATTGGCGGCCGATTTCCTGGAATGAGGCCCTGGACAACATGGCCGCACAACTGGCCCGGATTAAAAGCGAGAGCGGCTCCACCGCCATCCTGCATTACAGCGATGCCGGGTACGGTGGTATTGCCAAAACAGCCGACCGTCTGTTCTTCAACTATTTTGGTGGCGTCACCGTTCCCAAAGGCAGCCTCTGCTGGGCGGCCGGCATGGCTGCCCAGTCCTATGATTTCGGTGTGGCCCGGGGCCACCACCCGGAGGATATCGCCCGGGCGAAGACCATCCTGGTATGTAGCCGCAATCCGGTTTACACCAACATGCACCTGGTCGGATTTATCAATCAGGCCCGGAGCAATGGCGCCAACGTGATTCTGATCGACCCGCTGAAATCCGCTTCAGCCGGTATCGCCGGGCTGCATATTCCGGTACAACCGGGCAGCGACGGGGCGCTGGCCCTGGGTATGTGTAAAATCATTCTTGAAAACGGCTGGGAGGACGCCGACTTTATCGGGCGTCATGTAGTCGGGTATACGGGCTTCCGGGATTATGTGACCAACCTTTCGCTCGATACCGTCGTGGCGGTTACCGGCGTGGACACGGCGCGCCTGCACCAACTGGCCGAAACATATGCCTGTGAGGGCCCCGCTTCCATCGTGGTCGGGTACGGCTTGCAGCGCTACGCCAACGGCGGCAATACCGTGCGCTGCATCGATGCCCTGGGGGCCCTGACCGGCAACATCGGCACCAGCGGCGGCGGCGTCAACTACGCCAATAAGTACATGGCGCACTATCTGAGAGGCGAACTGGCTGCCAGTGAACGCGCTGTAAAGCACCACCGGGTGTTCAGCCTGCCGCGCTTTTCCGAATTCCTGGAAACGGCTGCCGATCCCCCGATTAAAGGCATCTTCATCACCAAGGCCAACCCCCTGGTCCAGATGCCGGACACCAACCGTGCCGTCGCCGCATTCGCCGGCGTTGATTTCAAGGTCGTCATCGACATGTTTATGACCGACACCGCCCGCTATGCCGATATAGTACTGCCCTGTACCAGCATCCTGGAGGAAGAGGATATCATCGCCACCTCCATGTTCTCGCCCTGCCTGAACTACTCCCGCCCGGCTGTGAAGCCGCCGGCCGGGATCATCGGCGAATTTGAAGTGTTTCGGCGCCTGGCTAAAAAGATGGGGCTGGCCGGCTATCCCGATATCGACCAGATTGAATATCTTAAACGGGCGGTCAAGCCGCTCGAAGAGTCCTTCGGCATCAACTGGGAGACTATCCGAAACACCTATGTTACCCTGCCCGGCAACCGGATTCCTTGGCAGGACGGCAAGTTCATCACACCCAGCGGTAAGTATGAACTCTATTCCGAGAAAGCGGCGGCGGACGGACATGCCGCCATGCCCGTCCTTCTCGTACCAACCTCGCCGCCGACGGACTTTCCGCTGCGCCTGCTGACCCCGCATGCCCGCCAATCCATGCACTCGCAGGGTTTTGCCTTTACCGATGCGACCCCCACGGCATTTCTAAACCCTGAGACCGTCCGCACTTACGGCTTGCAGACAGGGCAGACGGCCCGGCTCTCGTCTCCGGCCGGTCAACTCCGGGTCACGGTGGCAGTTGATGGCGGCATCCTGCCGGGTCTGGCAGTCGTTCCCCAGGGCTGGTGGCATAAAAGCGGCCCGGTCAACCTACTTACCGAAATCCGGGTTTCGGACATGGGCAACAATGCCGCCTACAACGAATGCTTCTGCCGAATCGAGCGGATAGACGTGTCATGACCGGGCTGCTGGACCACCACGATTACCTGGGCCGACACTGCTTTGTTCAAAATTGAACAACGAAACAACCGAATTTGAAACCAATTTGTATAATACCGATCGGGCAATCCCGGAAAGTTTTGACATTCCCCCGAAAATCTGGCTTTTTAGCGAGTATTAAAAAATGTCCGCCCGTTTGCATTGCGCCGGAATTTATGTTTTGTATTTGAAGTCTACGCGCCAAGACCTTTTTCTGATTCTGGGAGGAACGTATGTCTGATAGTTCATCAAGCGTGTTGATCCTCGGCGGCGGCATGGCCGGTCTGGCGGCCGCCGATTACCTGCAAGATTGCGGGGTTGCCGTACACCTCGTTGAAAAGACCGAACGTCTCGGCGGCAAGGCCCGCGAGTGGGCCTGCATGGCCACGGAAAAATGTCGCCAGTGCGGGGCCTGTTTGAGTGTCGAACTGGCTGAACGGGTAACCCGCCACGAACATGTAACCACCCTGTTGGAAAGCACCGTCACCAGGCTGGAAAAACAAAACGGCCGCTTCCAAGCGGCTGTCACCGGCCCTGCGCCCGGGCAGCTGAATGTGGACGCCGTATTATTGGCCACCGGCATGACCGTGTTCGATCCGTCCAGCCGGGAAGATCTGGGATATGGCCGGCATGCCAACGTCCTGACAACCGCTGAACTGAATACGATCCTTCAGCAAGAGGCCCTTGCATCCCGTCTGGATGGCAATGCCCAGCCCGCGATTGCCTTCATCCAGTGCGTGGGCTCCCGCAGCCGGGCGGAAGGCCGGGACTATTGCTCCCGGGTCTGCTGCCGCACGGCTGTGCGCCAGGCCAACAAGATCAAACACCTGATCCCGGAAGCCGCACTGACCATCTTCAATATCGACCTGCAGGCCACCGGCAAGGAATTCCGCAGTCAGGTGGCCGCCGCTGAGAAACATGTTGAGTTTTGCCAAGGCACCCCGGCCAAAGTCTTAGCCGACGCAGAGAGTGGACGGCTCACCGTATTTCACGAAGACGGACTGGCCAGCCGGACGTCCCGGCAGTTCGACCTGGTCGTACTGGCGGTGGGAATTCTGCCGGCCTCCGCGACCGCTGAAATTGCCGGAATGCTGGATATCGAAACCGACGACTGGGGGTTTCTGGCATCGGACAGCGACGATCTGCCGACCGGGATTTACACCGCCGGCGTCAGCCGGGGTCCCACCGGCATATTGAACGCCGCCGGTCAGGGCCGCGCCGCAGCCGGTGAGATCGCCCGCCATTTGGGATGCCTGCCGGGAAAGGAAAAGAACCGGATTGCCATTTTCGGCGGAGATACGGCGACCGAGCAGGTGGCCGCCGCTTTGAACGCGCGGGGATACCCGACGGCGATGATCATCGCCGGAGACGATGCCTTTGCACCGGCACCTGACCGGGACATCTTTCCGTCAGCCCGCCTGGACCGGGTCACCGGCACGGCTGGTCAATACACCCTGCAGGTTACCACCCCGGATGGCCCGCATACCATCGCGGCCGGCGCCATGGTGTTGGCCGAAGCACCGCACCGGCAACCCGGTAAGAACGTTTCTGGACAAAATGTGATCTCTTTGACCGAATTTCGGGAGCGCTGCACGCAAACGAATGCGCTGCCGGAACGGGTGCTCTTCTGGCTTGATCACAACGGCCCGGAACGCAAAGAGGCTGTCGCCACGATCATGGACCTCATCCCGGACCTGGTTGCCGGCGGTAAACGCGTGTCCATCCTCATGGAGAAAATGCTGGTGAACTACCCCGACGGCCAGCGGATCTACGACGCGATTCGCAGCCAGGGGGTAAAACTGCTGCGCGTATCCGATCAGGAGCAGGTGTCGTTGCAACTGCAAGACGAAAAAGCCGTCTTCGAAATCAACGAAGCCACCCTGCCCGGTTTGACGATCACGGTGGAAAGTGACCTGGTGGTAATTCCGGAAAAGGTCACCGTTTCGGAAAACAGCAGGGCAATTGCCCGCCGGCTGAACCAGCCCCTGGACGCGGAAGGGTTTCTCCAGGCGGCCAACGTACGACATCGCAATGTGGGCAGTCCCCGGCGCGGCATTTTCTACGCGGGTCTCACCCACGATGAAGGCGATCTGGAAGCTGAGATCGAAGAGATAACGGCCTGCCTGGATAAACCGGACAGCGTCGCGGATGACAACGACGGCGTTCCGGCAATTAATCCATATGTCTGTGTACGCTGCCTGACCTGCGTGCGGATCTGTCCGCATAATGCGATTGTGCTGCGCAATCACTATCAGCCTGAAATCGTACCGTCGGCCTGTTTTGGCTGCCAGCTGTGTGTTTCGAATTGTCCGGCTCTGGCCATTGAATCGGACGCTTTGCCGGAACCCGCCAGCGCCCAGACGGTCATCTTTGCCTGTGAACGGTCGGCGCGGTTGGCTGCCTTGCCGTTGAAATTGCCGGACACAACCCGGATTATAAGCGTGCCCTGCGGCTGCAGTGTCGATACAAAACGGATCCTGCAGACCCTGGCCGGGGGTGCCGACCAGGTGGTGGTGGCCTCCTGCCATGCCGGCAACTGCCGGTCCCTGAAGGGGGCGGCCTTTGCCGAGGCCGGTACCCGGCGCCTGTTTGAAGGGGCCGGCATACCGGCCCAGCGATTGAATTGTCTGCATGTCGCGGCCAACGAACCGGCCCGCCTGGAGAACCTGCTCAAGAACGCGGCATCGGCTGCGGAGGAGAACTAATGTCAAAAGTGACCTTATCCACAGACACCCCGTTGCAGAACCTTCTGGATACAAAACCAACCGCCGATAATATTTCCGAATGCCTGACGTGCGGCATCTGCAATTCACGCTGCAGCTGGTATGACGGGGATGGCGGGCCGGTCCCGCGCCAGATGATCAGAATGGCCCAGCTCGGCCTCGATGACAACCTGGCCGAGAGCCAGATGATCTGGGACTGTATGATCTGCAACCACTGCACCGTGGACTGCCCCATGGGAATCGAGATGGAATATGTGGTCCGCCGCGCCCGATCCCTGCCGGCGGCCCGCAAGCATACGCCCGAAGCCATTGCCCACGGCCTGGAGACCCGCCTCGAGGTCGGCGACGTAAACGGGTTCACCGAAGAAGATTTTGTCGAAACCATCGATTGGCTCAATGAAGAGATCGAAGAAGAGGACCCGGCGGCGGTCATTCCCACCGATGAGAAAGGCGCCAAGTATCTCTACCTGCCCAATCCCCGGGAGCTGGGCACCAATGTGCTGCACCTCCAGGTGATGGCCGGCTTGTTCCATGCCTTTGGCGAACCCTGGACCATGTCCCACAAACACACCGATGTGACCAATTGGGGGTACTTTATCGGCAATGATGAGATCGAACGCAAGATGCTCACCCAGGTGGTTGCGGCAGCCGAAGACCTTGAAATTGAAAACCTGGTGCTCTCCGAGTGTGGACATGGTTTTTTGGCCCTGCGCCATCACGTGACGGAACTGTTGGGCCGCGAGCCCCGCTTTAGTGTGCTCAGCATCATCGAGCTCACCCTCGACATGGTCAAAAACGGTGCGATCAAGCTCGACAAGGAGGCCCATCCCTTTCCTATCGCCTACCATGACCCCTGTAACCTGGCCCGCAAAGGCGGTCTGTTCGAAGCACCCCGTGAATTGCTGGCCCTGGCCTGCCGCGAAGTCGTGGAGCTGACCCCCAATCGAATGAACTCGGTCTGCTGCGGCGGAGGCGGCGCCCTCCTCCAGGACAGCACCAGCAAAGACCGCCGAATGATTGCCGGCAAGGCCAAAGCCGAGCAGATCCGCAGTGCCGATGTGGACTATATCGCCACCGGCTGCCTCTCCTGTCACCGCCAGCTCACCGAGCTGTCCCAATATTATGAACTGGGAATGAAGGTTGAAACCGTCGTTGCGACAGCAGCAGCGGCGGTGGTATAAGTGGTAGGGTTCGAGACTTCGGGGGTCCAAGAGTTAAAGTGAAAAATCAAAACCCAAATTCTCGAACAAGCATATTCACGCGAGAAGCAGAATGTTTCCCGCTAAAATATCGGCCCATAAAGCATGACCCCTCGAACCCTTGGACCCTTTAAAAATATTCCAGTTGCCTGATGAAGCAGATTCTTTTAAACTGTTAATTCGGGCATATTCATAGCGTCAAAGACGTGTCGTAAACCTTTGCTCATAATCTCCCCCGATACCGGGACATGAGTAACTATAGCGCAAGCTGAGAAAAGTAGAAGCTATCTCAAAAGCGGATTTTGGTACAAGGTCAAGGCGGGTGGGGGGCTTTAACCGGAGGAATACTCCAGTATTTCGAGGATTAGAACCCCGGTCCCAACGCCGAGATTGGGCCAAAAGCCGTTTTTGAGATAGCTTCTCAAGGGGCGGCCATGCAAGACGAACACAATCCGGTAAAAAACTATCTTCCCGCGGATCCCATTGCGGATGAAATTGATTTTGAAAACCTGTCCGGCGACAGGCGCCTGAACAAGCTGCTGAAGTCCGTCCTGGGCGAAGTCAAACTTTACGCGGAAAACCAGATCAAACATATCAAACAGCTGACCCAAATCGGGCTGGCCCTCTCCTCTGAAAAAGACATCAGCAAACTGCTGGAAAACATTGTGGACCAGGCCCGGGATCTTTCCAACGCCGATGCCGGTACCCTCTATATCATGGAAGACGACAAGGACTACCTGCGCTTTGAAATTTTACAGAACGACTCCATGAATACCCGCATGGGGGGTACGCGTACCATCGAACAGACCCTGCCCAAGGTCCCGCTGTATAACCAGGACGGCCAGCCGAATCATGCCAATGTATCCTCCTATACGGCCCTGACCGGCAACATCGTCAACATTCCTGACGTGTACGAAGTCGAGGGTTTCGATTTTACGGGGCCGCGCGAATACGACGCTTCCACCGGCTACCGGTCGAAATCCATGCTGGTGATTCCGTTGAAGAATCACGAAAACGACATCATTGGCGTGCTGCAGCTGCTCAACGCCCAGGACCGCGACACCGGCGAAGTGGTGGCCTTTTCGCCTGAATATGTAGACCTGATCGGTTCCCTGGCATCACAGGCCGCCGTGGCCCTGACCAACACCCAACTGATCCAGGATCTGAGAAACCTTTTTCACGCTTTCATCCGCAGCATCGCAACCGCCATCGACGCGAAATCGCCCTACACCAAGGGACATATCGACCGGGTGGTCGAGTTGACCATGATGATTGCCGAGGCCATCAATATCGAATCTGAAGGCGCTTTTCAGGAAACCTCCTTCAGCGAAGATGAAATCGAAGAAATGCGGATTGCGGCCTGGATGCACGATGTCGGCAAAATCACCACCCCTGAATACGTGGTCAATAAATCGACCAAGTTCGAAACGATTTTCGATCGCATCCACCTGATCGCAACCCGCTTCGACCTGATTGCCGAACAAATCAAGACCCGCTTTTTAAATCAGAAAATCCAACTGTTCAATAACGGTGGCCGGACCGACAACCAGGCTTTGGATCGGATCGACGAAAAATGTTCCGAAAAGTTGACCCAGCTGCGCGACGATCTGGCCTTTATCGAAAGCTGTAATTCACCCGGTGAGTTTCTGGAAGACGACAGCATCGACCGGATTCGGCAAATCGGGGCCCGCACTTACTTTCGGGATGGCGAAGAGCAACCGTATCTCACGACCGACGAGATCGAGAACCTCTGTATCCGCAAGGGATCTTTGACCACGGCCGAACGTGACAAGATTCAGGACCACGCCACCATGACGCTCAAAATGCTCAGACAACTACCCTTCCCCAAGAAGCTGTCGAAAGTGGCTGAATACGCCAGCGGCCACCACGAAAAGCTGGATGGCACCGGGTATCCCTGCGGTCTTTCCGGCGAAGAACTCTCCCTGCAGTCCAAAATAATGGCCGTGGCCGACATCTTCGAAGCGCTGACCGCCAAGGATCGCCCTTATAAAAAACCGATGAAATTGTCCCCGGCCATCAAAATATTGGGGTTCATGGTAGAAGACAAACACATCGATGCAGACGTCCTGGATATCTTCCTGCGCAACAAACTGCATCTTGAATATGCCCGGGTGCAGATGAATCCGGAGCAGATCGATTTGTAAAGAAGCCTGGGGCGGAAGGCCGGGCTTTGGGTTGCCACGTGAAAGGGGCTTGCCCAAAACCTCTGAGTTTGAAGTGACTAGCGTGCACCACGTTAGGCATTCGCTTTGCGTCATCTAAGTGCCTAAAGTATATGAGTCGCTTCGCTCCATTGCTTTTAACAAATTGGCAGGCTTCCTTAGCCCTGGCCCAGTACGGATACCGGTGATGCTTTCTAAATACATAACGGTATCAGCTCACGATTCTATGCAAATACTTGAATCAAGCGCACCAGGGCAGGCTTTAGATCACTTCGAACTTTAGTGCACTTTAGGCACTGGCCACATTCTTTAACGGCAGAGCCAATTATTTCTAACCTGGTCCTGAGGACCCGATTTTCAAAGACTGAATAAAAGGAGCCGAAATGGGTGCTGACAATATCGTTTTTCTGGAAAATCTCGAGTGGTTTGATGAAACCGGCGCAGAACTGGTCCATCGTCTACCGGAGAAGGGCTCCGGTGAAATAAAATTCGGAGCGCAGCTGACGGTCCGGGAAAGTCAGGCGGCGGTCTTCTTCTACAAAGGCAAGGCCGTGGAAGCATTTGGGGCCGGCCGGCATACCCTCAAAACCGGCAATATCCCCATCTTAACCAAAATCCTCAGCATCCCGTGGGCCATGAACAGCCCGCTGCGGGCCGAAATGTATTTTGTCAACCTCAAAACCTTCACCAACCTCAAATGGGGCACCCGTGATCCCGTTGCCTTCAAAGATTCCGAGCTGGGCCTTATCCGCCTGCGCGCTTTCGGCGTTTTCAACCTGCAGGTGTTTCAACCGGTACTTCTGATCAACCGGCTGGTAGGCACTCAGGGCATGTACACCACCGAAGAGATCGAAGAGTATCTCAACCGGGTGATAGTCTCCCGCTTCAATGATTTCATGGGAGAGACCATCGATTCCATCCTCAATCTACCCGCGAAATACGACGAGCTATCCAAAGCCCTGACCGAGCGCCTCCAGGATGATTTCAGCCATTTCGGTTTGCGGCTAACCCACCTGTACATGAATTCGATCACCCCACCACCGGAAGTCCAGCAGGCCATCGACGACCGCAGCCGCATGGGGGTTTTCGATGACATGAACAAACTCATGCAGATGAAAGCGGCCATGGCCATGGAAAAAGCGGCCGAATCAGATGGTGGGGCCGCGGACGGCATGGGGGCCGGTATTGGCTTGATGATGCCCGCCATGTTCGCGCAGTATTTTGCCGGAACCGGGGCAGCCGCCAAAACAGCGCCCCCGGCGGATACCGCGAATTGCCCGGAATGCAGCAGTGCGATTCCGGCCCAGGCCAAGTTCTGCCCCATGTGCGGGCATCAGCAATTGGTATTCACCCAGTGCACGAACTGCGGCAAGAACCTGACCCCCAACGCGAAGTTCTGTTCGCGGTGCGGCCACAAGGCCGATGAAAAACCCCAGCCGTGGTTCTGCTCGCAATGCGGGGAGGAGAATCTGGCCGAGGCGATGTATTGTAATCAGTGCGGCGAAAAACACTAAAAGTGGCTTCAAGGGGTCTCTA
>Ga0126329_10000023_pt1 | contig 99214 bp, 91 predicted proteins | sample InaspJWI85metaG_FD_104915 | JGI IMG/M metagenome (GOLD analysis project Ga0126329, IMG submission 104915) | Marine gutless worms symbiont microbial communities from Oahu, Hawaii - Inanidrilus sp. 2 OAHU.JWI-85 metaG | ecosystem: Host-associated > Annelida > Digestive system > Unclassified...
AAGGCCTAAGACTTAAAACAGTTGGATAAACCTGTTGCGGATCGATCTTTCTGGACATTGCATTCCAGACTTGGATCGCCCGGACTTATTGAACCACCATAGGTTACGGATAATATATATTATTCTTGTGTGGGTCAATAGATGCCATCTGAAAACCCGGTTTCGAATTGTGCTGACAGTGGCGCGCGGCTATCGTCATTCCGGCGCAGGCCGGAATCCAGTATGAGTAACCGTTGGAAGCGGCCCCAAATTAGTTCCGACAGTTGAATTTTTTTCGCGAAAACGTTATTAAAAGGCTTGAATCCGTACAAAGAGTCTGGTAGGAGGTTGGCTTTCTTATGGTGGGTGTAGCTCAGTCGGTAGAGCACTTGGTTGTGGCCCAAGTGGTCGTGGGTTCAAGTCCCATCACTCACCCCATCGAAACCAAAGACCATTGCAGTTAGCGCTGCAATGGTCTTGTTGTTAGAGAGCCTTTAAGGAATCCGTCAGGGTTTCGTCATTCCGGACTCGATCCGGAATCCAGTCTCATTTAGCCTACATGCGCCCGTAGCTCAGCTGGATAGAGCGCCGGACTTCGAATCCGTAGGCCGCAGGTTCGAATCCTGCCGGGCGTACCAATTATAACAATAGGTTATGGCTGAATGCTATAGCCTATTTTTCTTTTTATTTCGTATTTATCCCACAATAGCCCCATAAATTAGTGAAGTTGATTGGTTATTATTGGGAACATTAGTTGAGCTATGGGGGCCATATGGGGTAGGGGTAGGGTGCTTTCCCCCATATATATTGGGTAGGTACAAATAACTTCCTATACGCATTCTTAATTTTATTTCAAACTAATTTGGAGTGGGTATTGTGGATTTTGCCATTTTTCTACTAACAGAGTTTGATTTCAGCAATATTTGGTGAAAATTCGGGATCCATAATGGCCATCTGCCTTCGAATAGTTGAGCGTAAATCTATTGCTGGTTTAAGGCAGTATTCATTAAAGTCTTCAAGTGATAAAGAATTTAGGTTTGGAAATAGTAGCTTGAGGTAGCCTGTTGTCAACCGCTGAACGGCTCTAGTATCTCTTAAATCACCATGTGATTTGGTATGTTTTTTTACATATCCCGTGTGTTCTTGCCTCGATCTTAAGGCATATAGTACTTCTCCAAAGTAGTCAGCTCTCAAGGAGAAGGACTTACATAATGCTGAGGATTGAATTCTTGGCAATTCCCATCCAGGAACTAAACCATGGAATCGATCGAGTAAAGCTGTTGCGTCATGCCCATTGAGCCACTTAGGCAGTTCGTTAAAGCAGTTTTCATCTCTTGGTCTACCGTCGACAATCGGGATGTTACCTAAAATAACAAAGCCAGCATCAGATGAACCATGGAAACCCATTACCCTGAATTCGCCGGATTCTAAGTATCCCTTTAATGCACCAACAATTTCTCCTTCATTGCTAAGTTTAATTGTCTGGATCTCATCAAGGACAATCGCGTCATAATTACAAATAATTCCAGTCTGGTGGCGGTTCATATCATAAAAAAGCTGTGCGCGAGTTACGACACCCCCACTTATTAGCCATGCATGCCTGGACAGTTGGCTATAAATATAAGATTTGCCGGTGCCTTTGGGCGCAAGCTCAATAATATTAACACGAGGTTCAACCATGGGGAGAAGTCTAGTTAATATTAGTAGTTTCTGCCTTAATGAATAATGCTTCTCGTCATACCCCATAGTTCTTATAAGCAACGTAATCCATTCAGCTAAATCAAATTTGCTGCGTTGATTATAAAAATACTCAAGATCAATTTTAGCAGCTTGCATGGGGCTAAATTCTGTCATGACAACGGTGTAACGGTCTTTTTTATCAATAGAGGGCATCCAAGTTAATGTACCGCTACCCCAAACATTACCTAAAAGCAGTAAAGGATTTGCATCAACTATTGTATCTATCACTCTCCCTGTGATGTCTAATGATGGAATTCTAAGCTGTAGTTTCCCTTTCGTGGGATGAACTTTCACACTAAATGAATCTAATATCTTAAGTGGCTTCCCATTTCGGATTTCATACATTAATGTCTCTTTTTGCTTTTTATCGGGCAAATACTTGGCTATAAAATTCTGAATACCAGCACTGTTTACATTCCCCAGTGTATCGCTGTATTTGCTCACAAGCCAGTCAGAAACAAACGCAGGAATAACACGTGCAGAAAGCCCGGCATTCGCAGCAAGCCCTTTGTGGACACATACGTCTGGGAACAGATCAGAGACTTTGCGGTCTATACTATCCTTAATAATTTCAGAATTCGAATTCATCATCAAACTCACTCGACATTGCCCCTGTAGTGGGAACCCTTATTATGGTAGAATCCTGGAGCCTACCTGCCAAACTGTCTAGTTCAAAATAAACATTAAAATCAACATGTTGTTCACTGATGTCGGTAGCGTCAAAGATAATTTCCTTTGTAAAAATTTGTTTATTTTGCAACGTTAGTGGAGTTAGGCTGCTGCTCTCAAGGCCAACTATTTTTAGGGTATTAAAAGTAATCTTGTAGTTGTTTGGGTTAGATATACTAAGAAATATGGTGTTTTTGAATCTTTTTCGAAATATTTCACCTTCAAATGAAAAACTTGGTAGCTTGAGTTTTGTAGGTTTGCTTTTGTTAAAAATAAACCAAGGAACTGCAATTTCTTGAGGTGTACATCCACCATGTGTAGCACCAAGGGGTCTTTTTGCAAAACAAGAGTAACCTCTTGGAATAATCATTTTATAATCTAAGCCATACAGGTCAGGGTTTAGTTCCCATAGTGTATCAGGGTCAATACCTTTACCTTTTTTTAGATCCTTCCCAAATATTGTTCGAGTCTTTACATTTGTAGCCTCAAAGTCATCTATGATCAGGGCCTTTTTGGGGATAACAGTATATCCGTGGTCGCTACAAACAACAACCTGAAGATCTTTACCGTAAATATCTTTATAATCCTTAATACATGAAATTATAATTTCTGATTGTTTACGCATATAACTACGATACTTTTTCTTTCTTAAATATTGTGGGTAGTTTTTATGAAGGTAGTCAGTATCTAAAAAATTATCTAAATATAAATATACTTTAGCAGGCTTATGAATCATTTCTATAAGTGTACAGTCACGATCCGTTTTTGAGTGTATATCATCAATAGAGACAGCTAATCCTTTGTGCAGTAGTTCTTTGTAAAAGTCAGCCTTAGGGATCTCATCTGGAATTTGGGATTTCATCTTACCAGCAATAAGAGTTGGCTTTGCTATAAAGGTTTGAGATGGTAAAAACGAAAAAAGAGGTGCTGGGTCACTATAGGGGTATATATTATTCTCCTGCATTAAGCTAAGTAGCTCACTGCAAGCGCATAAGTAATCAAGCCCATCGTATACGATAATTAATAAATTAAATTCGTCTGATAAAGTATCCTTTAGTTTTGATATTTGTTGATAGGCCATGCCATTTTTAAATAGCATATTAGTATAGTTTTGCTTCAACCACCTTTCAAAGTCTGCGATATAAGGTTGAGTCGATTCTACTTTACCGATTAAGGAACAAGAGTCGTAATACGGTAAATATTCATGTGCTAGCCATTCTTGAATCTCGCTAAGTGAGAAATTGCTATTGATCTTAGATGGCTCTCTTGCTGGATAAAGTTGTTTTGCAAGTCTGACAACATCTGGAAAAGATTTCAGTTGAGATACTTTATCGAATGTATCTTTTGTAATGGCTTTTTCATTTTTTAAATCTTGGTTTAATTTCTCTATTAGGAACTTCCTTTCAAAATCAAGAGATCCAGAGATGTACTTTAATGCGTTTTCAGGTGATTTGTTCCATTCTTCATTAAGAAAAGAAATTCCAAATGCTGCGATACTTTCAGGTAAATGTGCCTCTATCTTTAAAACAGGCAGATCGATGCGTTTTGGAAATTTAGAAAGCTCGTACCAAACTAGATCTTGTTGCAGCCATGCCGATATTTTATCTGTAGGAAACTGGTATAACTGTTGCTCCCATAATATATATTTAGCCCTCTTAAATGGATTTCCTTTTAACCATGTAAATAAGCCGCTATCGTCTTTAGCTTGTGCCCAATTATTTAAGCATGAGTAAACAAGTTTTTGCTCTAAAGGGTGTAAAGATCGCTGACTTTTTGTAATAAAGTAATTAAAAAGTTTTGAAAGACTTTCACTAGTTATAGGTGGTATACTTTTCCATACTTCTCCTAACAGAGTAATTTTAAGCCACCTGTCAACTGGTTCAAAACGGCCAAGATTATCGTCTGATTTTTTAATAAGATCAAGCTCAACAATCCAATGAGGATTATCAATTATGAATTGAGGCATGTAAGATTTGTTGAGATTTTTCGAAAGAATTTCAATAGGATCTAAGGTTTTAATTGAGGCACCATATTTTAATGCTGAATCAAACCAATTAAAAAGTGCAGGGTTACGAACGAGAACACTTAAAGGTTCTTTAGAAAAAGAGTGCTCTCTGATTTTATTTAAGGTCATTTCAAAATGAAAAGGTTCATTTACTATAAGGTCGTATTCACGATTTCCACTTAGACCATACTCGTCACAAATTATTTCTATCATGTAAGGTTCTCTCCAAAGACATGATTGCTAATTAGACGATACAGAATAGTCATTTTTTCATTTTCACTTAAACCTTTACCTAGCTGATCAATAGTAGAATTCAGCATATTCTCTAATACGACACCATTTGGAGATATTTGACCTTCAATGTCAAAAATACGATTTTTTTGTACGCCATCTATATTGACTGTTAAAACGCCCTGAGATTCCTCCAATGAAGGTTGGTCAGTCTCATTGGAGCTCTGAGTTTTGCTATCATTAATTTTAAAAGAATCAATAATTTTTATAGCAGAGTCTAGTTTTGCTCCGAATTTAACAACAAGATCATCACTCCAAGAAGATATATCTAAGCCCGTAAAGTCTTCAGCGATCTCAAGCAGAGCTTTTTCATCGACTTTAGAGTTCTCCCTACATTTATTCATTAAAATTCCGGGTTCTGCGTTAAAAACATATTCTCTTTTAGCTTTTGGTAGATTATCAAACCATTTTTTCAAGGCCTGTTCAGCGCTATCTGGAGACTTAAAAACCTCTTCATATTGTTGGATAATTGAAACCTTAAGGTTATCAAGTAATTTCTCATATTCGTCTTTAATCGGAGATATAAGATTTTCGACTGCTTTTTGTTTAACTTCTTCATCTGTGTCAAAGACAAAGTCAAAGGAATCTTTTAATAGAATTTGTTGATAGTCAGGTTCAAGTTCTGAAAGTGGCTTGAATATATGCTTTTTTAATAATTTGGCCTCATCAGAAATTTTACTTGTAATTTGGGCATGGTTATTTAAAGTAATCCACCAGTTCCCTATTTTATCGCCCACTTTTTTAACCCTTTCTAAAGCAGGATCTGACGAAAGAATATCAACTTTATATAGTTTAATTAGGGCATTAATTAGAGCGTTCTGATTAGAGCTTACGTCTACATAGACAAGCTTATATTTATCTGGGGAAGTAAAAACATTCTCTATTGTAGTGTGCTCAATAGCGGTGATTTTCTCAATTTTGTGAGCACTGCGTTGATATTCAAATGAAATATTCCCTAATGATAATTCGGAATGTGCAACTGACGCAAAAAATAAAGGCATTGCTCGGCATTTAATTCCAAAAGGTGGCTTCCTGAGGGCTTTAACAATGTTAATCATTGGTATAGGAGCTCGTTTCGATTTATCAATAAAGCCTTCAATAGTTTTCCAAGTTTTATGTGCTCCCTTATAGGCTTTCTTATCAGGAATATCTATCGTGAATTCACCTGCTTGGTTCTTGCTAAGAATTCCGTTAGATTTAAATATTTGTGTAATAATATGCTTCGGAGAAGAGGCAGTTTCCGTCCACATTTTTTCAGCAGCATCTTTATTGGTTAATTTTAATGTGAGATCACGACAATCTTTTCTATAGCCCCAATTACCACCAAAATCATCTGAAGCAAGTTTAGGTTCCCCAATAAACGGACAATTTGGAAAAACAGTGTTCATGAGATCTGATGTAAGTTTTTTTATTTGGCGTGTATTTATGACTTTTCTAAATTGGCCTTGCCAATAATATTCAAGCATTTGTTTCTCAGGGGAGAATAGATCTGATACTATATCCATCAATTGCGTGGTTCTGTCCTCGTCATATATGTTCCACTCTTCGTTAAGCTCTCCTCCTTCTCCATATAGTGCAGCTTCGTTAATTTTTAAAAAATTGAGGGCTTGGTGTTCTCTTAAAATATGAAAGATTAAGACTGGTTCCTTGGGAATGGCTAAAACTATTTGGCGATATTCTTTTTCGGAAAGAGTGTTAGTAGCAATTTCTTGAGCTATTTTAATATCTGCGCTATTGGAACAAAGGACTACTAATAAAATACCATCTAGATATAATCCATCTCCAATATCTTTGGTTAAAAGATGTAAATCCTCCTGAAGTTGTGAAATACTTATTGGCTCAATCATTAATTCGCGAAGGACACCAAAACTATCACTGTAAGAGGTAGCTTCAAAGCTTTCATTAACATTTAATTTCGGCCATAGTGATTTCAAATATTGGACAGGACTTTGAACAAGTTTTTCGGGTGTTTCGGTTATTATCTTCTTAATCTTATCAATAATATTTTCAGTGGCACTACTTACTGCAGGACGGTAGGAACCATCTGCATTCAATTTCATTAGAATATGATTTTCATTCTTCAAATCTGAATGACGAGCAAGCTCTTTAGCAAAATATTTTCTTTTCTTATCTGGTATGTTGAGTGAGTAAGCTAAGGTCTCTTCATTGACTTTAATCCTAGCTGGATTTGTTACTTTGAATACAGAAACCGCTTTTAGCAATCTAAGGCCTAATTGATCTTTACTCGGTAGTCTGGCTCTAAGGAATTCAAAATCTCGATAAATAGAGGAAGTGCGAGATTGTTGCTTGACATCATTAGAGAAATAATCCCACAAATTGTCAATTGTATACATTGGTGGAAAAGGCTTGCTAGGGTTGAAAGCAGCCTTCTCAAAAAACCTTTTGAAACTGCCAGGTTCATCCTCACATAAGCAAGTAAATAGAGTTCTATTGTTCTGTGCAACCTTTTCAGATATTGCAGGTAAGCTATAAACAGCCATCGGGTGTAAAGGGTAGGTTCCTAAAATAACGGTATCTTTCAACTCACCCGGTGAAAAACCAGAAAAATAGTTTAAGCTTACTGTTTCATCTAATAAATCCTCAAAATATCGATCACATACTTTTGTGATTTGTTTCCATTCTTTAGAACTTTCATCTGATACAATAACTCCATCTATAAGTTGGAATGTTTCAACATCAGTACTTTTCATTATAAACGGTTTAAAGCGACCCTCTATCTTTCTTAAATCCTCTTCTAGTTGGAGAAAGCTTGATCCTAGTGTGTTTAACGAAATGTCGTGATATTCCTTAAGAGATCTATGGCAAAATAAATACAAATGAATTTGTTTATCCGAACTTGCATTACAACATTCCGCAAATTCTTGTAACAGAAGTCCCTCCTTACCTGTGGGATCTTTTACAATTTCCCCCATTTTATGACCAAATTCGTCCCAAAACACTGCAATTCCACTGTATTTGTGTTTTGAAATCAATTCCTCGGCAACACTATTGTAAAATTCGATTGGTGATAACATTGATGAATAAGAGAATTTGCCACCTGCTGAAAATGTTGGGTGAATTTTCCTGAAAATATCAAACGCTTTCTTTTCATAGTTATTAAGTCTTGTTTTTAGTTCATCTAAAGTCATTCGATTCTTTTCAATTTGAGTTTTAAGTATGATGAAATGATCGGGAAAGTTAACTTCTATATCCTTAATCCGATCAATTGCAGCATCGAATGCTGAAGATGGAAGAAGCTGTTCTAACCCTTCTTCTATTAATGATTTTTTTAACCCCATCATTAAGCTGTCGGACATATCACCTTCATCACCATAAAGATTTACAATAAGAAATTTTTTCGGAACCTGTTTTCTATACTGAGTAAGTACTTGTTTAATATCTGGACTGAGTTTATTAATTACAGATTTGAATGCACCAGTGTTTAGCTTTTTTGTAAAAAAATTTAGTAAAACTAATGCAAGGTGTGACTTTCCAGTTCCATAGGTACCCATTACAATTCTTGATCTTAAATCTGTATTAGGATGTAACTTCTTTGCAAAATCCAATATTATATCTTGGGCTACCGAAGTCGGAATAAATCCAGCAACCTTTTGGAGGTCATTCTGATCTTTCTTCAAGTTGACAGCAGCTTTGAAACCAGGTGATATTTGTATAAAATCATTTATCTTGATCTTACTCATACTAATTCTCCAAATTTTTAGCAGTCATACGTCAGAAAGAAACGATAAAGATTATAATATTTATAAACCCAAAGTTTAGGTTAATGTATTAGGGTATCCAGATCATACCCCTATTTCTTTCATTGATACTCTGGATGTCTAATAAATTTTCTTTGCAGTTAATAATTAGAATAATTCCACCCTTCGGTTCACTCCTTATAATGTTTCTTAAGAAGGTGAGACGTTCGTTAATTGGCCATTTAGCATAAATTGGCTCTAATTCAGTTATAACAACAATATTAGAGTTTCCCTCACTATAAATGTGGTCTCTAATAGTGCTCCAAGAAATAAATTTATCTAAATTTCCTTTATGTAATAAGCTAAAATTTAATAGACGTGCATTAATAGCTGTTATGAAATTCTCTATAATACTATCTGGAAATGAGTAGTCTAAAGGTTTCATAATTATAAGTAGAACTCTATACCGTTTTTCTTGGCACTGTTTCCACTTCTCTAATAATTTTTCATTTACGTCCATAAAATTGCTCTTTAGAGAAAAAATGCTTAAATATACTTATTAACCTCATCGATTCCATTTGTTAAGGCAGTTAATGAATCCTCACCGTCTAACTCATTATAGTAAGTACATATTAATGAGATCGGCGGAATATCCATAATTGATACTGAATTGAGACCGGCAGTATGGCTAATCCAAGCAACTTTCTTATTATACTTCTCACCAACTAAAACTAGTAAATCATCAAGAGAATTTTTATCTAACCGAAAAATTCTGCCTATTCCGAATTTCTCAAGTAGCTTTTCTAAATGTACAGATTTTCTTTTTTGGTGCTGTGCCCAGTCCAGTAATGCATAAGATAGGATAGCACAATGTATAGTGCTAGAGTCCTGATATCCGCGGTAATAATCTTTGTCTTCATTAATATCCCACAGAGAGAACTTTTTCCCAATGCGTGTATTTTCAAAAACTTGCTTTGTAGGGGGAAAAATTAGTTTGTTAAATACACTATCGGTCATAGTGTTATCGTTATTAATATCCCAAAATAATCTGATAGCTGTTTCAAAATCGTCGCGTGAAAAAATATCTTTATCAAAATTGTTAATATAAAATGAATAAAACCAAGCGGGGCTATTCTGTTTTGATAAGTTATAGTGCAAGGCCCACCATAGACCATCTTCATCCATATCTGGATCATGCGTTTGAATAATCTTTCCTAAGGGTGTAAGCTCATAGCTAAATTTATTTTTATATATAATTCCTGCTGCTTCAGCCCAATTTCTTGCAGCTCCAACTTTTAATTTCCCAATTCTTAAGATCGATTGAGCCTTTTCAACAGATTTAACAGAAAAAAGGTCAGGATGGTTTGGTAAATTTTTTAATATTAGTCGAAACCAAGAGTCTTCAAAACCGAATTTAAATTCTGCCATTTAAAACTACCCTTTATATTTTAATGAGTCTAGAATGGGGCAATTGAAGGATACACAGTCGTTACAACTACTACATTTTTTTTCTTCAACTACGAAATTGTCGTCTGAATCTAATGCATTTAATTTGCACTTCGCACCGCAAGCACCGCAGAATACGCATACTTGTAGCTTTTTCAATTGTTTTTCGATTCTTTGTTGAAAAAGCCGTTTATATTTTTTTAATAGATAGTTAACTCTTATAGCTTCATCTAAATAGCTAACTTCAACGCTAGCAAGGATTTCCTTAGTTTTAAGATTATGTATTAAAAAAGTTTCAGAATACTCACTTCTATCAACAAAAGTTTGTGGTCCTAATGGCCTTAAGAAATTACGTACAATCCTAATATCGCCGCTTAAAAGTTGATACATAACAGCGCTTTCGGCTACAATACATGGAGTTGATTCAACCTTAGATTTATAGTGGTCTAGACCACGGCCACCTGCACGCACTCGCCAGCCACGACCAATAAAAGAATCAGGATTTTTATGATTCATACGATGAGCTTGTTAGTGAAGAAAGTTGGTCCACTTCTTGTCCTTATTTGAATATCGATTTTTAATGATATACCGTGACCAAGTACTATTGAATGGACAAAAAAGGCATCCAACTCTTCTAAATCCCTTTTTATAGGCATGATTGAAAGTCAACTCGTGATACAGCAAATAAATCCAAACTTGAAGATCAGACCATTCCAAAATTGGACGTGCGAGAGTCTCTCTAGCAATTTTATGTTTTTTTGATAGTCGGGGATAATTCGCCCTTCTCGGAGACTCGTATTTCCTAACTCCATCAAAGGTTAATACACCCTTATCTGGACTCATACTGTCAATTAGCTTAGCAAGTGGATTAGTCTTGTGAGTGGTACAACACCACCGTAAAATTCTACTAGGAGGCCCTATGGATTCGGCAACATTAAAGAAGCTTAATTTTGAACGACTCTGGATAAAAGGAGTAAGAGGATGTTGTTGTTGAAAATACTGTAAATATTTGTAGGTATCGGGAAATTCGATTGTTGTGTCTGCAAAGATATGGAGAATATCGCTACGACCAATTGCATTCATTACTAAATGCGAAACAACAGTAGAGTCTTTACCGCCGGAAAATGAGATAAGAGTTGTTTTACCATTCTGGTTGTCAATCGTATTACGTATAAAATCTTCTGCTTCGTATTGTATTTTTTCAATATAATCTTTATTTGCTTTTTTAAGGGTTTTAAGCCAAGAACTTTTTGTCCTTTTGTAAGGTGTTATGTCTCTAAGTTGTTTTTCGTTAATTATACTTACGCTATTTTCAGAATATTTAATGATTGGAATGCCCTGATAATAGTAAAGGTGGTGGCTTGGAGAGACCCATGTTTCGTTTTCTATAAAGTATTGATGTAGTTTGGTCGGGATATGTTTCTTCAAATGGCTTATTTCTGGCCTAAATATCGGTACAAGGTTTGCCGCACAAAAATCTCTTCCAATATTTCCACAAGCTAAACACTTTTTATTTAACAATGGAACGTGACAACTATCACACCAGTAAGTTCTTTTTCTTAAACTTTTGCTCATATTTTTATTTTGGTCTTTTGTGTTTTCTTAATCGAAATCTTTGGGGTCGACTTTGAAGTACTATCGATAAATTGATTTCTTTTAATTTTAGGCCGCCTTCTATTTATTCTTGAGGTATTAGTATCGGAGTTATTTAGAGTTGATAAACTATTATTAAGTTCAAAAATGCCATCATTAACAATACCAAATACACCATTACGTTTGAGAGCTGCATTTATGCTACGATCTGTGACTCGTCTAAACTTCAAGTTTTCGTTTCGAATAGTTTCTGCGATTTCACGATAATGCATTGGAGAATCGGCACTATTTAGAATTTGCGTAATTATTGTTTTTAAGTTTGTACCGTATTTTAACACATAATTTTTATATGGTAATATAAGATGCTTATAAATCGATAGCTGGTTATCACTGTTTTCTACAATCCTCTTAATAAAAGCACTACTAAAAGAATCAGCCTGTACTTTATTAAGACAGTTTTTCTTACATGCTTTTGATAATGTTAAAGAAGCTACTTGAATATGGTATTCGCAAGTTTCTTTAAAATTTAAAGCAAGTAACTGCTTTAATGGAATGTCACAATTCAGGCATTTACTGGCTATTTCAAACGTATCATTTCTGTTTTTTAATATAAAATTAGGAAATATGAGATGGATAAGTTGGCCAAGCGCTAAAATATAAGGTGGTGAACCCCACTGAAATATTGACTGAACAGCTCCTGGCAATTCTTCCAAGAAAATAATACCACCACTGTTTATAACTACTTTTTCAAGACCCTTTTTAAAGCGGTCCAACTTGGTAATGTTAGACTTGATTTGGAGGTTTTCAGTTTCCCTTTTTAGTAGTTGTCTAACGCGTTCACGTGTCAAATTGAATTGCTTGCCAAGTTCTTCCAGGGTTGGAACTTTACCGCTTTTAAAGCAAAGCCTTTGCAATACAATTTGTTTATTCCTATGGTTTTCTATACAATCATTTAGAAAGCTTGTTATCATCGAACTATAACTCGAAAAATCTATTGTCTCTGAAGAGCATAGATATTTTTCAGACTTGTTAAGACTATTAAGACAAATCGAGCTAACTAGATTTTTTACCTCTTTAAGAGATTTAACACCAAAGTTCTTCTGATCTAATAGATAAGAACCCTTAGTGAACATTAGTTGACCTAAAGTTTCGATGCTTAAGTTTTCTAAAATATTTCTCGTTCTTACTGATATAACTAAATCTTTAAGCTTTACATTAGCATTGAATCCAGTGTGCATATCTTCAGCGGATATCTTTTCAGTTTCTACTGATGAAAAGAGAGGCAATGTTGAAGTGTTAGATTTATTTGGTGGAATTGAGAAAGTGCCTTTTGTGGGAACTATTATACTGCTCTCTGTAAAGATTTCTCCAAAATTATTACTTCCAAAAAATTTTTTTAAATGATCTATAATTTCATTTGCAGTTTTTTTGCCACAATTGCGAAAAGAAAGTAGCGTTCTAATATTGAGATTTTTCAAATCTTCTATGTTGGAACAGTTTTGTTTAATTACATTAGTTGCTCTGAAAGATAAGTTAGCTTGAGAAAGGAAATAAGATAAGCTGATATTACTATCTGTTTCTTTTTTAGTGGTATTTGAAAATGAGACCTGAGATGATTTCAAATCCATAAACTAAGCCTTAAATGTTCAGGTTGATTTATGTGTAGTAGCACCCAAAGATTTTGTTTCCAAAAAATTCTATAATATCGATAGAATTTTCAGGGTCATTTCCTTTGATGAATCATTAGGCATGGGTAGTGACTCAATGAGTCTTTAAAACTAATCACAACATAAATTCTAAGCTCAGAATATTTCGGGTTAGTTAGCGCCCCTTATGGGGCCTTTGGTGTTGTAAAATTGATGAATTCTAAAGTGGTATCCCCATTCCAAATTTTTATATTAAACTTATCTCAACATTAAAATTTCAATGACGAATAGAAACTTTAAAAAACACCAAATTAATTGGTTAAAAAACTAAAATAATAAGCATAAGTGCATTATGTGCACGCTAATATCTAACTTGTACATTTATAAATATTAATGAGAACTATTAAAACAAATGCTTAACTAAGATACTATATTTAGTTTAACTCTGATCAGCGTCCGCCTACCCAGTTTTTAATAGTTTAATATACCCTATTGACAGATAAGGTCAAAATACATCGATAATTTTGCTATAATATTCGTCTTTTTTGTTTTTATAGCGGTAAATATGAGATACTTAATAAACATTAAGTCGTCGAATATGTCAAGATTTGGTTCCAAGTAACAATTGACCATCTGGCTTTCACAATGAGGATCATCAAAAGGTTTTCATCGATTTGTTCTATACATAGCCCCTTTAATCGTAAAAAATGGTATTATATTAAAAATACTGAGTTTAGTACATTTTTCAAAACGAGAAAGGGAGGTGATTAGCCTCCCTTTGGTAGCGTTGAGAGATTATTAGTTTGTACGCATAAAATATTGAGACTCTGGAATTTGGTTAAGCAGCTTGTACGCCTTAATAGACTCTGGCGTCCAAAGGTCAACAGGAAATAATTCGTTACCATCTATAACGATATCGGCTTCCCGTAATATTTCCATTTCAGAATGATCTTCAAAAAGGAAAATATCAAAAATCAACCAATCACCACTTTGGGATTTACCAACAATAGTTGAGTGGCCATATTCTTTAGTTTCGGCACCCGTTTGGAAAATATGCCATTCTTTATTGGGAAAAACTTCCTCCGCAAGTGCCTTTTGCCAAGTTGCCAGGTAATGAGCTGCACCAAAACACTGGTACCATTGGTAGGTGTTTTTTTGGGGGTAATGCATCTCGAGTAAAACTTCAAATTCAGAATTAAAAGCTTTGCCACCCATTAAATAATCTAATGACTCACCTATTGATTCAGCAATTGCTGAATATTTCTCCATCAATTTTTTATATTCCGGTCTATTTTGGCATTCATCTAATGCCTTCTGATGAAAGTGGTCTCCTCTTGCATACTCCCAAGGCCCAATGCCATTGCTTCTATTCCACTGTGGGTGGTGTTTCCAACAATGGTCAGCAGCAAATTCTGACATACCATAGTCAAGTTTTTCCAGTATATCAGGGTCATTCAAGTGTGGTTCTACGAGGTTCCAGTTTTTTTTAAAATTAAATTTCTCTATTTTCATAATAATGTTCTCCTTCGGACCGAAATCGGAGCAGTGTCCGTTCCAGTCATTCTTAATGTGTTTTGTAATAAACACCATGGTGTTTTGGGTGTGGTAATTAAATGTCCCAAGAAGTGGGACGCAGTGAATCGTTTCTGAGTTGTTCCAAGTGGATATGGAATAAAGAATGCAATCTTGGTGAAGTGGTTTTGATAAACACTGCGGTGAAATTATCCCTGTGTAGTCATTTGTGTAGTCACTGAAAAAACACACTTAACTATCAGGTATAATAGGGTATACAGTGCTTATATAGGGTATAAGGGGGTATAAATACCCCCTCTACCCCCCATTAGATGTGATATATATCACAATCCCAAGTAGTTATCCCTGATTTTGGGATGACTACACTTTTGACTACGTTCTAAGGTACACCCGCTTGTCTTTACCCCGGTAGATCTCCTTGTACCTTTCCAGATTCTTTCGGGCAGTTTCGTAAACCCAGAGACCTGCCCTATGGGCATTGACTTGCTGCATCAACCTTCTCTCACCCAGTGGATTCTTTCGAAGTTGCCTTCGGATGCTCTCTTCCATGCGAGCTATCTTGTTATCAGCATCAATCGGATCGTGGAGCTTCCTCACTTCGAGCTGCCAGTCACAAAGGCAGATGACATCTCGAACTGTATCCTCATCCACAAAAGTTTTACCCGCATTGATTGCCAGTAGGCTCATCAGCCGCAGTGCGTAGGTATCAATTCGTTTGGCATGGATCGAACTTTCCACCGCCATATACCAATTGTGATACATACTCATTGCCTCCGGAGTTATCTCCATCTCCAGATATCCACCAACAAAGCGATCAATATCCTTCAACTGAGCTGCCAACCGATCTTTATCTGCTTGCGGTACTTTACTCGGGAATGAATGCTCCCGTTTGGCAGTACCAGGAACAAGAAAGATCCTGTTGGTGAAACCGATATCAGTGAAGGAACTGTCCCATGTACGTTCATATGTCTGGACAGTCGATGCTGCAAGTAGGCTTAGATAAGCTTCTTCAAGAATGATATCAGTTTTCTTGGTTCTGCTCTCATAGTAGTTCGATTCAAACAGTGTGTTCACACACGGCAAAAGCACCGACGACTGTATCTGGCATTTTGAAACAAACTGTTTGAACTCATCCAATGAGAGCAATAGACCGTCAGGAGCCTGAATGATCCTTTTCTGGAGCCCCTCCGCACTACCGACCCCCCAGCAAACATCGAAATTATCAAGTGCCTCCTTGAAGTGATCGATAGTTTTGCTGATGGATGTAGATTTCCGTTCATCTGCAGATTGACCAAGAAGCAGTGTATACAACCTCGGTTGCGGTTGAATCTCACTTTCCATTGTCAATCTCCGTGAAAGGTAAGTCCCCAAACACGTTAGGTAGCTCATGAACAGGAACTCAACAGGCGTTTCAAGGTGTGATCCGTATACCCTTGCAAAGTCCCCGGCCGCACCGGATATAATGTGCCGTGGAAATTCCAAAGATATACCTGGATCCTGTTGCCCTGATTGTGGCTCTCTTTTGGTTTTGACATACTTTTCAGCCTTGCCTATCTGGCTTGATAGCCAAGACTTTTTGGAGTCACCTTTTTCATCATACTTCTCACCAATCGGATAGTGATCGAACACAAAAAAGATGACCTTGTCATCATAATTGCCGCCATAAAGCGAATTGACAACCTTCATGATGGCTTCAGACCTGCCGCCTTGCACCTCTCCTTCAAGGATCAACCTCTTGGTTTCCTGAGAGACCTGAAGGCTTTCAACAAACTCGCGATCCTCAGGTGAGGGCAAACGCTCATGCCACAATGCCTCAGTGGCCGGCTTCTCACCATCTAAGAACACTTGAAGCCAACCTGGTATTGGTGCAATCTCAACATCCTTTTCAACCAGATACGGTTTTCCAGTGTCCGGATGAATTGATCCAGCTGCAACTACCTGACCACCATTTCCACGGATATCGAATACGGTGATCTTGTTGTAGACAGGATGCTTTAGGCTGCGGTTTCCAATTCCCTTGCCGCCAGTAGGATACTGGAAATAGTAATGTAGGCCACCAGATCCGGTACGAACGGTGTATGTTTCCAGTCCGTCCCAGCCATTTGCCTGTGCAAGTGTATCGAAGGCACTGACGTCATCAATGTCCAGTACCATGATGCCACTTGCCGGCCCACAGCATATCCCGGCATTTAGGCCTACAAAATCCTGTTCGTTGAAAATCCTCACACCCTGACAGTATTTCTGCCAGCCTTTCTCAATTGGCGCTTTGCCATTGAGAGGAATGAGGGATAAACCTTGTTCAGCCTGCAATCGGAACATTTCCCTGTCCGATTCATGCAGTGCAGGCCAACTCATTAAACTGCCTCCGTAGCGATGCTAAAATCAGTCATAAAAAGACTCCTTTTGTGAAGGTTAACATTTACCCATACCATGGGGTAGGGGTGCCTTTGTGAGTGCTCATACACCATCACGTACTGCATGTCTGAGCCCCATCTTCTGTTAATTGTGAATGGTTTAAAGGAATACTGCACAGTGAGGCTTTCACCTCTCGCGCGTGAGCAGGCGCTTCCTTCCGTTGTCCTCTCACCGATTTTGAAACTGAGCGTTTTCCCGTACCCTTATATCTCTTGAACCATGCTGTTTTCTGTCTGCTTTCATTTTTATCAGGATCAATACCAATGACCTTCTTGGCAACCCTGAATGGAACCTTCAGCATGTCCAGTGAGAAATAGGTCTTTACGTTCTCATCGTTCAGCCTCTTTGCTACCTTCCTCTGTTGCTTAACCCATTGCGGTACCTCCTTCCTGCGCCTGCAGATATCCTCATCCGGATACCAGACGCCAAAAATTTGTTCTTGAGGTGTTGCCATTGGACACAATGGTGCATTGCACCCATTGTAGTAACGGCAGTTTTGTTTAACCTTATTCAATCCACCCCTCCTTTTTCAGCCTTTCATTTAGTCGATCAGAGTGATCTTTTTCATCTAAGACAGCACAATCCCGACACTCCCAACTGGGTTCTATTGAGTGAGATGCCTCAGCATGCCTACCAATTTCATTTCCTTTTTCTTCGCCGTATTTACTAATCAGCCAATCCATAGGGTCTTTAAAACCATCGATCTTAAATCGCTGCTTAGCCTCTACATACTTAGGGTCAAGTTCTTCATCCCAAGGTTCGAGGGATCGCCACTTTTTGGCCAGGTATGCTCCGCTAAAATCTCCCACAAGAGGATCTCCTGCGCCTCCAAATGGCTTTAACTCGTTTATATGCCTCCCGCAGCACTCACAGCGTCTGTCTGACGGCGGCGGGTTAAAAATTATGCGAGTTTTTTTATCAGTCTCACCACGGTTGCAAAGATTATCAGTCGTCATGTATTCCTCCTTCAAATCAGCCCATCCAGGGCCTCGTTTACAATGTTGTCAATGTCATCCTGGTCGTCCACAATGAACGTTTCCAGGAACTCGTCAATCCAGACGAGCTTGACTAACCTAATTCCGGTAGGGGTTTTGACGTACTTGAGACCATCCTTAAGCCACTTTTCAAATGTGCTCTTTCCGACCCCTGCGTACTGGGCAGCTTCTTTAACCTTGGCCCAGCCTCTCGGTGGAGTTGCCATTATTTAACAAGCCTCCCGATTCATATTGATGTTATTGAATATGCCGCACCCATGGGTGCAACGACCTTTACCAACATGCACCTACGATCACCCCGCCCCCAATTTGGGATTTTTGACTTACGTGGAAGGTGTGTCTTCTGACAGTTCCACCCGCTGCCCACGCCTAATGGCCCGGTTCGTTTCTACGGTGCGGCATGTCCAGTTGCCTGAGAGGTTGTTGCTTGGTCTTAGTGCTGGCTTCACTCGCTTCCCCCCTTTTGCCATGGAGATCTCAGGTTCCTGCCGCCGGTTATGTCATAGGCTGACGCCTATTTGGCTTGGGTATCACCTCCTTTCGGTTAATGGTTTTATTGGAGACTCACTGTCCGGTTAGCTATCCATTCCAGGAGATCCCCAGTCCGGTAGGCCACTTTTCTGCCGATCCTCATCCGGCCTTTTGGGCCTATCCCTAGTGAGTCGTAATTTGCCAGGGTCTTGCTTCGTATCACCCCACCGAGCAGTTCCTCGATCTTGTCTCTGGCTATGATCGGTGGAAGCGATTCGCTAAGCTGTGTAATTTCTTGGTTGGTCAATTTTCCCCCTTTCAGCTGTCAGTTTCTGGTTCTCAAAGCCTCTGGGGGATAAAGGGGTAAAAACGGGTTACCAATGGTAAAAACCGTTTACCGGTGGGATTTTTTTCAAAAAAATGCGGATTTATTTCTTAGGGTAGAGGAGGGTGTGGTTGGAGATTAGGTCGTAACTTTCTAATAATTATAAGGATACATGCCAGGGAATTTTAATTTCTGGCTGGTAGGAAGTTTTGTACTGATGGACAGTTATAGATCTGTCGAGATGCTTGCTCAGTCTCGGCATATGCTTTTTTAATTCCTTCTTTGCATTGCGAATCTGATTTTTAATGTTTTGTCTCAGCTTTTCAAATTCCGGGGTCGCACGGTTTTGCTGTCCGAAAAAGAGCCTGCTGTTCTTAGCATTTGATTTGATGCCATACTCATTTAGAATATGAGATTGATACTTATTAAAATTATCTCTCGCTGCAGATATTGAATGACTATCTCCAGAGGATTTGGCCGATTCTAATGCATCAAGTAGTTCATAACCAATATTTTCAATTCGGTCTTTCTCACTTTTAGTGAGGTTGTCGCTTTCAATAATACTTATTGATTCACTATCGACATCAGCTTCAGGATAGATTTCTTCAAACGACTTCTTTTTTACGAGGCCTATTAATTCTGTGTTATATATAAAACTATCTGAGTCACCGTGTGAATCATTTGAATTTGAAAGTAAATGAGCAATATATCGATACCTTTCTTGGTCTACTAGCAAAGCCTCTTCATCGCTTCTATAGACTACCCACCAAACTGGTCCGAAATTTTTAAAAACATTTTCACTTGATTTGATTTCGGGGTGATTTCCTTCTATAGCCTCCTTTAGACTTTCTGGTGCTGTGCCCAAAGAACAAAAATAGTATCCTGCATCTGGGTTAAAGAAATACCCTGCCTTTAGATCTATTAATTTTAACCCACCACGGTTTCCGTCCATTTCGATTTCGGGTACATAAAACTGACATTGAGGAAGGCTACCAATTTCATCCCTCAATATTCTAATTCTATTTTGGGTATTTATGCCCCAGACTAGCGAATCATTATCATCCTCTGCTATTTCAACGCGATCAACAATGGTAAGGTCATATTTCAGTGTATAATACCCCAACTCAAATTCGTTGAGTTGCCAATAATCCATTATTTGTTTGCCAGTAACTATTTGATCCATGATTGTCATTGGTCAGCAGACTCCATTCTGTTTAAAAATCGAGCCCTATCCTATATCATGCATCAGGACGTCATGCACCTCCTTATCCTCGATTCCAAGGTACCGCATGGTAATAGCAGGGGAGGAGTGGTTGTACCGCTTACATATTACCTCAAACCCAACCCCGTGGACGGTACGCTGGATGTAGCCCCACGGTTTTACCCAATGTATGAGCCCCGTAATTGCCCTTCAGATTGATGGCACCTGTCCACTGTTTCACCAATCTTCTAACAGCCTGACTCTGGATGTGGCTATCACCCTTCCTGCTGGCAAATAGGTATTCGTCATCGGCAGGTTTAGCAACGGCCAAATAACGCTGTAGGGCTTTATGCACGGTCTTATTAATTGCTAGAATGTTGTCCTTGCCGGTCTTGGATTCTTTAATGGTCAGGGTATCCCCAACTTTTAGATGCCGAACTTGACCTACCTTCAGTTTGATAAGGTCACAGGCACGGATGCCATTGTTGATTCCTATTATATATATGAGGTGGTTTCTGGGATTCGATTTGGTTAATTCCGAAATAGCCTTGATGTCCTTAAGACGCCTGATCGGATCCACTGCAATGCGAGACCCCCTTTTCGGATGATTTTGGTTGCCATTTTTTCATCTGATGCCCTCCGTCATGAATGTTGAGTTTCTGGATCAGACGCTAGCAAACCCAGCTTTCAATGTCTAGAAAAAAATGAAAAAAGGGCAAAAAAGTATGTAACTACTTGAAACTATATAAATAGTGAAGGTCAGGTGAATGTTGAGTTTTAGATAAAAGTAAACATTGAGGAATTATAATAAAATACTTGACAATCGCATAAGCGAATATTATTATATGTGGAAAAATAACATATCACCCTGAGGCGACAAATGAAAAGAACACGCAAAAAATCAGACAAACTTCCAAAATATTGGACTAAGCAGCGAGAAATCCTCAATATTCATTTACTCACGTCAGAAGATTTTAAAAAGAATCTCAACAAAGGCCTGCGCTTTTTCACTCTTGAAGAGTTGGATGAATTAGAAATCAAATATAAGAGGGGTATTTCCTGGAGACAGGTCGATATGGAACTTTCAAAAAAGGGGATCAATTTCAAGAAAGCTACTTTTAGGAAATATATTCAAGATAAAAAAATTTCACCAGCTTCTTACTACAGAGCAACCAAGAAAGGCCGTGAGGCTATCTATGCTCGTGACACTATTAGGCAGATAAATTTTTTAAAATATTTTTATAAATATGCGGACAATGAATTCATCGATGTGGTTCTTGAGGCATTTTCCCAGCAGAATATTCCGGCCATTGACGCAATTGAGGACCAGCTATGGGGAACTAATCTGCGTGAAGCTGTTTTCATGTACCTTAGGAATATGAGCGATGATGATAATGATATTGAACGAACTTTGAATGATGTGCTTAGCCACGATCCAGATTTTAGAGAAGAAGCGATTGATGGACTAAATGCAATCTATAATGAATTCCACGATAAATTCAAAAAATGGGAAAGTATGCTCAGGGATCACAAGGTTCAAATTTCAGAAAAGTAGCACATGGAGGTCATTATGGATCCTCAAATTTCCAATCATGCAAAAGTACGTTTTCGGCAAAGAGGTATCACTGATAGGACTTTGAGCTACATATTTAAGTATGGGAAAGTTTCCAGAGCTGCACACGGTGCTAATAAATATGAAATTTTTCGCAAAGACATTGGAAGGATCGTTGGTAACTTGAAAAGGGATATCCAACTGTTAGACAAGGTTTCAAGTGTAATATTGATTGAAAAAGACGGTGTAATATTAACTGGTTATCATAGTGACTAACGAAGAGGTGGTTGCCATGAAGATTCAAAGAATAGCTTTTCCTATGGGTTTGTCAAATTGGGAAGGGGTTGCATTTATGCTTACCCAAAAAGCAACAGCTGGGAAGTTTCCGACTTTCATAAGGTCTGAATTTATGTCTACGAATAATTTGAAGTTCGCTATTAATTTACTTCAGGTAGTTGGACATAAACACAGGCCAACTCAACCAGAGGCAACTTTACAAAGAACAATCCAAAACTTACGGGATCATGGTTACATAACATTTTACGGTAATGGTGAATATGAATTAACTCAAGAAGGGATTAACGTTTTTAATGCCGTAAGAGAAAAATTTAAAATTGAAAAGTTTTGGGATGATGTACTCAAGTTAGTAATCAACTAGATCGAATACGAGGCCTTAGAATGCCTATAGCAATCGCTGCTCCGAAAATATCGCTTGATATTCCTCCCCGAAAGCTATTAGCAGTTGCTTTTGAAAACTTTGGCGGGATTTTGCCAATAAAAGGTGGTTGGGGATATAACCAGGAAGATGCGGTCATTATTAATAAGAATGATCCAATCATTTCTCAGGATGAGCCTTTTGATGGTGTAGCCATTGAGTATAGATTCGCTGACTTAAGGCCAATAGTAGAGTTGATTATCTTACGGTCTGAGAATGATCGATTTAGAGGCATTGATTCAGAACGAATAGAACAGCGGCTAATTAGTGTCGGTGCTAAATCCTATGATGTTCTAACTTTCAATGTGACTGCATTGCCAGAGAAAGATTGGAATGCCTTAAAAGCAGAATGGGAAGGGCCAAACGGGATAAAATCATCTGATTTTGACAAAGATGCCCATTCCCAAAAGCGAGATTCAAAAACAATTTGCTATACAGCAACTTACTGGTTCGATATTACCAGTTTCTTTGGAACTTAAATTTAATGAATGAAGGGGGGGGGGCATGCGGCCCGCCACCCCGCATGCCTCTGGCCATTACGATTTGAGTGGGAATCATACATTGTTAAGCACATCTACCCTATCTTTTCTCTCAAAAACCGTTACAAATAGTTTAAGATTATTAATAAGTGTTGCCATCAAAGCTATGTATATGCATTATGTTTAGAAAACAAAGCACCCTCCTTATAAATATAGAATTTAGCCAATATTATACATCACACCGGAGGTTTCTATGGATATCTCTGCTATAAAGAAAAGGTATGAGAATATGCCTATTGATGAATTGGTGACCTTCTTAGCAACTTACAATAAAGATGATTTTATGCCGGAAGTCCAACAAGTGATTGAGGAGGTTTTACTGGAACGGCAAGATGAGATTGATAGCTACAAGCAACAAGAACCGAATGAGGATATTGAGTCAGGCGGAGATCCATCAAGCGACAGTGGATTGATTTCTCGGAAAATCAAATGCAAAGATTGCGATTACCAAGGATTAGTAGAAGCGTATGACACTCAAGATTATCCGAAAAAGCAAATCTTTAAATTGTTAGGTAAAGACAATCAAGGTTATATATATCTTAGGTGCCCAAATTGTAGAACTGATATATCATACTCACCGTTTGAGTTAATAAAATTTAAGTAACGTACTGTTTGAAATTGCCAGCTTCCGTGGTTGCTAATAATCGATAAATTGGAAGGGGGGGGGCGATAGGTCGGGTGCCGGCATGCATTCGATAATCTTGATATAGCTGGGAATCATATAGAATAAGATATACACGACCTCCTATTTTCTACTAAAACATCCTTTAAGATTTTATTAAGATTTCAAAACTCCTTTCAATATACCCTAAATATTTTCTACCAACTTAAGATTAGTACATATAACCAGTATTTCTTGACTTTTCAATTGGTTATGATAGTCTGATAATGTCCTGCAGATCTAAAATCACATACTGAAATACAATTAAAAATTGCTTTTTGTGTAAAAAGCAGATTTCCAATAAATATACATTTGGACAACAAAATGACTCTATCGGTATCGTGGGTAAGAGAATTTGGAGAAACAAAGGAATTAATTGTTGCTACTGACAGTCGTCTGCGGTGGGGGCAGGCTTGGGATTGTTGTCCCAAAATTATGATGCTTCCAAGAGGTGACTCGGTGCTCTGTTTTGCCGGTGAAACAAGAGTATGCTTATCCATTTATGCTTCAAATACGAAGCGCTATCATGATGTATGACAAATCAGCTTCCCGAGCAATGGATTTAAGTCATGTAAGAGGGCACATCTTAAGGTTAATTGAAGGTATGAGAGAACATATTCATGACTTCCCAGAGAACGCCCCACCTGAAGATCCAGATGTGATTTTAATGATTGCTGGTTATTCATGGTACATTGAAGATTTCCGGATATGGATGCTTCATTATAAACCTTCAGAAAATGGTTTTCGATTTAGGAGTGCTTCTCGTCACACAAAGAGAACAAAAGGTACAAAGTACTTTTCCTTTGTCGGAGATGACGTAGCTGATGCTGTGCAAATGCTCTACGCTAAACTGCGAAGCAAAAGGAAGCTGACCGTTGGTTCTCTTGATATGGAGCCCTTTGAGGTACTTCGAGATATGATCAGAGATCCTCAATACCCGACAATTGGAGGGCCACTTCAAATGGTCAAAATCTATCGCCATATGAATACATTACCGTTCAATGTTTTTTGGCCGAATAGAGAATCTGGGAAACTATCTTTCCTCGGAAGACCGCTTCTTCCATATGAAAGAAACAATTTTCTAACTATTGATCCGGATACTTTTGAGACTTTCATGAGAAAAGATATCGAAGCAATTATCCACAGCCAGCTGCTCCAAATGATTAAAAGCTAATGGCAAGTAGTTATCAAAGGTTAGTATTTTTAATATGAATACAGACAGACTATACGAAAGATATCTCCAATATGGGGTCTCAAGTGTATTAGCACGTCGCTTAAGTGAAATGGATTTGCCTAAAACCACTTTTGAAAGAACCTCTAAAAAAAATTTAATTAATAACTATGGTCTATCTGCAAGTGAAATAGGTTTTATAAAAGAATGTGTTAAAAGAGAGCCAATCCCGGTTGAAATAATGAATCTTTTGTTGGAGAACAGTAACTACACTTGTAATGTTTGCAAGGGCATAAAAAGTGATGCATTCATTGTTCACCATATCAACGAGTATTCAAAAAGCCAGGATAATGAGTACCAGAATCTAATTGTACTATGTCCCAATGATCATGATTTGGCTCACAAAAAAGGAAAATCCTTAACGAATAAAATAACAAAAGAGCAGTTACATAGGGTTAAAGCTAAATGGGAAAAAGAGGTCGAAAAACATAATTGTGATATTGCAAGCAAAACTGGAAATTTTAATCGAAATGCTATTGATTACATCAATATTCCAAGGATTAGCGAATTAGCATATGGAATTTTTAAAAGAATCCCGGAAACCTCCTACACTGATTCTTTAAAGGAGCAAAAGATATTAAAAAGCAATGGTGACTTCAATTTCCAATATGTTAAAGATGTTTTATCTAATGGCAGGTATCTGTTTGACTATTATAGTTCCGGGGAAGCTTTTCACTATTATGAGGTATTCTTAAGTATTCTGGGACGGATTGATTTTGAAAACTTAGAAAGCTTTCTAACGGTCAAAGAAGTGATGATGCCAGGTTTTATTGGTAAACATGTCTATTATGTTGGGGGGATGTATGGCAGGAGTCCAAAGCTGCCCATAACAGAGTCAACGCCGCATACTATCCTTTTTTTTAAAAGGAAGCGCTTTTACATAGAGTGGAAAATTGACCCAATGTATCTTTACTCTATGACTTCAATTGCAAGACTTTCGCAGAGAACCAGATATATAGTGTACGGAATAATCAGAGATGTTCTAGAAAAGAAGATTAACCGTAAGGACTATATACATATCGATATCAGACCATATATAGCAGCCCTCCCAAATAAGTTTGTTGATAAAACGCCGTTAATCCATTGGAAAAATTATACTGAGGAAGATTTATAATACAATAGGTGCTATTTGCCTTATTGAGTGGACATATTAGCGGAAATATTGAATAAAGAGAGCACATGTTTTCAAAAGGTATAAATGGTTTCAGTGCCATTAGATAAAAGCTAATATCGATTAGAAGGTCTTTTATGTTAGATCTATACAATAAAGCATTAATTCACGATGAGGTGCTGTTAAATATTGTATTAGTTATAGAGTATGATTTCCCTGTCGGCCCATCTTTTGTTTACGCCCTTTCTTCTTTAGTCGAAGCTGCAGTGATCCACAATGCGATCTATTTCGATCCTATGCATCAGACAGTGAGAGAAGACAGTGCATCTTCAGGAACTGTTGCAAATGTACTTAATAGCTCCAGTTTTGTTAAGCACTTACTGTCTGAAAATATCCTGACACTATTTCCTGATGAATCTGATGTTACCCAATTTCTCAAAACGACTGAAAGCGATTATCAATTCGTAAAATTCTTAGCCGATTACTATCATGGGATTGCTTCCTTTGCCTTCAGTGATCCAGATTTTGAAATCAAAGATTTAACAAATCTTACTGATCTACTGGACAAAGCACCGGGTGTGTTTATGGCCGATGAGTTATTGCTCAGCAATATAGAAGACAACGAATTTTCTATGTCAGAATTGAGCACAGGTGCTTTAGCCGCGATTTCTCTTGGTTTTAACCAAAAGGATTTACACTACATAGACACGCGAAACCACAAGGCAAAAGGATATATAGAATTGAGCCAAGCCCTTGGGATCAATTTATATCCGGTACTAACAGCTTTGCCTTACCAGATAGGTGCAATTAAGAATTTTAACTCCAGAGCGAGAAAAATTTATGATCGTATCGCTGAAGAGGTAAAGTCCTTGGGAGGAGAAACTCAAGATGAAGAAACTTTTGCAAGAGTATCTATCCCTCCCCTCGCTCAAATTGTATTGGAAAGATCAGAAGGTTCTGTGAATTCGTTAATTTACGAAATCTGTAGTCTTCGACACCGTCATGAAAAATTTAGGCATTACCTAAGTGATTTTGAAAAGAATTGGGCTACGGCAAAGTATAGGAGTGAACGTATAGAACTTCGTAATAACTTTGATAATGCATGGAATATGTTATTGTCAAAAAATAGGGAACCATCTACGCGGATTATTTATACCCTTTGGGATATACTAAAATCGCCAACTGATGCCCTTATTGCTTTAGGTGATTCATTAAAGAAATATGGACATGAAGAATCAATACTAGGAAAAGTTAGGGGTCTCCACGATTTTTGGCAAGAACTTGTTAAATCTCCCCTGCCTGAAAGAAATTTAGATTTAATTCATAAAATATCTTCTCGCTTGGTGGGCCAAGATACTTGGAGGGCATCAAAAAAATTAGCCCATGGAATCAACGAGTTCTTAGGGTGACAACCTTCACAACTCAGGCTACAGTAACCTCCTTTCCTAGCTCTGGTTTACCCTTTTGTTGCTCAAGACTCTTTTCAAGTACCCTCACTGCAGCTTTCAAATTATCAGGTGCCAAGTGGGCATAACGTTCAGTCATGGCAATTGTAGAATGCCCCATTAGTTTCTGGACTGTATATAGATCAACACCATTTTGGACTAACCAGGAGGCATAGGTATGGCGCAGTGTGTGGAAAACCACCTTGTGTCTGTCATCTGTTATCCCTTTGTTGAATTCCAGTTCATCGACAGCTCGTCCAAATGCGTTTGACACCTCCTTTATCCGTTCGCCTTTCCTGCTCGGAAAAACCAAATCGGTGGGTTTACCAGGTTCTTTCTGTGACAGCATGTCCTTAACTGCCTTAGTTATGTAAATCGACCGGTTAACCCCTCCTTTTGTGTCCATCAGGAGTAGGCGTTCATTTTTAAAATCTACGCACCCCCACTCAAGGTCGAATAATTCACCCGCTCTGAGGCCACAGTGCAACGAAATAAGAGACATTTCGTACAATCGCTGGCTCCTACCATTTATTTCTTTCAAAAGGTCATCAGCCTCATCAAGGCTTAGAAAGCGAACCCGTTTATTGTCAACCTTAGGTTTGGATACCTTCCGTACAGGGTTGTCCCCTTCAAAAGACTCATTATTGATGGCGTGGTTAAAAACCTGCCTTGTAACGGCTAAGGCATACTGGATTGATCTCGGTGACTTTTTTGCATTCCTCATCACCTTTTTCAGTTTTTCAAGGTGAAATGGCTTTATATCCCGAAAGGTCATGTGGCCGATTACCGGCTTGATCCACTTTTTATGAAGGCTCTTTTCCCTTTTGTAGGACTTTGGCTGTTTATTTTCTTTTGCCTCTGGGTAGTACCGGTCTTTAAAATACGACGAGAATTTCAGAGCCTCCTTTTCAATGCGTAATCTTTCAGCATATTCAAGTTCCCTTTTTTCAGCTAATGTCTGGGGGCCATCTCCAGTGAGATGGTTCCTTTTTAGATCCGATAATACAACTGAGACTTTCGTGGCATTCCAACCCTGACTTGCCCAACCGATGCCTTCTTCTTTAAGTTTGCCGTTAATCCGGTAACGGATGGAAAAATACATATCGGGCTTGCCCATGTATTTCCTGGTTTTATGTTCACGGTATCGCACACCAGGCATTTTCGTAGCGGTCTTTTTAGTTGCCATTAATCCCTCGGTCTAAGTTATCCCACAATAGCCCCACACTTTTCGGGTTATCGAGTGAATCTATGGGAATCATAAATCAGTAAAAACCTAATAAGTCAAGTTGATTATGAATATAGGGGAAATTGAGGGAAAGTACAAAAATGGGACTTCGAATCCGTAGGCCGCAGGTTCGAATCCTGCCGGGCGTACCAGAAAATTGAAAAGGGCTGTGTTCAGCGAACACAGCCCTTTTCAATTTTCAAAGTGGTAATTTTGTAAATGTTTAGTTCAGCCCCCTTTGTTTTTCAGCAACTACTTACCTGAATCTTTCTCCGTTTCGAACGGCAGGCCTGCCTTTTGCAATCCCTCGGATAACTTCTGAATAACCCGTGGATCTTTAAATGCATAAAGGTAGGTATTCAGCACCCTTTCGATGGTGTATTTCGTGAGCCGAAACCTTTTGAGGTGATCCGAGAGCGCCTTTTCGGCCTTTTCTTGCTGATCCAGTAGCCCATATGTCGCTGCAAGCAGCCACCCGGATGTGTGGTCCTTGTTTTTGGATGAAAACGCTTCGAGGCTTCTCTCTGCAGCCGCATATTGCCCCAGGCAGAACTGCGCCAGCCCCAGGGTGTACAAAAGCCATGAATTGTCAGGCTCCAGTTTGATCGCGTTATCTGCAAACTTCATTGCTTCTTCCGCCCGTCCGGCAAGAATTAAGGATTCGGCCATTGCGCGATGGGCCATGGCCTCAGCAGGGTTGGAAGCAATGGCCTGTTCAGCCTGGGCGATGGCATCGGAATACTTGCGGCGATAAGCAGGGTTTTCCGGTCTTGGTAATCCTGCTTTGACCAGGCCTATCGCAAAATGATCCAGATCTTTCTGATCCTTAAAGGGCCAATACTTGAAAGTAGACACTACATAGGGTAGATGCCAACCTCGCTTTTGAATATATTCACTAAGCACGTTGGCAGCTTTATCGTCCTGGCCAAGTTGGGCGTAGTTGGCTGCCAACCACCATGTAGATGTATTGGGATTCAATCTCAGCGCGCTTTCATGCATTTTCACGGCATCTTCGTAATTTTCAAGGCAGTATAGCGCGATACCCAAATACTGGGGATACCAACTGGGATAGTAGGGATTCAACCGCATCGCTTTTTCGTAAACCTTTAAAGACTCGGAATGGCGGCCAGAAAAACTTAGTGCCCGGGCCAGGTAAAAGAGGCTGTCAGCGTCGTTCGGATCGATAGCCAAAGCACGCTCCGCTTCAGCAACGGCATCTTCATGGCGATGCTCAAAATACAATAAGGCCCTAGATTTCATCCGATGGGCAAGAGAGGTGGGATCGAGCATTGCGGTGTCCAGGTGCCTTTTTGACAATGAACGTACATTATCCCATCCGAGCTCCACATCCCAACGTCTGCCCGCGATATGTTGATAGGCGAGTGAAAGGGCTGCATGGGCCTCTGAATACTTAGGATCCAACTCAATTGCTGTTTTGAAACTGGCCACTGCCTCAACTAAATCGCTCTTGGTGTCTCGACGTTGATGCTCCAGCCCTTGCAGGTAGGCTTTATAAGCTTCGAAGTTGTCCGTTTCCTTTCGGGAGAGATGGCGTAAGTCGGTTTCCGTCAATTGTATCGCCAGGGCGGCAACGATCTTCCGGGTAATCCTGTCCTGCAGTACAAAGATATCGCCCAGATTGCCGTCATAGCGCTCCGCCCACAGGTGGTGGCCTGTGGTGGTGTCGATGAGCTGGCTGTTTATGCGGATCCTGTCACCCACTTTGCGCACGCTTCCCTCTAAGATGTACCGAACACCAAGATCTTTCCCGATTTGCTGGATCTTTGCAGTTTTTCCTTTGTAGGTGAATGTCGAATTGCGGGATATTACATAGATATCTGATATCTTAGATATATCTGTAATAAGATCGTCGGTGATCCCATCGCTGAAGTACTCCTGTTCCGGGTCTCCGCTCATATTCGTAAATGGAAGGATAGCGAGGGAGATGGTATCAGCGCCATTCCTGTTGGCTAATGGTTCGGTAGTGCGTGTTTGAGAGTACCAGGCTCCCACGGTCAATAGTACGGCGCCAAGGATGATCGCAAGTGCTAACCGTACCCTCTTCATACGTTGCGGGGATTCGAACTGCGGGCTGCTGTCGTCCATAGACTGGGGATTCAACCGGTTTGAAAATTCCTGCCATGCTTCATCGCCCTGTTTATCTCCGAAGATGACTAAGACGTCATTAAGGTCGGCGCCGGCCGAATCGACAACAAACTTGAGACGCCATGTATTGGTTTCATCATGGCTGAACAGGTTTGCCCAGGTGTCGCACTCAACTTCCGAACAATCGTATCTGAATTTTCCTCCCTTCTCATAGGGGGCAATCTGGTCCCGATTCAGGACCGTAAACAGCGAGCCTGTTTCCAGATCCGGAAGCCCATGGCGCCAGGCTTTTCGGATCTTGTCCCACATGCCATTAGCCGTTTTTGACGCATATTTCCCCGCCAAAGATCGGTCTAATGACTTGAGTATGTCCGCATGCTTGCGGATGTAGACAAACCACGGAGTATCAGACTTTTTCATTTCAATAACGATCAGGCAGATAAGGGAAAAATAGAATCTCCTGGAAGGTTTATCAAAATGGAGTTCAAGGGGGAGCTCTTTGTTGTTGAAATGGAGTCTGACTGTATAGGTGTTCAGATCCAGTATGATGCTTTCAAGTTGAGCTGGGGAATCGATTCTGTCGCTTAAAGGATTCATTTGCTCAAATAATCAATTTGATGGACGTGCTGGACGGTCCAAGGGGATTGTCCAGAACTAAGAATTATAAAGACAGAACAAGCGGGGAACCATTGCTCTTACCCTAATTTCACTAGCTGGCAGTGTCAATTCGATCTTTTAAAGTCGAAAACCCATAGAGCACAAGGAGGTGGCCATGAGAAAAAGGATACTAACATATTTATATGCGGCTCTTATCCTGACACTTATTGTGACGAACGCCTATGCAACAACCATAAAATTCGCGTTCGTTTTCATAGACCGGTTTCCGGAGGAAGCCAAACAGTTGGGATTTAGCCCCGGCGACATGCTTCAGGTGGGAGCCATTGCCAAAATCGGTGGCTCTCCTATCGTCGATGCTACCGCTACCAATCTGGACACGGGACTGGAGCTTAACCTGGCCTCCAGAAACATCGGCCCAATTTACAAGAATGTGGTACTGTTGCTGCACAATCCGTTTCCGCCATTTGATCCAAAGAGGCATTTGGGTACCTGGGAAATCAAAGTCAAGGACGCCAAAGGCAACGAAGCCATCGCCAAAACACACAGATTGGATAAGGTGGCAAGGTTGCCATATGTGAAAAATATCCGGGCCTCGGGAAATTCTCTTGCTCCGATGATCACTTGGAGCGCTTTGGATCCAACCCAATACCCGGCAGAGTGCAAGATAAAGTACAAGGTCCGTCTGCTCAAATCGAATCAGGAACAGTTCTATGCAACGAAAAAAGTGACTTCGGAGACCACGGATCAAATTCCTGAGGGTATCCTGAAACCGAAAGATTTGGCGGAAACCTATGTCAGGATCGAAACCCAGTGTTGGGATACCGATGACAAGGATCAACCTGTCCCGGTGGAACTTAAATCCGAGACGTTCATGCTTTTGACAAAAGCTCTTGAGAAATAAGCACGCAGCGGCTATCCGATCAACGGATGGCCATTTCCATTCACTGGCTATCAGCTAGCATGCGGCTTCCCAATCTCATATTGCCCTTCTTACGAATAATTTAGTAGGTTTTCTTTTAGAAATCAGCAAAAAAGTAGTCCTTTTTTGGAACATTGTTTAGTTTACATAAGGCGGTTGTTCAATTTTGATGCGAAATATATTAGGATTTTCCGTTAATTAGTAATACGCAAATGGTGAGCAGCGATAGCAGGAACGGCGGTGATGGTGGCAGTAAACAGCAGCAGGTTAAATTTAAATTGTCGGGATCAAGCAGTGCTGGAACAGCGGTAAAATGACTATGCTGTTCATAGCACACTTTGTGAAATTTGTGAAAGGTTCTGTGGATTTAGCATGGTGTTGAAACGGAGAATATTGCCAATATCCTTTGGTGGGAGTTGGCTTATTTCAACCGAGGAATAAATTTGGTAATTCTGGGTTTCTCAATAAGCATATGTGTGTGTGGATTTGTGTGAGAAAAATTCCAAATTCAGCAAAAATCACACAAAATTTGATAAAAATGCTAAAATTGAAAATGCTGTTATTAGAAATAGTTATTTAATTTTAGGAGGTTAGGAAGCTCGGCTATTCTTTTCTTCGAATCCGTAGGCCGCAGGCTTGTGCGCCTCAGGCGTATTCGAATCCTGCCGGGCGTACCATTAATACCCAAAAGGCTACGTTCAAAGAACGCAGCCTTTTGGATTTTTACTAGCGATGATTTTGTTAATGTGTAGGTCTGCCCCTTTGGTTTTTAGGGTATGATGCTAAGGGCATTCACTTTCGACTACCGCTCCAAGGGCATCAACCTCCGCAGCTAAATCTGTTATATCTTTAGCTGTGCTCTGAATTTTTTGATAGTATTTCTTGAGTTTCTCATGTTTCTTTTCCATCTTTATCACTTTTTGCTTCTCATCATCATCCCAAATTCCGTCAGCACCAAATCTCTTGAGTTGAGAACCTTGCGTTTTATACTTTTTAGCCGATTTTTTAGCCTTCTTTAATTGGCCACCTATCTCAGCCCTGGCCGTCTTGTTTTCTTGCATCAATTCCAGCAGCTTATCATAATAATTGAATATTGCTTCATTACAATCATCTGCGTTTACTTTTGCCGGACTAAACGTGAAAGTAAGCACAAGAGAAAAAATAATTGCTGCAATTTTCCAGCCTTTTGCTTGATTCATGATGCCCTCCATTCCTTCTATAGAAGTTTAATGGGACACTAACCTTTGTAGCTATGGTGCTGCATTATTTTGAAATGAATTCAATTTTGGGTAGGTTGTTAAAATTTGGCACAATATGGGGGGGGAGTCAATACCAATAGCGGCAGGAATGCGAGGGTGGCAGCAGCGCCCAAATAGCTTTAGAGCCCACTCAGAGGTACTTCAAACAGCACCATCTTAGGCCAATGCCCCGTACTTGAAAATATGTATAGACCCTTACTGTTTATGTATAGATTCTCGTATAAATATCTAATTGATTTTGTATGTGGCTTTGAGAGTGAAAAAACAGTTCAAAATTGAAAGGTCAGTAATTCAAATAAGTTTTATGTTTACGAGAGGTTGGGAGACTCGGCTATTCCTTTCTTCGAATCCGTAGGCCGCAGGCTTGTGCGCCTCAGGCGTATTCGAATCCTGCCCCCGGTAACGGGATTTCACGCTATTTGATTTTGTGATCAGTGTTCAACGGGCGTACCAAAAAAAGAAGCAGATTGTGAGGCCTCAGTGACACAGTCTGCTTTTTTTGTTCCAATCGTCGGGATTCGGACCAAGTCGGCAGGTAGAGCGTAGCGAAATCCCGCTACAGGTTAGCGGGGTTCGAATCCTGCAGGCGTACCAAAAAATTTAAAAAGGCCGTGGCTGTTTGGCACGGCTCTTTTGGTTTAAATGGATCATCTTTCCTTTTGTCAATGTAGGTCTGACCCCGCTACTTTTTAAAATGCACCTGTAACGGATGCCGGGGATGTACCGTTTCATATTGGAGTACCTCCAGCTATGTCGCCCAACGCGATGTTTATCTTTTTACCGTACCCGGAAAGGGAATTCTTATCCACCATTCCAACTGAATAGATGAATGCCGGCTAACGATTCAATTTACTTATTAAAGTTCTTGACAGCCGAACACAGGATAAAGTTTTATAGAACCAATAACCCTGATCCACTTAATGCTGGTTGATTGCTTAAACTGATTTTGACCAATAACATTCAAGAGGAGGACATTATGGTGAGGAAAGGGATTATCATCATGGTATTGTTTGCAATGCTTTCACCGGGATATGTCATGGCATTGCAAAAAAGAGATTTACCAAGTTGCGGACAACCTGCCTCTCAATTTATGCGTCTTTCCGGAAAGTGCATAGACAAGGTTTTAACAGTAAACCAGCTCTCACGAGAGATGTGGGAAGTATTGGATATGATGTCAGAAATGGTGGGTGTCGACGCGAGCGGTAAGGACGCTGATGTATCCAATCACATCAAGGCCCTAAAGGCTGCAAGGAGAGAAATGACGAAAGCGATCAAAGAATATAGAAACTGCATAAAGAATGTCGAATTGGAAGAATGTATCATTATGCACAAGTAAAATATATTGTGATGAGCGGGGCAAAAGTCTGGTTCTAAGAAATGGAATCAGCGAGTGATCCAGCGTCGAAGCCCAGTCAGTTGTAGTGTTGTAGCGATATAGTACCACTCGTAGCCCTCGTGCCGTGATTTATTGATCAGATTTTGGACAATAATAAACAGAGGAGGTACTGATGGTCAGGAAATGGATAGTGATAATGTTATTGTTTGGAATGCTTGCACCGGGACATGCACTAGCCGTAAAATGTAAAAAGAAAGGTTATATTGTTAAGGATGATTGGACCTATTGCACTAAGAAATGCCTGGATGAGCTCATGGATCTATATAAGGCGTCAGGCGACTTGAATTACACATTGACGATGGCGGCAAACCTGAAACCCACGCCAGAGGAAGTAAAAGGAATGGCGCTTACGAGGGAGCATGTTCTAAAGGTAACGAAAGCAAGGAGAAAGATGACAACGGCGATCAAGGCATATAGAAAATGTATTAAAACAATATCGTTGCCGAATGTCCTCAGGTTGCACTGAGTAAGCGCGGGGGCATGGACCTGGTATGGATGCAGGGGGATTAAGAGGAGGTCCCAGCGTTAGGCGTTCAGCCCGCCATTGTTGCGCCAAAGAGTAACCACTCGTAACACCCGTGCCGCGCTTGTCGCCCACCGACGCCATCTTTTTACGTACTCACCGGTACTCAAATGAACAGCACCTTGCGCATATCGCCGGTGAATACGTTTTGAAAAGCGGTTAACAGTTTCACCGGATGCTTCAAGTTTTCCCGGTCTCAGGAAATAACCAAGAAAACTAAACCCCGCTCTGCTCTTCCGAACAAGGTCTTATGGGGGTGCTTTTCCAGCTCAGTTGTTTACATGCATGGTGGCGCATCCGGATTGCTTTTTTGAGTTTCCACCTTGTGGTCGCCAAAATCAGAATATCATCCACATACCGGAAACATTTCACATCCAGCTTTTCCATTTTCTGACCCAATTCCAGCAGGTAAAACCCACCGAGCAATGGGGATGAGGATGAGCCTCTTGGTATTCCCCTTTCGATATCCTGATATAGGTTCACTTCAGTTCATTTGGCTGCATTGGAGTGAAACCTATGGATCTGGTCAAGGTCGGTGGTGGGTGGCCGGAGCCGGCCACGGAGGGCCGGGGAGAGAGCTCCCGTCTTGAGTGTGCCCAAATTCTGCCCGTCAAGGTCAAACGTTTCCAAACGAAACCAAAAATGCAGTGTTCATTGGACAAGGCCTTTCGATGTTTTGTTGCTGACTGTCCTGTTAATTCAAAGGTCTACTCCCTTGGTGTTTTAACGGTATATCGTTTGCTATCTTCTGGTAGTTGTACTAATTATTTAAAACTATAGTATCATCCCACCTCTAAAAAAGTTCCTTCAAATCACTAGCTAACAGGAGGGCTACCATGAAAGTGTGCAAGATTTTGGGCAGGGGGAGTACATTTCCATTGTTGATAGTTTTGACATTCATCATGCTACTGTTGCCTGCAAAAAATGTGAATGCTGATAGATGCGATAAACTATTGAATGACTATGTAAAAAAGATGAATGCTTGGACAAAAAGCTATAACAAGACACTTGCTGACCTTGCAAAAATATATGCGCAAAATGCAAGAGCCGAAATGAAAGAGAAAGACAAAAGGCGAGATATTAAAAGGATGCGACCAGGAAAAGAAAGGGGGCAACAGGCCGAGTTAATGATAGGACAAATGTCTAGCGCTGCCTTTAAAAAAACTATCGATCCGCTAGAAAATTTTCAACGCCATATCCAAAATGCTACTTAGAGACATCCGAGACATTATGGTGAGCAGATGCGGAAACTTCTCAAAGAAGGGGTCTGCGGAGGCGGTGACGACGAAGAGTAGGATTCGAGTTTTCCTAAACAAGAGAGTACAAATATCATTCTATTACCAAAACCGGCATCATTTTGTTTTTTTGCAGTAGGTCTTATTTAATATTTGAAAGCCGAGAAGGTGTTTTTATCAATGGTGTTCAAATGTTTCCATAATTGGTTAATCTGTGAATGAATGCGTGTGAGACAAAATCCAAAATTGCAAAAATCAAATAAAAATTGACAAAATTGCGAAAATTGAAAAGCACGTAATTTTATAAAGTTATATAATTTTAGGAGGTTATGAAGCTCGGCTGTTCTTTGCTTCTAATCCGGAGGCCGTCCGTTCGAATCGGGCCCCCGGTAGCGGGATTTCACACTGTTTGATTTTGAGAAGGGTGTTCAACAGGCCTGCCTATCGAATTGGAGGGCTACCTCATTTTGGCTGTAGCCCTTTTCGTTTACGCCTTTCTTAAACGGCCAATTCTATCCGCAAAGCGGCTGTTTAAGATAAAAAAATTAGTATCAATGAGGATCTTTTGTGGATTTAACAATAGGATGCTGTAGCACGACCCCAGTCCGGCCCCACCTGCATGTTTCCAACTGCCTGGGAATCATTCACACATCCCAATGAGTTCGGAGGTAACTTCTTGGAGGAAGTCTTTTTTAGGATTTTTGCCTTTGATCAATGGGCTCCCCGTCACCAGGGGCCAGTAGCGATCTTGCGCTTGGCTGGCCCAAATCAGCTCTGGCAGCGGGCGCATTGGATACAAGGCGATGAGGATGTCCAAGCGGGGGAAATCCTCAAGGAACTTTTCAAATCGCACGTCAATTTCAGGTATGGGTGCGTAGGCGATCATGTCTTCGTAGCTTGGACGTCCCGTGGGAATTGGCGCGTCAGGGGGGATCATTGTCGGTTTTATTTTTTCAAAGGGCAATTTCGATTGCGCACACAAAATACGCTCAAGGCGAGCCTCGAAGCTCCCATACAACTTGCGAGGAACGGATCGCTCCAGACGCATCCCCATGTTTGTCAGGCCATAAAGCTGAATAGGTGCAACTGTTTCGGTGATACCAAGCTTGGCATCCCTCTCGGGATTCCATCTGATGGACGCGGCCGGGTCGCCGACTTGTGCACGAATAACGGCAGCCGCCAGATGGCTGGTACGGGATAGGTCAGATTTTGTGCGAACGGGCAGTGCGCCGAGGATTGCAGCGGCCCGCCCTCCCATCGCCTGGTCCGCAAGCAGCGGTGCCAACGCGGCAATCAATTCAGCTCTTGAGTGTGCACGGGTAAATGCTTGTGCAGGGGGTGTCAGCTTGATCTCTTGAAACGGTCCATAATTGAACTTTCCGGCGGCAAATTTGTGTTCGGTCCATGCGCCGTGATAGACATGTTTTTTGACCAAAGGTTGCGGCAATGCCGCCAGCTCCGCACGAATCTGGCAAACAACGGTTTTCATCGGCAGTTCGTCCGGGAGGCGTGTGGGCTTTCCATAGTCGAAGGGCTGTTGTTTTTGCCGCAAGGCCCAGTACTCCAAACCAATCCATACGACTGCACCGAGTGACAGCGATCCAATCAGCAGAATCTTGATCCAGGCGCGGTATGATTTGAACCAAACCATCAACTGAGGGAATATGATACTGGTAGAATGTTCACTAAACTGAATCTCCCAATTCAAATTCAAAGAAGTTATTGCCGATATTTAGACTGTCTTACCACTCTACCACTAAGAATAAGTATTGTACAAGATCCAGTTGATTGTGTTTGTTTTTCCGAATTACCGGGGAATTGAGATAATATATTAAAACAAAATGTGTCAAATCTGATTTGAGACGGTTTTACGCCAAGCTAAGGGGGGTAACTGGTCTCTTTTAATGTCAATTTTGTGTGCAAAAAATTCCAAAATAAGTAAATATCACACGCAGTTTGAAAAAATTGCGAAAATCAAGGCAGTACATTTAAACGGACCGATAAGGCTAAGTAACCGCGATAACGGATCGACTTATTAGGATTGTTCGGTTCCTATTGTTTTTGAATTAGATAATATGACGCCCCCCAAGATTATAGCCCCACCCAAGCATGATATTAGGAAAGGTAGCTCCTGAAGCCATAAAATCCTATTATAATGGTCACTACTGGGACTGTATAAAGAAATATAGCTGCTTTTTGATGCATCAATTTTTATGCTTGTGAAGGTCTTAACATGTATCGATTTTTGACAGCGAAAATTTCGGACTCACCAACGACTTTGAACCCGAATTTCTCATAAAAGCGTACATTTTTATCTGCATCCGTCTCTAAGTATGCTTCTGCCTTGCAAACGTCCACCTCCTTACAGAAACGCTCCATAAGCATGGTGCCAATACCGAGTCCTTGATAAGCTGGTAGCACGCCGATAGGACCAAGATGCCAATGTTGATTTAACGGCTCGTGACGTGCCCATTCCGTATGCCAGACAGATTTCCGCCAGCTGATGTCATTTTCATCTTTTGGGTCTTTGGGACTATCAACAGGTCTATAGCCCTCGCATGACTTCATCCTCATCACTCCGACAATATTTTGTTTTTCCTTGGCCAGAAAGACAATGCCGGGCAATTGAGTAAAGAGTCCCAAAAACATTCTTTCAATTTCCTGACGTTCTTTTTCACTATTACCCAGCAAAACAGCTACATGTAGTTTAGCATTAAGCATGGCAATACTAAGAACCTTGGCGGATTCCTGGATGTCACTCTTTTCCATCAATGAAATCTGAACGTTGCCCATATGTATTCCTTTGGAGAGATAGATATATTAATTCATTTTATATCCATTTCTTAAATAAGTTACAAACAGATGCTCAAATTCAACTGGCGATCATTTTTTAGGGCCACCAGGTCCTCTCTCCACTGTGTCCAATGAATATGCTTTTGCGAGAATACCTGATTTAAAGATGAGCTATACACTTAATTTCGATTTTTAGTTCCGGCTGGACAAGAGCGGCCACATGCACGACGGTTTGACACACTTCAGGAGTACCGCCGTAAGCCGCTTCCCTGGCACCATAGACATCTTCAATATTACAGGAAAGTTCATGCATATCGGCAACAAAGAAGATTTCGTCTACGATGTTGCTCATGTCTGCGCCAAACTGCGCTAATATGTCCTGCATATTCGTGTAGGCAACCTTCGTTTGGGCAGCGATACCAGTTGGTGTGTTCCCCTCTTGATCGATACCAACTTGACCGGACAGGTATAGAGTATTACCAACCTGGGTTCCTTCGGCGAAAAAGTCTTGAAACGGGCCTCTTCGATACGTCTTTTTTTCAGTCTTCATTCTGCATGCCCTCCCTGATTAATCGGCCTCTAATATATAAACGGAACAAATTTCTTTGTAACTTTAGAATATTCTGTAAATTTATCCCTGTATTTCTTGTTCAGATGCTCATCGAGCCTGGGAATTTCGAATGTAATAAAATATACAAACAGACCCAACGATATACACATGCAAACGATATTGTATGTAATCAGGGCCAATCCAAAATAGGCCACAGCATCTCCAAAGTAGTTAATATGCATGGCGTATTTAAAGAGCCCTGAAGTGTATAACCGTCCTTTGTTTTCTGTTTTTCTTTTCCAGGAGAACCGTTGGTAATCAGCCAACGTATTGATACAAGATCCAAACAGAAATAGGGACAACCCAAGAATGTCAATAATTCCAATTGGCCCAGGGTAGCTTCCACCCGAGATACCAAAAAAATAAAACATCATAAAAAACATGACTGTAACAAAGCCGCCCTCGAACCAGCTAATCTTTCGTTGTATAAAAACGAACAGGGCTATAGTGAATCTGATAAAGTAAACGAGACAGCAAATGAACATGACCATTTGGCGGTCCGTATTTCCCGCAACTTTTTCAAAATTCAGAACATGTATGAGCCAATCTGAATAGCCGGTCGCTAATGCCGCAGCAATGAGCGTTCCAGCTAGGACACCTGTAGACATGAGAACCTTTGCTGGAATTGACGGCGAGTGCTCAGATAGAAAAATCATTTTGCTCCTTTAACCATTTGTTATGCATTATTGCTGTTCATGTTAAATGAGCCGCAGTCTGGCCCGTCGGCTCTACTTTCTCGTGGATCTAACCCGGGGAGGGTTACACACCTTTTCCCCAACCTTTTGCAACAGTAGGATTTTCATGAAAAAACTGATTGCGTACTTTTTCATCAACACCATTTAGCGGACATGCGAAATTCATACATTGTGAACACATGAAATTAATTAAAGTTAAAAAAAAGCCGGTGGTTGTCGTTGAATAAACGACGAACATAAACAGCTGTTTTCCTATAATTAAAAAAGGTAATGGATAACCCCAAATAATAGCAAAGCCACCCAGAAAAATTGTTTTTTCGATAATTGTCATTGGGCCCGGCCTATATTTCCATAGTTTGGGAGATCCGTAATTTGCCCAACATTTTAAGGATGTTATGGATTCGGCATAATGAGGGCAATGGGAGCACATAACGCGAATCTCAATAAATCCGAAATAGGCAATCACGAAGGTTATCCAAGGTATCAGCATCCAACCGTTCATATAGTAGATTCCAGCACCGCCAATCAGAAAAGGGGGGAGTGCAATGAAAAGGAAATGTACCCAATCTTTTAAGCTGAAATGACAATGAAGATTGCCTTTGATCGTGCAATCGTTACAAGAATCTGATTCACAGGTTGCTATCGATTTCTCCGGATCTAGAAACATCATGTAAACGACTCCGTTTTAATATGGTGAAATACCTTAAGTGGCAGTTGACTTTGGAGGCCCTTGCATCGAGTGAGTTCAGCTACACACAATTGTGTTGCCTCAGCATTAAATAAGCTTCTGAAGGGTTTATCAAACATATAAGATCTTTGTTTCCGTATTCTTGGAAAGCTTGTGGACAAAATCTGTAGAAGATCTGATTTTCTCCCAATCGGAAAATAATACGTTAGATCTACAAGCGTTGATGCAGGCATAACATCTCATGCAATTCTCTTGATTGATGAGCACTCTATTTTCAGCTGAAAAGTGAATAGCTTGATAATCACAACTTTTAATACATCTTTTGCAGTGTTGGCAAAGATCAGCCTTGTACGCAACAGGAGGCATTGAATCGATTCTCTTCTTTGTCGTCAAAACTGAACTTGCCACGAAGCCGAATACATTTCTGGTGTGAAGACGTTTTAGTGTTCTGGTGTCAAACTCCTTAACTGTGTCTCTTTCAATTCGACTGGCAATGAAATTGAATGCCTTTTTGATTTTATTCAAATTTACCTGTGTTACTTCCCCTTTACCATATGAAGTCTCTATATCACCGATCATTGTGCCGTCATTTATTGGTGTAGAATTTGGCATCACAATTTGAGCACCACCGATTACTGTTGCACCCTTTTTGCTGAGCTCTGTGGCTAAATCATATGGAACACGATTGCAAACACATTTGCCAAATGTAGAAAAAACAAAGCCGTAAGCTTGTTTAAATATAGGTAAATCACGAATTGCTTCCAGCGCAGCTCCAGGGATATCCCAATAGTGAACCGGAACACCCAAAATAACCAAATTTACACCGGACACGTCCCCGATTTCCCTTTTTGAAAGTAGGTTTCGAGATGTTACTCCCCAGCCTCTTTCTTCGAGGATGTTTTGGATAAACCTTGCTATCTTTTTGGTATTGTTTGACTTTGAATAGTAAAACATTAATGCTTTTTCCATGGCCTTTTTCCAGTGAATATTGGGATGAGATACTAAAATTCCCCTTCCAGTTGGCTGTAAACAATTGTCATGACTCAGCATTAAGTAAGCTTTTGAAGTGTTCTTTTAACGTATGGCTGCCAGTTTCGGGAGCGACCATATCCATGGCCATGACAGTCATGAAGAATTCGATGGGTCCGTATACCTTGCTCCCGGTAAACAATCTGACCAGTTTAAGGATGGCAACCCTCACCCAGTGGGGGATATAGACAACTTTCGGCTTTTCTCCCAGGATATCGAAAGCCAGCCAGGCAATCTCATTCTGAGTAAGTGTTTCGGGGCCGCCGATCACAATTTCTTTCTCAGGGCTATCGATAGCGTTCACACAGACTGCTGCCAGATCTTTACCGTGAATCGGGTTTGTCTTTAATTCTCCATCTCCGAAAAGATAGATTTTGCCTTTCTGGGCCATATGCAAAAATTCGGACATATCCGAAAAAAATCCATTGGGACGGATGATACAATAGTCTATCCCGGAGTTTTTCAATTGCTCGGCAAACAATTCCTTGGCGGCACATATTTTGAGATGTTTGAGTTTCTCGCCATTCAGCGCCGATATGTAAATGAATTTTTTCACACCCTGTTTTTTGGCTTCCTCAAGAAGATTCAGGTTGGCCTGATAATCAACGTCCATATAGGTCAGGCCATCTTTTTGCCGGGTAATGCCCACCGTTGAAATCACGATATCGATGCCTTCGCAGCAACCCTCGATGGAATCAGGCTGCGTCACTTCGACCGCAATCACTTCATTGGCAGTGATGCCTTTCTGCTTTAATTTTTCTGGGTTCCGGGCGATTGCTTTAAAATCGTAGCCGTTCTTTTGAAGTTCCCTGGCGATATAGATCCCCAGGTAACCCGTTGAGCCCGCTAAGAGTATATTCTGCATGCTGCCTCCCGAGTTAACGCCTATCTCCGCACTGCAATTGCTGATTACCGCGAGTGAGGCCTTCCGTTCTCAGCTGCTAAAGCCCGTTAGCGCGTCTATGTTTGGCGTATCAACTGATGTTTTCGTGATGAGTTTTTTGAATTCGCAGGCAAGTGCCTTCATTTCATCCCGGGCGGCCTTTGCATGCATTGCAAAGGCCACCTCCGCGAACTTGCTTTCAAGAAGTCCCTTTACGGCCATCATGTTTATGAACTCGGGCAGCCAGTAGAATAAATTGAACTGGAAGGGTTGGCGCTTACTGTATCCGAGCTGCTTGAGCACGCGCCCTCCCTCCTTGGCCGCTCGAACCAATGCACGCAGCGTTTCCTTGTCTTTGGCGGCCTGGTAGTTGTCGCAATTGTGCTCGTACAAGGCGCCTACAAGCGGGCTGACCAGGGCGACATGATATTTCAGCCATCCGTCGATATCCGTAGTCAGGTCAACCGGGACACCGGCCGATTCAAACAGGGATTTGATTGCTAAGGTCCTCTCTTTATTCCGACCATCGACCTCGCCAATGGTCACGGCTTTACGCTCTCCATTTGGCTTTTCGCGATCAGCGTAATGACGACTTGCGCGTGAATTCCACTGCCGGCTCCAGGGAACCCAAATAGGATCTTCTCGACTGGCAAGCGTTTAAGACACTCATCGAACCCCAGGGCATTGTTGCCCATGAAAAGTACATTCTTTACGCCGTGGCTCGCTGCGAGAACTTCGATAACGGGGCTAAGTTTGTTTTTCCTGATAAAAACGATCACCAGATCATACTCATCCGACGGCTTTAGTTTATTCACTACGTTCGCTTGCGAGTAATCCTTATGCCCGGTGATTTCATTCTGCAAAACCAGACCGTTTTCCTTCAGCCAGCTATAGCGCTCGCCGCGGGCCAGGACAGAAACATCAGCTCCACTCTGGTGCAGCAGGTGGGCGTATAATGATCCCAAAGGGCCTGCGCCAAAAATCAGAGTTTTCATCAGCAAATCCTCCCGGCTTGTTTAATGGCCTGCTATGACTGCGAACTCATCGTACCCTGGGCTAAATTCACCTCCGGCGACGTTACCCAGCCTTTCCCGGATGACCAACCCGTTTTGATTGAATTCCGCCTGTAATGAATCAAAACTGAAGTGCTGCAGCCAGTTATAAACAATCCTGGTTGGCTGGCCAGCTTCGATGATTGTGTACTTGTCCAACAGAACCTTCTCATCTTCATACTTGAAGGTATTGACGAAGGCAAAATATTCGTTTGGGCTCCAGAAACCAAAGAGCTGGTTTTTTTCATAGGTTGCGCTTTCAGATTTTTTCTCAAAGGCAGTCAGGGAATACACATCCATCAGAATGGAACCTTCCAGCTTCAGGATTGCCTTGAACCTTCCAAGCAATGTTTCCCGTTGATCTGGACTCAGAGCGCAAAAATCGCACATGATCATGGTAATCAGGTCGAATTTTTCTGTGGTCTCATATTCCAGGTAATCTGAGACAAGGTAGTCAATACTTAACCCCTCTTTCTTCGCCGCGGTGCGCGCATAGTTAATAGAACTCTCCGAAAAATCGATACCGGTGACGAAAGCTCCTTTCCTGGTCAGCCGAGTTGCATACAGTCCCGGGCCGCACCCGAAGTCGATAACCGTTTTCCCTTTGATATCGAAACGATCTGCAATCCAGCTGCAAGACTTTTCAATAAAGTTTGAATTCCGGCTTGATGCTTCAATGTCATCGTTCAAGTGGTATTGAAGCATCTGTTGTGCCGTATGCTCATCGGTCCACAGATCAGCCGCTGTATAAAATTCAAACGGCGCCGGGCGGGAATTGATCTGTTCAAGAGTTTTAAACATGTCTATACCTTCGTAAAATGGTTTCTGGCCAAAACTGATTGCGGCCAAGGAACTGCTTAGGTTTTATGCAGCATCCATATGTTCGGATCGGTATAATAGCCCAGATCATTTATCTGGTCTATGATGACGGGCCGCTGGGCACCGTCAACAATATATTCGCCGCTTTCCGTAAAGCGCATTCCAGTCCAGCGTTCCCATTCTTTTACGTTCCCTTCTATCGTCAATGCGCTGGGCATTGCGCCTAAAAATACCGCGCCCATATCCCAATGTGCTCTCAGTTCGGGATCGAAGGGGGCGCCATCCGCCTCTCGCCAACCCACATACTGTCCTAAAGGCATCAACGGGTATTCTGATTTGCGGTTTGGCCGCACCGGTGCCAGCACGGATGTGAAGCCCTTTTCACCGGCCAGATGCTTGAGCGTTGTTAAAAATTCAGTTTTCCACCCATTGCCATATTGCCGCTTATCGCTCACCAACGCCAGGACGACCAGGGTGTTGACTTGTTCTTTTCGCTGGCAACATTCGATTGCCCGCATAACCACCTCTTCTATGGTACTCGGTAGACTATCAGCGCCTCCGTCCCAGTAGAGTGGTAGCGTCAAGGCACCACCATGAAGCTCATTGCCGGACATCATCAGGAACTGATAATCTGTGAAGTGTTCGATAATTGAATCCCAGTCATGTCCATGGGCATGGCATAAAAACCCGGGACCGGTCTTTAGATGAAAAGCGGTGAGTTCTTCCAGGTAGTCTGGTTTTTGAGAGAGGGTGCTGAGTTTATAACTCATCCTATAAACCTCCTGCAGGTTTTGTTTATCGCAGTGTTGCTCTTTTCTGAGTTCCGTTTTCATAGAGACCAACGCCTTAGGAAGACGCCTGCATAGACTAAACATGGCCGCCCGGTATTTCGGCCCAAATGCTATGGTGCACAAGGCCAAACGATTTCATCTCATCTGCCAGGCCCAATCCCAGGCGGCTCCCGGCAGGGTCAGGTTTCGCTGAGTCGTGCTCCAGGTGCACACAAAGGTCCGACTCTATTGAAACCCGGTGCAGGATTTTTATCGATCGGTTCAGATCCTCTTTTTGTATTTCGGCGACCGCTCCATGCAGTTTTGCTTCCAATTTTGTACGGTTGCTGGCCGTGGCCCGAACCGTGATCACTTCCGTCCACTTCATGCTTTGCTTCCTCCAGTGACTACCTCATTGTTGGTAAAAAAATGTGTCCGCCCGGGGGTAACAACCGGCTCCTTTGCAGGCTGGTCATCCTTACAGCGGTTGATTGCCAGTCGGATAGCCCTGGCTTCTTTTAAGAGTTGATGATGTCGCTCTTTAATGAGCATTTTTAAAAAATAATAATGGTTCATGGTGCTTCTCCCGATTAGTTGCTGTCTTTACAAGTTTCACCGAAGCGCAACTGATCGTTTCTAGTACGAAGATCGTGCCAAATATAAAAATATAATAAAAACAGTCATATAGATTTGCCCATCGTTGAAAGGGTGCCATATATGACAGTTTTTAGTTGTCATATATGGCAACTATGATATTGGTTGCCACATATGACAAAACCACTACAGAAAGGTAGAGGCACGGAGTCCAATGAATTTTTTTGGCAGGCGACGTTGCGGATCTGTGGGAACCTGGAAATTGAAAAAGCTTTACAGCAACTGCTTATACTGATGAAGGATGTGATGCCGGTTAGTCAATTTTTCCTGCAAAAATTTGATCACGATTATAATGCGATGCGCACCATCGCCTTTGCAAATCTTGAGGATTGCGGCAAAGTAAACCTGCTCACCCCCCTATCCAAATCCGCCCAAAAAGCAGCCATTGAGAATGCGCCAGACGGACGGGAAGCCAATCTCATTGAAGATCCTGACGCGTCACCGACAAGTCGTGAAATGCTTAAGTTCCACAACATAAAAGCGACCTCTCTCATTGCCATGTCGTTAAAAGCAGAAGGGCAAAAACTCGGCAGTTTCATTTTGATCTCCCAGGGAGAGGAAAAATTCAGCAATGAACACATAGAGCTGGTTCTATCCTTGAAAGACCCTCTTGTCATTGCCATGTCAAATATCTTGAAACATCGCGAAGTCATCAAACTAAAGAATTTACTGGCTGATGATAACCGCTATCTACTCGGCGAAATGCGCCGTTTGTCCGGGGATGAGATCGTCGGGGCCAATTACGGACTCAGGGATGTGATGCAAAAGGTGCGACAGGTGGCCACGTTGGACAGCCCGGTATTGCTTATGGGCGAGACCGGTACCGGCAAGGATGTGATTGCCAATGCGATTCATTATTCTTCCAGCCGCAGCGACGGCCCTTTTGTCAGTGTGAATTGCGGCGCCATCCCGGACACCCTTATCGACAGCGAACTTTTCGGCCATGAAAAAGGTGCCTTTACCGGGGCCCTTTCCCAGAAGCGCGGCCGCTTCGAGCGCGCCAACCAGGGCACTATCTTCCTGGATGAAATCGGTGAGCTGCCGCTGCCGGCCCAGGTGCGCCTGCTCAGGGTCTTGCAAAGCCGCGAGATTGAGCGTGTCGGTGGGGTTAAGACCATCGCCCTGGATATCCGCATCATTGCCGCCACCAACCGGGACCTGGAAGCAATGGTGCAAGACAACCTGTTTCGAGAGGACCTTTGGTTTCGGCTGAATGTTTTTCCTGTCCGGGTGCCGCCCCTGCGAGAGCGCCTCGTGGATCTGCCGACGCTGGTTCAGCACTTCATCAAACTCAAATCCCGGGAGCTGAAATTAACCTCCCTACCGACCCTGGCGCCGGGAACAACCGAAGTTATGATGGGCTATCACTGGCCGGGTAATGTGCGCGAGTTACAGAATGTCATTGAACGCGCCCTGATTTTAAGTCCCAGGGGGCCGCTGGCACCCGAACACTTCAATATCGGGCTGGTTCAAAGGTCTGCGCCTTCACCTGCAACCGGGGTGGAGTCGGACAACCTGGATGAGGTCATCGCCGGCCACATCCGCCGCGTGCTGGCCGAGGCCGGGGGCAAAGTAAGCGGCCCCAAAGGGGCTGCAATTCGCCTTGGGGTCAACCCCAGCACTTTGAGAAATCGAATGAAAAAGTTGGGTATTCGTTATGGAATGAAATCAGCTAAAGGCAAAATCAGTGACGCTATGTGAGAATTTTGTAGAATCTGCCACACTGCGCACTCTTGCCAGGATTCCTCTATCAGTACCTGCACTTGCAGACCGAGGAATAATGGTCACAGTGAGCAATTGATAATTTTCTCGATAGTCTCACATACATGCTTACAAACGAATATTCAAATTCAACTGGCGATCATTTTTCAGCGCCACCAAATCGTCTCTAAGCTGTGCCCAATAGGGATCCTCTTTCGAGAATATTGCCGACTCAATCCGCTCAAGCAAATCTGAAAATTCACGGCTCAGAATCTTCTGCATATTCAACCAATTCTGGTCCGAACGATTAATTATGCTAAGGCCGTATATCCAGATAACATCAGTGCAGGGTGCCAGCATATCAATCAATTGAATGGCACCTGTAATGTAGGGGATGACAGGGCACAGCAAGGCACCGGTCCTTACCCCGGCTGCCTTCAGTTGGTGGATCGCCTCAATTCTTTTCGCCGTGTCCATGGTATTGGCCTCGAATAGGTGGCGGGTGCGATTATCATTGAAGGCCACTGATACACTGACGCCTGCCGCGCTCATTTTGGTTAACAGGTCCTTATCCCGCAATACCAAATCGGACTTGGTCAGGATACTCGCTGAAAAGCCTTTTTCCAGCAACAACTCAAGCACTTGGCGGGTTTGTTGGTATTCTGCCTCGCATGGCTGGTACGGATCTGTTATCCAACCCATGTATATGGTCTGGGGTCGAATTCCGGCCAGTTCAGATTCCAGGCGGTTGGTAATGTCCTTATGAATGAGGACTTCTTTGCGCCAATCTGTTTCAGCCTGATTGAGAGCATAGCAGTAATAACAATAGTGTTCGCATCCGATGTACGGGTCCACCTGGTAATTTCTACCCTCTAAGGTACATGGATTCAATATGGGTCGTTTGGCGCATGATTTGATTTTCATGGTTTGATTCCTTTGCTTACAAATTGGTTTTACGGGATCGTTTTACATTGGGCCAGAACGATTTGTATAAAAAGCTGCTTTCGTCCAGTCGGCAAAGTTGTTCAAACATGGGTTTCGTGACCGTGAAAGCCAGCGTGTCACGGGGTAGAAAAGGCCGCATGGCTATATCTGTTCCACCGATGGTTGCCGCCGGCACATCAAGATCAGTGAACACCGCGGCCAGTTGGCCGCAGCCCGATCCATATACCGCCGTTACAGGATGATGCCCGGTAGATGCATTGCAGTATTCTGCGCCTGTGATCAACAGGCTGAGCTGATCGGGATTGACATAGAAGGTTATCGTTTTCAGGTATTGATAGGATTCCTTCCGCAGGGGCCCGATCACCACGTACGCGTGTTCCCGCCTATAGGGTGGTTGATTTGCCAACCACTGACACATCAAATCCGAGGATGCCTTGAGCCCTTCCTCCACTGCCAGAAATTGGGCGACCTGTTCAGTTGGCACTGTTTCCACATTGCAGTTCCAATACCCGGCCCCGGGGCATCCGATGGCCGCCACGCTTTGTTCGGACAGGCAGGTACTTCCACCTTGCAGCCACCCCTGATAGCAAGAGAAGACACACTGCCTGGCAGCTATAAATGGCTCAAACGGACGCTTTTCCGGGGTATCATAGAAGCCTATGAGGGAATTTGAAATTTCTAAAATGTTGAGTAAATTCATGGGATCTGGTTGCATGGTGCCTCCTTAGTTACCACTATCGCAAGATTTCACTCCATATTGTATGGTTGACCAGGCCGACTTCCTTCAATGCGGCCGCCAGGTTCAGCCCCAGGAGGCTTCCTCCGGACCTCGTCTTTTTCCCGTTGTGAAACAGAACAATGCAGATATCGGAGTCCAGTTTTTCATGACGAAATACCCGGATGACCTCATGTTCGGCCTCTATTGCCACATCGTTCATTAATTCCTTCAAGGTTGCATCCACGACGTCCCCATTGCTGCCAGCCGAGCGTACCATTATCACCTCTGCCCACCTCATGCGTGGTTCCTTTCATTAACAATCGGTGCCTGGTTCAAAACGGAAATTTCCCTGTCTTTTATAAATGAAGACAATATATGGAGTATTCTGCAAATTTTGCGTTGCCATTCCAGTTGCCAAGCCCGGGCCGCTCTGACTTCGGCTATCATTTGCTCATGTTGCTGCCGCATCAACATTGTAAATAAATAGTGATTCATCATCATTGTCCTCCTTAGTTAAGGTCCATTAAAACATCGATTCATCATTAACAGACAATAAAAGCAAAGGCCATGCCATCGATTAAATTCTATTCATTTCAATTATTTATAAACTAATGGGGGATGGTCTGTGGTAATCAACAATTATTATTGTGGTATACCCCAAAATAATATAATGTTTGTTAAATGCCACAAATTTAAATTTGGCACACAAAGCACATCATCTTGCGAGAGGATCCGTATGAATGAAAAACCGACCTATGAAGAATTGCAGAAAAAGATTAGGCTGCTGGAAGGTGAACTGATCAAGCAGAAACAATTTCAGCAGAATATTGATAAAGAAAAGTACTATCTCGATCAGGCCCAAAAAATCGGAAAGTTCGGCACGTGGGAATATGATGTCATCGATGAATCTATTTTTTGGACGCCTGAGAACTATAAGATTTTTGAAATACCGGAAGACACAAAGGTGACCAGTAGACTTATCATGGAGTTGGTGCATCCAGATGATCGCGAATCATTAGAAATGCATTGGTGGAATACCCTCAAAGGCAAACCATATGATATTGAACACCGGATACTGGTAGCTGGAAAAATCAAATGGTTAAGAGAAAAAGCCAAATTGATCTATAACGAAAAGGGAGAGGTGGTACGGTTAATTGGCATAACTCAGGATATCACCTATCGCATCGAGACGGAAAAGAAGCTTGAGGAGGCAAAAATAAAGATTGAGGACAACCGGTTTTTGCAAAGAGAACTCCATCGGTTGTCCGGGGACCAAATAATCGGTGCTGAGTTTGGGTTGCAGTATGTGATGGAAAAGGCAACCATGGCATCCTCTGTAGAAAGCCCTGTTCTGTTACAAGGCGAAACCGGTGTTGGCAAAGATGTTATCGCCAACTACATCCATTACGCTTCAGCACGCTCGAAGGAATCATTCATTACGGTAAATTGCGGGGCCATACCAAACGAATTGATCGACAGTGAATTGTTCGGACATGAAAAAGGTGCCTTCACAGGAGCCTTGTCTAAAAAGCGGGGGCGCTTCGAGCGTGCGAATGGAGGGACCATTTTTCTGGATGAGATCGGCGAACTGCCCCTTCCCGCCCAGGTGAGACTTCTACGGGTTCTGCAGAACAGGGAAATCGAGCGTGTCGGCGGTACAGAAATAATTCCTTTGGATATACGCATTATCGCTGCTACCAATCGAAACCTTGAAGAGATGGTTAAAAAGAAGATGTTCCGCGAGGATTTATGGTTTCGGTTGAATGTGTTTCCATTATTAATCCCCCCCTTGCGTCTGAGGACCGAAGACATCCCGGCCCTGGCACAGCACTTCATCGATCGGAAGACAAAGGAACTCAAACTAAGAGATGCTCCGGATTTGGCAGCCGGTACAATCGACACCTTGATGGCCTACGATTGGCCCGGCAATGTACGCGAGCTTGAAAATGTTATCGAACGCGCCATGATACTCCACCGGGGCAGCCCGCTCCGGTTCGACGACCTGGGCCTCTCCGTAGGAGAACCGGTCAGCAAAACAGCCGCCTCCCCCACAGACCAAAGTCTGGAGCTCGATCCACTGGTCAAGCGCCATATCCAACGTGTGCTCGAACTAACCGGGGGCAAGATCCACGGCCCTGGTGGCGCGGGTGAGGTGCTGGGGATGAATCCTGATACGCTAAGGTATAGAATGAGAAAGCTGGGCATCCCATTCCGGAAGAGAAAGAAAAGAGCCTGAAGGTAAAATATTAAAGCGCGTTCGGTGGTGTTATGATGTCCTTTATGATTATCCAGCCCAACTCGATAGTGGCCAGCAGGACAACGAGTACCATCATCGCTGTCTGTGACAGCGCAATGGCTTTTTCAAATTTGGCGATTAACTGTTTCATAAGCCTCCAGCCGCTGATAGGCGCAGGCTGCGTTAGCAGTTAAATCTCTATACAGCTTTCATAATATAAAAAGAGTAACCGTAATGTTGCGCATGCTCTGCAAAGAGCTTCATTTCTTCTTCTGTCTCCCTGATAACGGTTTGCATGATACTGTCTGGAGAGTGTTTGCAAGCGTCAATATTTTCTCTAAGGGGTCCATAGTAATTATCCCACCACGCCTTTGACGGTAAACGGTGAATCTCCATAACCTCAAAGCCTAATGAATTGGCATGCTTTACGTTTTCTGGTTCAGTGCCCATTGCAGAGTAGGCATTTTGCCAATAAATTCGGACATTTTCCGGCACCTCATTTGTGAAATAGCTTATTTCGGAGATGACCGCAATTCCATTGGAGGCCATCAATGGTCTCCAAGCTTCCAACGCACCTCTGAAGGTCAAGATATATGCAGCCCCCTCGGACCAAAGCAGATCAATGGATTCGGGATTCCAATCGAGACGCCCCATATCGCATTCGATAGTTTCTACCAAATGTGCAAGCCCGCGCTGTTTCGCCCGTTCTTCAAGTTCATCTAAAAATTCTCGAGAGAAGTCCACAGCGCGAACCTTTGATCTAAATTTGTCCGCCAGAAATAGTGCCCCGGCACCCGCGCCACAGCCGATGTCCGCTATACGTGGATTTGCGGGCAGCGCTGGAATTTGTGAAATAATATAGTCCGAAAAATTAGTGTCGCCCGGGCCTTGTCTCTCCAGACCTTGATGTAATTTTATAAGCGCTTTAATGTATTTTGCTTGTTCCTCCATGAAGATTTCCTGTGCATTGGATCGTTCATTGTTCGTTTATGCAGATATTAATTGGCCGTTGAATTTTAGATATATCTGAAACGAGGTCTTTTGCCAACAATGCTTGGTAGTGTCTGACCATTAGCGACCATGGCATGATTTTGGTATTTGGGGGCATCCGGCCACTGATGAATGCTATAATTTGTAAGATTCAATTATTCTGGGGTGCAAATGTGGTGCGCTCCAATCTATTTTTCAAATTATATCAATTGGGGCAAGAGATTCAGATACGCGCACCGAAAAAATAATCAATAAAAAAGCGGGTTAGCATATAAGCTACCCCGCTTTTATCCTTAACAGGAGCGTTTGTTTAACAGATGTCTTCTAAGGCCTCAGCACTTTTTATAACAGCCCCCAGTTCTAAAGATAACTGTAACGGATAAATACAAGCGTGTCGGTCAAAGTGCTTTTATACCGTCGCTAAAAGCCTACCGCTTCAGGCAACGTGGTCTGTGCAACAGACCGGGTCGCTATCTCATCGGCGTCCATCTGGTCAAAGGAGCATTTCTGGCAGTTGTAATTATGGGCGCACATTTTGTAATCCACCAGTCCGTTCACCATGTGCCGACATTTTCCCCCGTATTCTGCCATGCCCACAAGATAGGTACGTCGTGTGTCGATTCTGATTTTCTTGCCCATGACTTCCTCCTTTGTGTTTGCCGGTTCACTTGGTATGTTCGGTTTGTCTCATTTTGCCCAGCAGATGCTTTGCTGTTTGCTTATTTATATCGCATAATACGGGCCAATCTCGCGGTTCGGCGCAGAAAATTCATAACTATCAGTAATTACATCTAAATATTTTATATCAAGGTAATCGTGGGGAAGGAGGTCTGCATTAAAACCTGGTGCAAAATACAGCAGGATAAATCTTAAAAACTGAAAAGTGCTTAAATATTAGATTGTTATGAAAGTGATGCAAAATACTATAGGTGTCGCATTTTTCTACAGATGTAAAATGCGACACCTTGCCTCGGCAGTTATGGTTGGTAAAGTGATTAGCTCTCATTTCAAAATGTTTTGCATTTAAATCCTGCCGTAATATCAAATTAATTCAATTTGTTAGCCTTTTTGGCGTACCCCCTTTTTGCGTCAAGGTACTAATCGGGTGCGTTTGGAGGCATCAAGTTCAGGGCATCCAGCCTCTCTACAGCCGCTTTATTTTCCTGTGGTGCAAGGTGTCCATAAGTGTACACTATGATCTGGATGCTGTGATGCCAAACTTTTCCCTGGCGTACACAAGCGATTCACAAGCCCGTATCTAAAGGCTTGCGTAAGTATGCCAGCGGTCATGGATCCGAACACGTTTTTAAAGGGTGCCGCCAATGAAGAGAAGGAGCGGTCTCCTTTATGGAAACCGCTCAAGTTGCGGATACAAATGTAGGTTTGGCGAAGTTTTACGTGCCTTGCTCAACAACCGCAAGCTCAAAATCCGCAGGGGAACAATTCTTGCCCTATTCTGTGGGTGCTTGATACGCCATTGCTGCTGCCATTTGTTGGGCCTTTTGCATCTGCGCCATGGCATCTTCAGCACGTACTGCAGGGACAGTGGCGATTGTCTCGATCGCTCCAGATGCTCTGACAAGCATGGCATTCACTATGGCTACATCTGCTATTTTATCATCGGGAATGTCGGAAACGATAAAAAAGTCAACATCACCGTTCATGAGCATATGATAGCTTACAAGTGTTCCGCCATAAGCACCTAAAAGTTTTGCTACAGCTTCAGCCCGGTTCGATGGATTTTCAACCATCCCCTGTATGCCTCCTTGAGATACTCTTCCATAGGATACCCAAAGCATTTTTACCTCCTTTCCCAACAATAATGATCAAAGAGATTTGATCAATCGGGACCTTAACCGGTCATAGACTTGATAACGTGCGCGGCCTCTTCCAAAGAGATGATGGGATGGGTTTTAAACCTTACAAAGGGCGTATACTGCTGTACCATCTTGTTCACCTCCACTTCAGACCCCTCTGCAATGGCATACCCAGAGCCTTCACCGACAAAGTTACCCCAATCTTTTGTCAAACCGCTTTGAATGTCTTGTTTAACCATAGCCAATAACATTTCATAGCCTTCTCCACGTTCTTTGGGATCAATCGGCGTATGTTCTAAGTTTAATTCCCAAATCATTAGGTATTTTCCCATTATCTGCCCTCCTTTTTTAGGGAATGATATGGCTGCGGTATCGAAATAAATTCCTCAACAGATAGCCTTCACAGAGACACGCCGCCTCTGTGAAGGCCCTACAGGGCAACTTCAGACGTACTCCCATGATGGTGAATTCTCCTTCCAGTGAATGACGGAAACAGGTCGCAGAGGGAAGAATGGAGATTCAGCTATAGCGGTGACTCAGCCAGCGTGAGATACTTTGATTGTGAATGGATGTGTGTTTGAGATGTGAACTCTCAATTTGATATGGCAATTGGGACTATGTGTCAACTGAAAACCAGGATTCAGCAGTGGGCATTCAGATCAATGGTCAATATAATACTGGGGAAACTTCTTGGGGGAACACTCAGAGCAGATGCCGATCTGGCTCTCCACAGTCGTTTCTACTGTGGCTGCCCCGTTAATCCACCCTTTATTAACACCACAAACTTTCCCACAGTAGACACAGACTGTGGGCCAGCCTTTCCGCCGGTCGTATCCAGTCCGTCTGTGCCTCAAGACCCGTCTTTCAGTTCCAGTGTACAGGACGCTGCCACTGGTTCTGCGGTCCCGGCCACTGCGCCTTTCTAAAATCCTAATCTGTTGCATGTCACCCCCTTGATTAGGTGTTAGCGAGTTCAAGGCTTACCCTGCGAATTTTAAAAATTGTAATTGGTGGTTCGTTTTTTGAAGTAAGCATTACCCTGCTGGTAATAGAGTATTTGGGTCAAATAAAAAGCTCAAGGGGTGTTTGCATACCCAGGGCACCCTGCAACCCAACAGGGTCTTACACATCTGGCCAGCAGCACCGCCCCTATCTCCCCTGCGCAATGACCTTTGTAAAAAGCCCGACACCTTCACTGGCCAGCTTATATCCGCCCAGATTCTGCATACGCAGTTGTGCAGCCATGACATTTTCATCTGCAAGCCAAGGGTGGTCGCAGTAGTAGTGGTCAGTGTCAGATTAGAAGTTTAGTTTACGTAAATCCATTACACTGTCGATGACTTTCTGCCACTTCTTAAGGTATTCTTTCTTTTTACGGAGGTTGTGCCCTTTGGCGTGATAGATTACAGCGCCAACAAACAGAACATCAGAGGTTACCACGCCCAATGTATCTTCTATCTCATCCTGAATATCAGCTTTCTTTTTTGGCCATTCACAGTTCGGCACTCTAATAGGGTAACTTTTCTTACCGACTTTTATATCGATATCCTGTCTCTCATCATAGGGGCCGTACTTTTTAGTCTTGGGAAGTTCCCATTCATCGCCATACGCCCCATTCGCCATCCTGTAAGCGTAATCATTGAGATCTTTCAAGCTCAGCTTTAACTCTTTGGCTATTTGCTTTTTTGGAATTTCGCCCCAACGTTCCGTAATTCCAATCAAAATGTCGATACTTACATAATCCATTGTCGGCCTCCTTTTTTATGATGTCACTTGGTTTTGCATGCAGTAACGTGGGAATTAGAGTATCCAGCAGCTGGTAAAAGTGATTCGTTCCAATCTTTTTTAACTGTTTTAATAGGATAGCCTAAAAAGAATACTGCTGCCACAGAATTTTACAGCACCTTATGCGACTTAGGAGAGGATTTTTTTGTAGACTGATAAATTATTGAAAATGGGGGCTGATAGGGAACAAGACAGTACAATAGTTAGGCACCCTAACGCTTATCACTATTTGAAAAAAGATCTTTAGATCTTAGAATGTAGTTTGGAAGTCCTATACCGCAAGTTCTAATCCGGCCCCCGGTAGCGGGATTTCACACTATTTGATATTGTGATCGGTGTTAAACGGGCGTACCATTAATCAAAGGGTTGCCACATGTAGGTGGTAACCCTTTGCAAGCATTTATATTGGCTCGTATGGCCCGGCCCCAATGCGTCTGCTTAATTAAACCTTCAGGCCTTATCTTCAAAAACCTGACTCAATTCTTGTTTTAACTCTTTCAATGAGTATGGTTTGTGTAGAAAGGCGTGTGGCTGGTCAGCCCCATTCGGGATCATGACTTCAGCTTCGTTATATCCGCTAGACAACATCACCGGCAGGCCGGGATCAATCTCTCGCAAGGACGCAAGGGTCTCGCGACCATCCATTTCCGGCATGGTGAGATCGGTGATCACACAACGAATCGCGTCACGATTTTGGCGAAACAGTTCCAAGGCTTCAGACCCGCAACTCGCGGTAAGGACATTATACCCGAGGAACTTCAGCATCTTTGTTCCCAGGCGGAGTACGCTTTCCTGATCATCTACCAGCAACACCGTGTCGCCTTCTGCCGGCAAATATATTTTGGCTGTTTTCTTATCGGATGTGCTGGGAATATCATCCTGCGCAAGCGGCAGGTAGACGCGGGCAACCGTCCCTTGGCCAACTTTGCTTTCCAGCGCAATTGCCCCGTACCATGCTTTAACGTAGCCCAAAGTCACGGCCAGTCCCAATCCGCGCCCTGTGAATTTAGTCGTAAAAAAGGGATCGAATATTTTATCCATATCATCTGCGGCTATCCCGCAGCCCGTGTCTTTGACCTGGATGCAGGCCAGGCGATCCACGGTGGGTTCCCAATCGGCTGGAGACAGGTCGGTCCGGGGGATATCGCCGGCCGGGATGGTTTTAATGGATAGGTTGACCTTGCCAGTCTTGCGGCCGATTGCTTCTCCGGCATTGCTGAGCAGTTGACTGATTGCTTGCCATAACTGCTTGGCATTGGCATTCACTACCACGCTATCGGTTACGACATCCGTTTCCAGGACAATTCCGGTGGGTAGCGTATCCTGTAACAACGGCAAGCTTTCACGGAATTCCCGGGAGAGGTCAAGTAGTTTGCATTTGCCCAAACCAATGCCGAGGTAAGACAGCATCAGACTACTTATCTCGGCGGCCTCTTTAGATGCTTCAATCGCATCCCTTAAGTTCTCTTGAATATCATCTCTGGCGGACAGCCTGCCCATGGATAGTTCCAGGTTGCCCTGCACCACGCTTAGCTTGTTGTTGAACAGATGGGCGATGGCCCCCGCCATACGCCCCAGGCTTTCGGTCTTCTGGGTTTTCAGGAGATGTCTTTCCAGCTCTAAGCGTTGCTTTTCCGCCTCTTTGCGGGCGGTGATGTTGTGCGATACGCCGTAGACCCCTACAATGCCGCCCGTATGGTCCCGTATCGCCCTGGCAGTGTCTTCCATCCATACGGTAGTGCCGTCCTTTTTGTAATATTCGACTTCGAGGGTTATAGAACGGTCCGGATCCTCACCCGGCTTGGAATCCTGTTGGAATGCTCTGGCGGACAGCTCCCGCACCTTTTTCCACGATTCGGGACTCATTATTTCCTGCATGCTGCGCTGCATCATCTGCTCGGGCGTGAATCCGAGCACCTTTTCTATCGATGGGCTCAGATAGGTAACATTGAACTGGCGGTCAAGGGTCCAGACGATGTCGGCCATGTTCTCGGCCAGAAAACGGTACCTTTCTTCGCTTTTCTGCAGTCTTTGCTCGGCTTCTCTGCGCTGGATGATATCAACCGCTAGTTTGACCTGCGAATTTTCCAATTCAATCGTCTTTTCGGCGAGTTCCTCGTTTTGCAGGCGCAGCCGGTCACGTCCGGCTTTGATCCTGCCGGCCGTGAATGCAGAAATATAGGCCACAATAAAAAGCAGGACCATGACGATGGCGCATCTGATAATTTGAGTCGTCAGGGGAGGATTGAAATTAGGGTCGATCTTTAGATTGGGAATGATTTCCAGACCAACCAGGACTACCATGGATCCATAGCATACCGCACAAAACCCTGCGATAATAAAGGGCACTTTGCGAGGCGCCATGCCTCCAAGATATGTAATCAGGCCGGCATAGATCGGTGTCAGAAACGTGGCTTCGAATCCACCTGCGGAATATATAACGCCGGTATAGCCGACAACCTCCAGCATGTTGATAAAGATAGAGAAGTTGGCGTACGTTTTCCTGTGAGCAATGCGTTTTAGAATGAACAGAGTGGGCGGATTCATCAGAACGATGAACAGGACAGAGCTGGTGAGCCCAATAAAGTTAGAAACCTGAATGTCTTTGAACCAAAATGCAAAAAGGGCAAACAACCACATGGCCGCAGAAGCAATCGACCGGATGATGGCTCCTTGGACATGGGTTTTAAAGAGCCTAGCGCGGTATTTCTCTGGCAACAAGTTATCCTGCGCATCCTTGCGCTCTGCAATTTCAGGCCTGAGTTGGTTGGTCATCTTTCTTTTTCAAGTCATTGGTTTTAGCAGCCCTTGCCATTGTATTCATAAGAAAAACTTCTATTTATCCTAACGGCTGGGGTTGACTTCTAGTCCTCAGGTTGCTGGTGGGCGGAAGCCAGACCAGCTCGATTCCAGTCCCGGAATGAAGATAGCACCTTAGCGGATGTTGCGTTCGGTGCGCAACGGGCGCAGTACAAAATTAAAAAGGACCGTGTTATCCAAGCACGGTCCTCTGTCATGGCCCGTCATGTTAGATGCGTAAAGAGTACTAAAACAACTTTCATTACGATAGATGGAACGCTAACTTGCTCCTCATCGCCCCTGGCAAACTTTTGCCTATACAAGATGGTTGCCCGGTATTGATATAAAAATGGAAAGCGTTATCCAGTTGGTTGCGCAAACCCTTTGACCTGCAGAAGGCCCGGATCGCGCCCTGGGTTGCCTAAACATGAATCCGGTACTTTACACAGAGCGGTTTCATGCTGCGAGTATCGTGCCTAATCGCAGCTAATGGCCAATTTGAGAATCCGGGTAAATTGGTTGACTGAGTTTTGAGGCGCATTTGTCACATACGTAAATCTGGTAATCTGCGGCTTTGTCTTTTGGGTTGGGCGTTTTAAACCAGCTCTTCTTTTCGCCGCAGATTTCGTCGCAGAATACACATAGGGTGATTTTTTCATCACGCCTCTCCCCCGATACCCTTCTATCGGGGCCAGTGTAAGTGGAGTTCTCCTCCTCTCTACGATCGTCACATGAACGCCTGTCTAGAATTGTTCCTTGGATCATCAATGCCTCCTTACTATCTTCTTTGAATTGGCTCGGACAGATAAGTCACCTCACGCTTAAGTAAAAAGAAAAAAGCAGGGATGTTTCCTTGCCCATATTGTCCCGCAAATATCATGCCAAAATTTATATATAAAAAAAACTGAATAATTATAGTATGTTGAAATTGTAGATACCGGAGGGCATTTTAAAAAATGCAAATTATTGTAGCTCGCAGCAGCAAGGCGAATAAGTGCCTACATTTTTTGTAGTGGTGTTTATATTTCTGCAAAGATGGTTTTGGCGGGAGTGCAAATTTTGGAGCAAACTGTGGAATGGTTCAAAAACAAGAAAACCCAATATTTTGAGTGAAAACGATGATATGACTTATAAGCTGCCAGATTTAATGTTAATACACCCGCGGTTTACGGGATTTACCCTTTTAAGATTAATATGTTATCAGTTGCCACGGCGAGCCAAGGCAAGACTTATTCCGCCCACGATCATCAATCCTCCTGCAGTTTGTAAAACTGATTGAAAAGCTCGTTGACGCTGCAGAAAACCGCTTACATTTCCTGCGGCTATAGCCCAAATCGATGTTACGGAAAAAGTGATCACTAAAAATGTCGGAACAATATAGATAAATTGTATCCCCAGTGGGCGGGTGGTATCGATGAATTGTGGTAGGAAGGCAGCGATAAAGATCAAACTCTTGGGGTTGGGTACCGTGATAACCAGCCCTTGAACGAGTAGATTCATTTTCGAAACAGGCGAGGTTCTGAATGTCAGCGGCTCACCTGCGCTGCGCCATAGTCTGATCCCAAGATAAACTAGGTAGGCGGCTCCGGCCCAGCGGAGCCAGTCAAACGCTTCAGCGACAACAGTTAATACTGAGGTGAGACCAACTGCAGCAATGCTGAGTTGCACGGCAATACCCATGGTTGCGCCAGCAACTGTGGACAAAGCCGCTTGCCAGCCGAACGAAATGCTATGGGCAACGGTCAAAAGCACGCTCGGGCCGGGCAATGCAATCATGATTACAGTGGCAACAATAAAAGCGAGGTATAACTGTAAATCCATCGGGCACCCTCCCTGAGTTTCTGGGATAAATCATCTTTTTAGGCCATTCTCGGGTTAGACGAAAGTATTCAGTCGCGAAAGCTGAATGGAATCGTCTGGTTACGAGCTATCGGTGGAGGATCCATCAAGCGGAAATCCCGCTAGACGGGAAATTTTCGCGACCATGAACACCAATGCTATTGGAGCATGTTTCAAAGGTCATTCTCAATTTGTCAGAGGGAGTATACCCGATGCTTTGATTTGCTTATTGTATAAAATTGATGCGGTACTCCTGGGGCGTAACTGTCGTGATGGCCTTAAAGTAACGGTGGAAGTGGCTCTGGTCGCAAAATCCGCATTCGAGAGCAGTTTCCGCAATATCCCAGCCCTGCCTTAAAAGTGCGCGGGCCTGCTCTATTCTGCAACTCATGCGGAAGGCATGCGGCGTTAATCCGGTAGCAGCTTTAAAACTGCGTATCAGCGCGTAGGGATTGACTCCCATTGCCTTAGCCAGGGAAGTGAGCGGCAAATCGCGCTGAAGATCTTCGGACAGTAGTTCTTTCAATTTTTCAATATTGCCTTTGGGCGCTTTCCTGATTTTCTGGGGTTTGCAGGCAACTGAAAAGACACCGACAACCAAATCATACAACATCTGCTCTTTTTCCTGCAGGTGGATTCTTGTATCTATTAAATGCTCCATGGTTCTGCAGTACTGCGTATACAGCGGTACATCGTCGATCCTGGTTTTAGCAACCGCCACCATTTGGTTTATCTTCCATATGGACTGTTGAACCTTAAAACACCAGTCGGTATCCAGGTGAAGCATATAATAGCTCCTACCGCTGTCAGTGGCAGGATTGCATGCGTGCAGAGTCTCAGGATTTATGACGATTAGTGATCCGGGGGCCAGGCGGGCCTCTTCTCGGTTTACAGTATAAAGCACCTCACCCTGGTCTACGGCCCCAATACTGAGGGTATGGTGCATGTGCAGTTTGAAGGGAACCGTGCTGTGCCGCGAATAGCGCAATTCAGCGAAATCAAGGAGATGGTTTTTATAGAATCTTTCGCTTCGCATCATCCTAGAAAATGGCAATTAAATAGACTGATCGGAAATGGTGGTTATTTAGGGCCGCCCCTTCCTCGTAAAGTCCAAGAAGGGGCGGGTGCTATTGCGTTGGATTATAATTCTTGGGGTTTACATAGATTCTCAGCTTTGGCAGCGCTGCGTCCACAGCCCTGGCAGAAATGAGTCGCCGGTTTGATAAAGGCAATATATGCCTCCGGATCATTGACCTGCAGTTCATCTTCTACATGGGCGCACAGCGTTTTTGGTTGTTCATCACTCATGGTTGTATACCTCCACTGCTGCAGGAATTATTCATAAAAGTCATTGCCGCCCCAAGTTAGATACCAGGAGATGAATTTCAGGCGGCACTCAAAATTTAAATTAGACATTGGACCAAGCCTGTCAAGAATCGTGCGGTGGCGCAACGCAAGAACGGGTTTACGCGAAGGGTAAACCCGCTCTAAAATTCTGGAAATAAGACGATTATGGCCTTGATCACTTGGGAAGATCCACATAGTTGAAAACCTTCTCCATTTTGGGTAAATATTTTTGTTTGGCTTTCTGGTAGCACATGAAAATTTTAGAATCGCTGAATTTTACATATTTGCTGCCGGTTGCACCCGTTCCTTTTGTATAGAGCGTCAGCTCACTTTCATATTTTTTCTCGCACCGATCGTCCGCTTTCTCCCAACTTTTTGCGATCTTTTTTAACGCCTTTTTTTTCTTTTTGCTTTTGGTCTCCCTCAAGGCATCTTTAATTAAGGCTACGGGAGCCTGGCAGCGGTCATAACTGGCTGTGCATTTGGCGACACAGGCCTCAACGCGGTTTTCATCCTTTTTGGTGGTTGCCCCCCTTTCCAGTTTATCCCAGTAGGGTTCTGCGCATTTGTTTGCACAGGTCTGGGCTTGCACATAACACTGGTCCCAAGATGCATCGAGCTTGGCACTCACCTGGGAACTTTTGGCTGCCTGGGCCGGCAGGGTCAGGGCACATAACAGCAATACACTCAACAGTGCGCTTATTATTTTATATTTAGATAACATTTTACTTTCTCCGGATAGATACAGGTTGTGTGAAGGGTTGGTGCTCAGTAGGGCCGATGTAACCAGACTGAACATATGTTAGACTAACCATGCGTATTGATAAGTCAATATGGGGAGTAACGTGAAGGGAAATTTAAATGACTCTGGGATAAGTAAACAATCTGGCCGGGTTCGCGTCAGGCGTCGAACCTGATTTCTCATAGCGGTAGATTTACATCGTGGCGACTTTGATTGGTGTTGATTTGAGTTTCTTCGATTCGTATCTCTGGCTTTGTTTTAGTAAGCTTGGGCGACAGACCACGGGCGTCAACTCTGGCACGTCGGCTTGAGAGGTTGAACAACAACTGTTGCATCGATTACGAAGCCTGATAAGTAGTGATGACGACATCAGCAGCTTTATCTCTGAGGGGAATCAGAGACTGATATTTTGCCGAGTTAAACCAGTTGTCTAAGGTAGAGAGGTCGGAGAATTCAATGACAACCACTAGATCCTTATCATGGGTACCGGCCAGAACCTTATCAAGCTTTCCTCTGAAAACCACGTTGGCATCAAAAGGGGCAATAGACTCTGCGACGCCGGAAACATATTGTTGCCACAGTTCGTCATCCTTAACTGTAATGTGTCCTACAAGATAGGCAGCCATTAAAACCTCCTATGGTTTGTTGCGGGGCGATTGGTGGTCGGGCCATGCTGTCTGCCAGAATTGGATATCAGCAGAGCCCGGATACCCGATTCATTTTCCATTCCGGCAGCCATGTAATCATTGAGATCACACCCAATATCACGAAATTATATTTACCGAAATTGCTGCCGACAAATGCCGGTTTCTAACATGCCCCAGCCGGGGTGTCGAAGGTCGTATGCTTAGGATCATGCTGAAAATCAGGATAGTGAATAGTTGAATAGGGCGGAGCCATGATTTTGTCAAGGCATTTAGAATCCATCAAAAATTTATACAGAAGTGTTATCTGCTTAACCTGTAAGGTTAAATGCAAGGCGTTTTTTCCCATGCTAGAACCTGTACATTTTCTCGCGTTGGTCGCAGCCCGGCGGGCATGCAAACAAAAGACTGGAATAGGGAAAAAGGGCTGTTCTGTAGATAGACCGCCTCACTTTGCGCATGCGCGGACAGCGGCGATTTGAAATCTGGCTGTATTTGGATTGAGAGCCTGGCCTCGAACTATTCACCCACACGGACCTGGCGAATAGGCTGATAACGATTCATGCCACGGCGGTCTTAAAGAACGCGTTTTTCAAACAGCGGCAGGGGGTCGACCAGGTGGCGCTTGAACCAGTTGGGCCAGTCCGCGCTTCCCAGTCCGTAGGCCAGCAGTTCCACGATGGAAAACACGGGGAGCCGGTTTTCAGGTTCCGCGCTGCGCAGCTCCAGATTGAGCTGGCACATGGCGCAAGCCGTCACGATCACGATGCATTCAGCGCCGGCAGCCCGGGCCTGGTCCATGATGTCGGTTACCATCGGTACGACGATATCCGGGCGGGCAACGGATAGAAAAGCGCCGCAGCACTTGGCGGTATAGCCCCAGGTGTGCTCTTCCGCACCCAGCCAGGCCATCACGCTTTCCATGCTGCCGTAAAGCCGGGGATGGCGGCGCAGCTCCGGCGGGATGGCCAGCTGGCAGCCATAATAAGGCACGTACCGCAATTTCTTTAAAGGTCGCTCCAGGGCCCCGTTCCAAGGTTTTTGCTTCAGCCGCTGGGGTACGAGGTCCAGCAGGTGGTGGACGTCCATGTCACCATCCAGTCTGTCTCCCAGAATCTGGGCATTGATCCGCTGGGTGGTGGGGTCGGTGCGCAGATGATGGGCTGCGGTTCGCAGGCGATTGGTGCAGCCGGCGCACATCACCATCAGGTCCCGGCCGGTACGCTGGGCTTTGAACAGGTTGCGGGCAGCCAGGGAAACCGCCAATTGGGGGCGGACCGCATGCACGGACGATGATCCGCAGCAGTTCCAATCGTCGATCTCCTGCAGGTCGATGTCCAGGTATTGGCAGACCTGCTTGAGACCGTCGTTTATCTCGCGTGCGGTGGAATCCAGGGTGCACCCGGGATAATATGTCAGCCGCATATCAGGCATGGGTGTCGAAACTCCTCCGGCGCTCGTCGTAATGTGCAAAGATGGCAGCCAGCGCATCGCGGTCACCAATGTTGTGGGGCAGCACATCGAGTTTACCGCGCGTCAACATTTTCAGCCCGGCCTGCAAGTCGCTGAAAATTTGGCCGGAGCCAAGTTTGAATCGGGAAAGGGCCTCCAGCTTGTTGAGGCGACCATGTTTCTGGATCGATTGGTAGACATATCTATGGAAATTATAGATATCCGTTTCCGTATCGATGACGCCGTCGTGGATGGCCAGCTGCCGCAGGGCATCCATGACAGATGCGATGTCGATGGCGTTTGGGCATTGCGTTGAACAGGTGTGACAGCCCACACAAATCCAGATCGTGCGGCACCGTAATGCCTCTTCCCGTTGATTCAGTTGCACCAGACGTATGACATGGTTGGGCAGCAGATCCATGTGTTCCACGAATGGGCAACCGGCGCTGCAGGTTTTGCAGTGCCAACACAAGTCCACTGTCTGACGGGCCACGTGATCGATAATCTTTTTAAAACGATTCACCGGAGGCTGTGATCCGTCTGCTGTGAGCGGTTGATTGCGTGTATTCATAATCCGAATCATCTTATGGTTCTGCTCCCCTAAGGAAGTCGGCATTGCGCATACAATTCATTTTCTAATGCAATTTAGATTGTTAAACATTGACTTAGATCAAGTTTGGAAAAACAGACCTTGGACGCAGGGTAGCGTCTGGCAGAGCGCCATTCAGTATTTCGAGATATGAAATGCCGTGATAGAGAACGCGCTACCACGGGTATCGGCGATGAGTTGTTTCAACCCGCGGCAGTCATCTGCCCGTTTCCACGGGTCTGATCAAAGCAGCCAGGATCAGTCCGCTGCAAGCCATAACGGTAAGCGTAATAAAAGCCGCACGATAGGCACCGCTCAAATCAAATATATAGCCGGCAATCAGCGGCCCCATAGACCCACCGAGGGTGCCGCTGAAAAGAACCATGCCAAAAATCAGACCGTGGGAGGTGGTCCCGAAAAATTCAGCCACGGTAGGGGACATCACGGTAAACAGGGCGCCATGGGCGAATCCGTAGAGCACCGCAAAAACGAACAGCATCCAGGCGCTGGCGGACACTTGCAGCCAAACCAGGGAAATGATCAATAGCGTGAGGCTAAGGATCAGTGAGCGCTTGCCGCCAATGCGGTCATTGGCCGTGCCCATGACTATCCGGCCCAGCATACTGACCCCGCCGATGGTTGAGAGCACCGCTGCCGCCGTTGTCGGTTGGAGGCCCAGATCACGCGCATGCGGCACGATATGGACGATGGTGGTCAGCAAGCAGCCGAAGATCATGAACTCGGCGATACAAAGACTCCAGAAGGTCAGTGTGCGCGCTGCTGCGGACAGGGTCAAGCTGGGCACCGGGACCGGTTGCCCCTCCAACGGCACTTTCGGTGGATCCCCGTCGGGCTGTAAACCCATGCCCCGGGGGTCCCGCCGCATCATCTGGGCCACGGCTATCAATGTGGCCAGAGAGAGAATCCCGATCACCAGGTAGGCCGTTCGCCAGCCGATGCGCGCAATCATCGCGGCTGCCAGCAAGGGGATCACCACCTGCCCCCCACCGGTGCCGACCTTGACCAGTCCCGTCATCATTCCCCGCCGCCGGACGAACCAGCGGGCCACCGTGGAGAGGGTGATCACGTCGTGGGTGGCAAAACCAATACCCACCAAAAGCCCATACAGCAGGTACAGCTGCCAGGGGGCTCCCATTTGTGACATCAGGATATAACCGAGCCCCAGCGATATACTTGAAAAGGTCAGGATGCTGCGGGGACCGAAGCGATCGTTCAAGGACCCGGCAAGAACACCCCCGATTCCCATGCTGAGAAATGCTACCGAGGAAGCGCCGGATACCAGGGTGCGCGACCAGCCGAAAGCCGCCTGCAGTTCTTTGAAGAAGACGCCATAGGTAAACATGGCGCCGATCACGACTGCCTGGGTGATAAAACCGGCGGCCACGATGTTGTAGCCGTAAAAGTAGCGTGATTTCAATTATTCCTCAAAAGCCGTGTGAAGGTTCCCGATAGAATCCGATATGGCAACTTGTTGGACTATAGACCATGTCCGCAGGTTTTAAAAGAACGAGGTTTAAAGCAAATTGGAATGCCGCCCCGGGTGGGTGGCGGTCCACAGGACGTCACCATATTGGACACATCCATGGCTGTGATCCAGCCAAGTCCGGCCCTTTCTGAAGATACCCGGTAAGCCGTTCTAGACCTAAATTTTCGGTCTTACTGCTGACGTGCGTCCTGGCGAGACTACCGGGCGTATCCTTTCACTGGGGGGTAATGTTTTATAAATAGACAGTTATTTTAGTGGGTTGTGTTAGACGCCCATCGTCGGCCGCAGGCAACGTGGAGGCTATAACGCCGGACCGGATATTGACAGGAGGCCGACAATCGTGCTTAGTGTTCTCTTTTGCTTTACGAAAGGGAATCTAGAGGCATGCTGTTTCGTCCAGACCATGCAGTAATCACGCACTCAACCGGGGGTCACGGCCGGAACACCCATACCATGCGCTGGCTGGGGACCGTGTTGATTGACCGGCCCGCTACCTTCATTTGCCGGGGGAGCAACCCATGAAGCTGCGACGGTTTGCAGATCTGCGGATCCGCTACAAACTTCTGATCAGCTACTCGGCCGTTTTCTTTCTCTCCATTACCTTAGGCAGCGTCGTCATCTACTCCAATGTCCGTCGCCATATCGAGTCCAGCATTGAGAGCGAACTGAAAAACACGACGGCCACCATCTTGAATATGGCACGGGCCTCAGCGGCCACCTCCATCAAGAATCATCTGCGGGCCGTGGCCGAGAAAAACTTTGAAATCATTGAATACCTTTACAAGCAGTATCAAAACGGTGACCTGGATGAGTTCGAAGCCAAAGATCAAGCCCGAGCCGTTCTATTGAGCCAGACGATCGGTAAAACGGGGTATATCTACATCCTGAGCAGTGATGGCATTATCCTGATTCATCCCAGAGAGGCTCTACACGGCGCCGACCTTTCCGAATACGATTTTATCCAGGATCAGCGTGCCCGCAAAGCCGGATACCTGGAATATGATTGGAAGAATCCCGGCGAAGCCCAGGCCCGTCCCAAAGCGCTGTATATGAAATACTTCGCCCCCTGGGACTGGATCATTTCCGTTTCCTCATACCGGAACGAATTCTATGAACTGGTTCAGGTGGACGACTTCCGGGAAAGTATTCTCTCGCTGCAGTTCGGGAAGACCGGCTATTCATATGTTCTGGATAGTCGCGGTAACTTGATCCTGCACCCTAAACTCGAGGGACACAACTATTACGATGCCCAGGACGCCCAGGGGCGCTATTTCATTCGCGAGATTTGCCGCCGCAAGAGCGGCAAGATCACCTACTCCTGGAGAAACCCGGACGAGGCTGATACCCGCGAGAAGCTGGTTATTTTCAACTACATTCCCGAGTACGATTGGATTGTGGCTTCTTCGAGTTACCTGGAGGAATTCTACGCCCCGCTGAGCACCATCCGCAATATCATCTTCTTTACCGTCCTGGTATCGCTGACCCTGGTCATCCCGCTCTCCATGCAGATCGGGGCCTCCATAACCAATCCCCTGCGGGAGCTGATGAACCGTTTTCGCCTGGGAGCGGATGGGGATATATCCGTGCGCATGCGGCGGCGCAGCCGGGATGAAATCGGCAGGTTGGCCTCCTATTTCAATGGGTTTATGGAGCGCTTGGAAGCTTACCAAAGTAATCTGGAAGCCGAGATCAAAGAACGTAAGCAGGCCGAGGAGGCCCTGCGAGAGAGCGAATTGCAATACAGGCTGATCGCTCAAAATGTCACCGATATGATCTGGGTGCTGGATATCGACACCTACCGTTTCACCTACTACAGCCCGTCGGTTCAACGCATCCGGGGATTTGCACCGGAAGAGGCCCTGAATCTCACCCTGGAACAGTCGCTTGCACCGGAATCGTGGACCCAGGCGCACAAGGTGCTTGACGAGAGCATCGCGGCCGTCCGCCGGGACGGGACTGCTGCCGCGGAACCCCGAACCATGGTCTTGGAGATGACCTGCAAGGACGGTGGTACGATCTGGACGGAAGTCACGAGCAGCTTTATCTGGGATGACAGCGGGCAGGCGGTGAATATTCTCGGCGTCTCCCGGGATATCACCAAGCGTCGACGAACGGAGCAGGAGATGGTCCGCATGCGGTATTACCTGAAAAATATCGTAGATTCCATGCCGTCCGTCCTGGTGGGGGTGGATGCCGAACAGCGGGTGACCCAATGGAATCGTGAGGCGGAGAAGATGACCGGGGTGCCCCAGGAGCAAGCGCTGGGTGCCGATTTGGATAGCGTGCTGCCCCAGCTCGATCGCCAGGTGGAGATCGTAAGGCGGGCCCTGCAGGACAATACGGCCCAGGTAGTCGAAAAGGTACGCCTGTTTGTGGAAGATGAGATGCGGTATTTCGATATCATGGTCTACCCCTTGGTGGTGCCGGGGTGGAAGGCGCGGTGGTGCGCCTGGATGATGTGACCGACCGGGTCCGCATGGAAGATATGATGATCCAGACCGAGAAAATGATGTCCATCGGGGGGCTGGCCGCCGGCATGGCCCACGAGATCAACAACCCGGTGGGTGGTATGATCCAGAGTGTTCAAAATATCTTGCGCCGGCTTTCCGTGGATTTGCCGGATAACCAGTCCGCCGCGGCGAACTGTGGCACCGAGCTGGAAGCCGTCAACGCCTATCTTGAGCAGCGGGAAATCCTCCGCTTTCTAAACGGCATTCGCGAATCTGGGATTCGTACCTCTGAAGTCATCACCAACATGCTCAATTTCAGCCGCAATAGTGATTCTCGTAAATTGCCGGTAGACATGGCCGAGCTATTGGATAAGACCATCGAGCTGGCCGCCCACGATTACGATCTCAAGAAAAAGTATGATTTCAGGCGCATTGCAATTGTCCGCGATTTCAGCGCCGATCTGCCCGAGGTTCCCTGCGTGGCGACCCAGATAGAACAGGTCCTGCTGAATTTGCTGCGCAACGCTGCCCAGGCCATGGCCCAGGCGCCCGGGCCGCAGCCGCCCCAGATTATCCTGAAACTGCGGGCAGACGCCGGGTTTCTAAACATTGGCGTTACCGATACCGGTCCAGGCATCGCGGAGAAGGCCCGCCACCAGGTGTTTGAACCGTTTTATACCACGAAGGATGTGGGCGTCGGCACCGGCCTGGGCTTATCGGTGGCCTATTTTATCGTCGTGAACAACCACAAGGGGACCATGCGTGTGGAATCCCGGGCCGGGCAGGGCGCTACATTTTTGATTCGCCTGCCCTTGTCCGAGCAAGAGATCTGACCGGAGACCGGCATGACCACCGTTGATAAAAAACTAAACGTTCTGATCATCGATGATGAACCCATTGTGCTGGAAAGTGTCTCCGTGTACCTGAATGACAGTGGGTTTCACGTCCTCATGGCTGAAAATGGCCGGATCGGTCTGACCGTATTTCGCGAAAAAAAACCGGACATTGTCCTGGTGGACCTGCGCATGCCGGAAATAGACGGCCTGGAGGTCCTGGCCGCGGTTACGGCCGAGGCCCCGGAAATACCCATTGTCGTCATTTCCGGCACCGGTGATATGCAGGACGTACTAGAAGCGCTTCACCGGGGGGCCTGGGATTTTGTTACCAAACCCATCCAGGACATGGCGGTTTTAGAGCACGCTGTACGCAAGGCTTTGGAGCGCGCTCGCCTGCGGGTGGAAAACCGGCGCTACCGGGCCCACCTGGAGGAGGAAATCCAAAAGCGGACCGCCGACCTGAAAGAGCGGACCCAGGCTCTGGAAAACAGCAAGCGCCACTTGGAGCGGGAGATGACCGAACGGTTGGCCGCCGAGCAATCCCTGCGCCGCAGCAATGAACGTCTTGACCTGGCCCTTTCCGCCGCCCGGCATGCGCTTTGGGACTACAACCTGGTAACTGGCCGAATCTATTTAAGTCCGCGCTTTTTTGCCATGTTCGGCTTTGCTCCCGATGAAATGTCTCAGGATGTCGAAACCTGGTACGACCTGATTCATCCCGATGAACAGGAACCACTGAAAAGCCGCATGGCGGATATTGCCTCAGGTTCGGTGGCGACCTTTGAGATTGAATACCGGATGCGCACCAAATCCCAGGATTGGCGCTGGGTCCTGTGCCGCGCCCGACTGGTGGAAAAAGACGAATCCGGGCGCGCGGTCCGGGTGATCGGTACCCACGTCGATATCACCCGCCGGCGCCTGGACGTGGAGGAGCTCAAGGCCAGTCAGGCCCATCTGCGCAAAGAGAATCTGCGCCTGCGCTCTTCCCTGAAAGACGGTGAACGCTTCGGCCGTATTGTCGGCAAGAGCCGGGTCATGCGGGAGGTGTATGAACTCATTCTCAAGGCGGCCTTTTCCCGGGCCAACGTGATCATCTACGGAGAGTCCGGAACCGGCAAGGAATTGGTGGCGCAGACCATTCACGAACTAAGCGACCGTAGCGCGGCCCAGTTTGTCACCGTCAACTGCGGGGCCATTCCGGACAACTTGGTGGAGAGCGAATTTTTTGGTTACAAGAAAGGTGCCTTCACCGGTGCCGCTCTGGACAACCCGGGATACCTGAGCAGTGCCGACGGCGGTACCCTCTTTCTGGACGAGGTGGGTGAGCTGGACCTCAACCTGCAGGCCAAACTTCTGCGGGCGATCGACGGCGGCGGGTATACACCGATCGGGAGCACCGAGATCAAAACCCCGGATGTCCGCTTCATTGCCGCCACCAACCGGGATTTGAAGGCTTTCGTAAAACAGGGACGCCTACGCGAGGATTTCTTCTACCGCATCCATATCATTCCCATCCACTTGCCGCCGCTGCGTGAACGCCGCGAAGATATCGCCCAGCTGGTCTACCATTTCCTGAGCATTCTCAGCGAAGACGACAAGGTCCCGGCTGTCCCTGCCGATGCCATGAAAATGATGCAGCATCACGACTGGCCCGGCAATGTGCGGGAACTGCAAAATGCCATTCACCGCTACCTGACCCTCAATAAGTTGGATTTTATGGATGCGGCTGCGGCCGGAAGTTCTCCGGCCGAGACCGGGCCGGCCCCTATTATCAAACCCACCGGTTCCAACCGTGAACTGCACAGCACCATGGCACGCTTTGAACGCGAATTCCTCCAGCAAGTGCTCCACGAACATCAGTGGCACCGTGGTCGGGCTGCCGCGGCTCTGAACATCAACCGTAAGACCCTCTTCAAGAAGATCAAGCAGTATGGGATCTCAAAGGCCCCAAAATAGGGTTTAAAAGCCCCAAATTATTATATACAATAATGACAAGCGTTTATGATTGTTTTGGGGCCAAATTACCCTGTTTTATACCCCGCGGGTCTGATTGTGCCTCCTCACCGCGTTAATCGAATTTAGGCTGTTAAATCAATATCTAAAAATGAAGCGGGTTCATTTGGCATGGCGCTTGCTCAGTATTGGCCAATTTTTATGTGCCGGCCGGGCAGCTGGTGTTTGTCATCGGTCTGTTTGGCATGAAAGGAGGTGCATCCGGCAGGCAGGTACAGGTTGGGCATACCTTACATCAATCACGGAAGAGGAGGCAGAGAAGAACATGAGCGGAACCACTTGGGTTTATATTATGTTGGGCATCTATATTTGCTATTACTTTTACTGGGGGCTGAAAGGGTACTTTACCGAAAAAACCTCTTCCGGTTATGCTATCGCCGGACGGTCGATTCCCTTTTTTGCATTCCTGATGGCCTCGACGGCCGCATCTTTTTCAGGATGGACGTTCATCGGTCACCCGGGGGCCATCTGGAAATTCGGTCTGGCGTATGCGTTTGCTTCATTCTACGTCATCACTATTCCGATCACCGGGACCTTTTTTTCCAAGCGTACCTGGTTGATGGGCAAGCGTTACGGGTTCATTACACCCGGTGACATGTATGCCTATTATTACAACAGTGAAGCGATTCGCTGGCTGGTCGTTCTGGCCGCTGTCCTGTACGCTGTTTTCTATTCAGCCCTGCAGCTGATGGCCGCCGCCGCCTTGTTCAATGTCATCTGTGGCGTGCCTATCACCGTGGGCGCCCTGTTCATGGGCTTTATCGTATGGTTTTACGTCTGCACCGGCGGGTTGAAAGCGTCTACCTGGGTGGGGGTTATTCAGTTCATCCTCCTGGTCGGTGGTATCATCATCCTGGGCGCTTACGTGATCAACGCACCCCATTTCGGTGGCTGGAGCGGGTTTTCGGCCAAGCTGGCCGCCTTGGAAACCAAATACCTCGAGGTGCCCCAGGTCATTGATATGGCTCTGCGCGGCAAAGGTTGGACCTCCTTTTACATCCTGACCTATATGTTCGCTTTGATGGGCATCCAGTGTTCCCCGGCGTTCACCATGTGGACCTTCGGGATCAAATCCCCGAAACCGCTCGCCTGGCAACAGGCGTTTATGTCCACCTTTGTCGTCGGCTTTTCCCTGTTCTTCTTTGCCGCTTTCCAGGGCATGGGGGCCAAGATTCTCCAGGTGGCCGGCGTCGGCAAATTTGCCACAATCGCAAGTGACAAGGTGGTCGTACCCCTGCTGATGCAGGAGTTCCTGCCGCCCTTCATGCTGGGGATCGTTTTTGTCGGGGCCATAGCGGCCATCCATTCGACCGCGGCGCCTTACATCGGTACCGGCGGGTCCATCCTGCTGCGGGATGTCTACTGGCGCTACATCAAGAAACAGAAAGCCTCGGATGCCGAGCAGATCTGGGTCAACCGGATCCTGGCTACCGGTTTGATCATCGCCGCGTTGGCAGTGGGCCTGGCGTCTACAACCGCCCTGGTGATATTGGGTGCCCTGTCCACTTGCTTCGGATTCATTATGTACATCCTGCTGTCAGGCAGCCTCTGGGGATTCCGCTTTCCGACCATCGGCGCGATCCTCGGTATGATTGCGGCCATGATCTCGATTTTTATCACCTATAAAATTATTCCCAAGCCGCTCTCCATGCATCCTGCCTTCTGGGGCGTCGCCATAGGTTTCGTTGTGGCTTATCTCTGCCGCGGTCTCGGTTTCAAGGACAAACCGGAGACGACTGAACGCCAGGCTGAAGTCCGGGCATGGCTCAACAGCGTAGACGAGCCCACTGCGTCCGGTAAGTCCTGGCGAAAAAAAATGAAGGTGGCCGTGCCGCTGTGGTACTTTTTCGCCATTGGCCCCGCTTGTATCCTGGCCAACAAGGCCTTTTCGTTCTGCGGCTTTCCCGCCATCTGGTCCTGGCAGATTGCCTGGTGGATCGTGGGTATCGTGATGATGTGGGCCCTTTGTTTCAAAGCAGAAATGGCCACTACCTCGGAAGAGCAGATCCGGCGGGCCGATACCGAACAGATGATTGTCGTCAAGGAAACCTGATGACTGGTACCCTGTTACAAAACGAGCCGTTTAAGCGGTCGACATAAAAAGGAGTCAGCAATATGAAAAAGGAAGACGTGTGGATGATGATTCTGGTGGTATTTTCCATGGTATTTACCGCATCTTTCGGATGGGGTTTGTGGGGATAACCGGAACTGTCAATCTATGACCTCGCCGCAAAGCGGAGTTTCCGCTTTGCGGCGACCTTTATTAAGGAGTAAGACTGATGAGTACAAAATATGATGAGGCCTATGCCCAGTCATTGGAGAATCCGGATACATTCTGGGGTGCGGCGGCCGAAGACTGCCACTGGTACAAAAAGTGGGACCGGGTGCTGGATGACAGCAACGTACCCTTTTACCGCTGGTTCACCGGCGGACAGGTCAATACCTGTTACAATGCCCTGGACTATCACATCGAGAACGGCCGGGGAGACCAGGCTGCGCTAATCTATGACAGTCCCGTGACCGATACGGTTGAAACGTATACCTACAATGAACTGCGTGACACGGTCGCCCGGTTCGCGGGGGTTCTGGCCGCCCAGGGTGTCGGCAAGGGCGACCGGGTTATCATTTATATGCCCATGATTGCCGAAGCCGCGGTGGCCATGCTGGCCTGCGCGCGCATCGGGGCGGTGCATTCGGTGGTGTTCGGCGGGTTTGCCGCGAATGAACTGGCCACCCGGATAAATGACGCCAAACCCAAAGTGATCGTGTCCGCCTCCTGCGGGATTGAAGTCAGCAAGATCATTCCCTACAAAACGCTCCTGGACGGGGCCATCGCGGCGGCGGAATTCAAACCGGACAAATGCATCATTTTTCAGCGCGAGATGGAAAAAGCGACCATGATTGCGGGCCGCGATATCGACTGGATGGAAGCCCAGGCGACTGCCGCTCCGGTCGACTGTGTGCCGGTGGCGGCCACTGATCCGCTGTATATCCTCTATACCTCCGGCACAACCGGACAGCCCAAAGGCGTTGTCAGGGACAACGGGGGGCATATGGTCGCCCTCAAGTGGTCCATGAAAGCGGTATACAACATCGATGCCGGCGACGTATTCTGGGCGGCCTCCGATGTGGGCTGGGTGGTCGGCCATTCGTATATCGTCTATGCACCGTTGCTCAAAGGCGCTACCATCATCTTGTTTGAAGGTAAACCGGTGGGGACCCCGGATGCCGGTGTTTTCTGGCGGGTAATTTCCCAGCACAACGTCAAAGCCTTGTTTACCGCGCCGACAGCGTTTCGCGCCATCAAGCGCGAAGACCCCCAGGCGCTGCTGATGAAGGACTATGACCTCTCCTGCTTTCAGGCCCTGTTTTTGGCCGGAGAGCGTTCGGACCCCGATACGCTCCAATGGGCAGAGAGCAATCTGAATGTGCCGGTGATCGACCACTGGTGGCAGACAGAAACCGGGTGGGCAATTGCCGCCAACTGCATGGGGCTGCATGCCTTTCCGGTAAAGCACGGTTCGCCCACCAAAGCGGTGCCGGGCTGGGATCTGCAGGTTGTGGATGAAAGCTGCACCCCGGTGGAAGCCGGCAAAATCGGCGCCCTGGTTGTCAAGCTGCCGTTGCCGCCGGGCACATTGCCGACCTTGTGGCAGAATGACAAGCGGTTCCTGGACTCCTACCTGGAAGAGTTCCCGGGTTACTACAAGACGGCGGATGCCGGGTTTATCGATGCTGAGGGCTATGCCTATATCATGGCGCGTACCGACGACATCATCAACGTGGCCGGCCACCGTTTGTCCACCGGCGCAATGGAAGAGGTCCTGGCGGATCATCCCGATGTGGCCGAGTGCGCCGTACTCGGGGTCGACGACAAACTCAAAGGTCAACTTCCCATCGGCTTTCTGGTGCTGAATGCCGGGGTTGAGCGTCCCCATGCTGAGATTATTGCCGAGGTTATCAAGATGGTTCGGGAAAGAATCGGGCCTGTGGCGGCTTTTAAGACGGCCACGGTGGTCGCCCGGCTGCCCAAGACCCGTTCAGGGAAGATCCTGCGGGGCACCATCCAAAAGATTGCCGATAACAAAGAATGGAAGATGCCGGCAACGATCGATGGCCCGGTCATTCTGGATGAAATTACCGACGCCCTCCAGACAATCGGTCTGGGGCAGGCCCGGCAATAGATAGAACCAGGGGCGGACCGGTTACGGTAACTATTTCGGACCGGGAAACCACCTGATCGACACGAGCAGGCTGCCGGGCGAGTTTGCCTGGAACCGCCGGCAGCCTGTTCGCTTACTTCCGCACCGTAAGATATCCACCAGGCTGTCTTCAATACCACCGCTGCGGGCGCATTGCTGCAATCAAGGTAAATGCGGGTTGGGCCCGCTGGCATCCGTCTGCATTTCGACTTTGGCACCGGCGGCCTGGGCCCCGGGTTCCAGAACCAGCAACCGGACCCGACCGGTGGCCACCAATCGGTCTGCGTCATCATGTATGCTGGCCTCCCAGACCTGCGAACGCTTGCCCAGTACCAGCGGACGGGCTGTACAGCGCAGACGGCCGCCGCGGACGGCTTTTAAAAACGAAGTATTGTTTTCCAGACCGACCGTGGATTTGTTTTCTTCCCAGACCGTCAACGCTGCGCCCGTGGAACAAAGGGTTTCAATCATCCCGGCATAGACCCCGCCGTGCACCAGACCATAGGGCTGAAGGTGCTGATCCGTAATGCTGATTTCCGCCACATATTCATCCGGCTCTGCTTTGACAAAGCGTAGGCCCACGGCTTCATTAAATCCCCCCATATTGGCGTTGAGCAGGTCGAGTACATTTTCGGGAAAAGTTGGCATTGAGCACGACTCCTTGATTGCTTGAAATATCGGTGCGGATATGGCCAGATGCGTCAACGTACGCTTTTTTTTAAAAATAATCAAATTCGACGCGATCGATTTGAGGGCGCCTCCAGTCGCGTGCATCGGCGTGACCTGTTGCGGTAACATTTGAGGAAATCGTCACATGTAAGATTGCCGGCCTATTGATTTGGTGGTGTGGTCCCGGGAGGGTCAGTCATAGAGCCGGTACCCAACGACTCATGACGTGCCGGCTGAGAAAAGATACTGGTTTTTTCGCCGCGAATACGCTATCTTTTACTTACCAGCATTGGCTCTGAGCACAATCGGTCCTGCCCCTGCTTTTGATCGACGTCTTCTTCCCCTTCATCACCGGATGCCCTTCTCCAGTTTATCAAATTCGGCTGATTCTGAAATTATCTGTATCCGACCTGACGGTTGACCGTATGTTCTCCAGCACTGTTGAAACTTTGCCGCGCTTTTTTAACCGTACCATGCCCAACGAGGGAAAAAAGGAGGACGGCATGTATTACTCAATCCTGGTACCGCTGGATCAGTCCAAACGGGCCGAGGCAATTCTGCCGCATGTGGAAAACCTGGCCACCCTGTATTCTTCCCGGGTAATTTTCCTGGTAGTGGTCGAACCGCTGCGTACGGTTGTGGCCTCCGGCGGTCAATACACCTCCATTCACAGAGAAGGGCTGGCCGCCCAGGAAAAGGAAATCGAAAACTACCTGGCCGGTCTGCAAGGGGAATTCCGCGAAAAAGGGATCGAGGGCATTATCCGCCTGGCACATGGACCGGTTGTGGAAGAGATTATCCGCACCGCCAACACCGAGAATGTTGATTTGATCGCCATCGCCAGCCATGGCCGGGGTGGGCTGTCGCGAGTGTTCTACGGCAGTGTGGCGGCCGGTGTATTGCAGCGCATCGATCGGCCCCTTCTGATCATAAGAGCCCTTGACGAACACTGAAGACTGTCTCGAAAATGTCTTCTTGTCCGGTATAGCCTCTTGGCGACGATGGATTGGCCCTAGCTTCAGTCTCCGCTTAAGGGCGGCTGGTAGACTGGGTAGGATGCTCAATTTCGGCACCGCATTCCGTTTTTCCAAGCCGCAAGGTAAAACCTTTAACGCTAACTCGAAATAGGTGCGTATTCCTACGGCTGCGACTCACAATTGAAGAATAGGACAGTTGGTAAGCTCCTAAGGCGTGGAAACCGTGCGGCCGCCGCATTTGGAACCAGAATCCTATTTTGAGATCGCCTCTAAGTATCGGGTTATACGCCACCGATGCAATGACAGGGATGGTTTTTTCCCGGATTAGGGGCGTTCATTTTTTCCGGGTGCAGACGGTCCTTGGGGCCACAGGGTGTCCACAATAAAGAAATATGGCGCCAATACCAGCATGAACCAGAAGAAAGAGATGAAGGTGTTGATGGTATCACAGACGGGATTGTCAATAGCAGGCCCGAAATAATTGTCGTGAAACGTCAGGCACGGATAAGTTCCAGCCTTACGGGGCGTATCCAGCAACACATTAAAGAAATAAAACATCTGCCAGGAATTCTGCCGAATGTAGCGGCCGAGTAAGAACCAGGTCCTCAGGGTTCCAGCCAGCCCCAGGTCATACACGAACATCCTGATAGCGGCGTCAAAGTAAGGCTTCAGCAGCAAATGCCCGGTTTCGCTCTGGCTGGCGTAGAGGCCCCTGGATCGGTTGAAGAACTCCATTCGGCCGATACTGTAGAGTGCCATAAGCATGCTTATCAAGATATACAGCCGGTGACAGCCGGCTGCTTCAAAGCGGCGTCCGGAGGTATACAACGTGCCGGGCAGGGTCATCCAGGTGCCGTGCCGACGGATTTTTTCGGCCAGTTTCTGATCTTCCAAAAAGTGCTGGCTCTCATCGAAGCCACCCAAGGACTCAAAAAAGGAGCGCTTCAATAAGAATCCCTGATCGCCATTGGTGGTGTTTATCCGGTTAAAATGGGTTTTGCCTTCCATGTAGCGAAAGATCATGCCATGGGTCGATTCGCGGCGCAGGAACGTAAGGGGAAAATGGCCGGCGATCCTGTCATCACCACCAGCCCTGAGGGCCCGCTGCCAGGACGCGATCGCTTCAGCCAATAGCTGTGGGTCTCTCAAGCGCGAGTCGGCATGCAAAAACAATAGATTGGGGCCGGTCGATATTTGGAACCCTGCGTTTAGTTGCCGGGCCCGGCCCCGGGGAGCGGCCACGATAATGGGGTTAAATGCACGGCAGGCCGCCAGGGTGTTGTCCGTAGAGCCGCCATCGGCGACGATAATTTCCAGGCTTACCCGCACCTGGGCTTGTAGATCGGCCAGCAGGCGCGGGAGGTGGTCCTGTTCATTCAGGGCGGGGATGATGATGGAAAGCTCGTGATCCATGCCGTATCAGTTTTCCAGTTTGCGGGCCGCTGCCAGCCAGTCGATCAGCAGACCGCGGTCCAGTCCATTTTTCAGTTTTTCACAAACCAGTCGGTCCGTGGGGAATGCCATTCGTTCCGGGAGCTTGTTCAAAGCAAAGAAACCTGCCGCGGCCGCATCCGAACCAGGCCGTAGATCGCCGGATGGGCGGTCCCCCCAAAACCAGATGCCGGCACTCTGGTGGTGGCGATCATGGAAGTTCGAGTGAACCGCCAGAACCGGTCCGATGGCGAGCCGCAGCCCGGTTTCCTCGTGCATTTCCCGCCGGGCGGCTGTGCGCAAATCCTCGTTCCAGTCCACGTTGCCGCACGGGATGCACCACTGGCCGGCGTAGGAGCCCCGGCGTTTTACCAGTAAAAGGCGATCGTCCTGCAACAGAACCACGGCAACCCCGACCCGGGGGTTGTGATATTGCCACCGACCGCAGGTCGGACAGTTTTGATGAACCCCGGTAGCGGCGGACTTGTCCGGGTAAGGGTGCCCGCACATTGGGCAGTACTTGTAATGCATGGTCGTCACCAGAAAATGGGGTGAATGCTATGAATAATGTAACGTCGATCAGGATAACAGAATCGATAGCGGGGGACAATGCTTGCGGTGGTAACGGCTAGGCCGGCAGATGGCGAAGTTGCGCCCCGGGAAATAGGGATTAGCTTAGTGAATATGTTCAGGAAGGCCAGTAGTATAAACCGAAAACAGTTTCAGAGGGAATGATGGCCAATCAGTCCACCAAGCAACGGCTTTATACAGAGCGCGAAAAGGTCCGCCATACGACCCATTGGGATTTGGATTACCTGCCTGTTGAGGAGGTTGAAAACTATTATTTCCAAAACCCGACAAAAAAGCCGGCTCCCAAGGCAACGCTCCCCAAAAAAATCAGGGACCAGCGTCGCTTGGGACTGGCCCTGATTGTTATCGGCACCGGCCTGTTTGCCGTGGCCGTGGTACTGGGTCGCCTCTCGGGGGGATAAACCGAAAAAAAGCCGGGTGCCCATAGCTGACAGGCATGCGGCAAAAAAAAGGGTGGCTTCGGTATTGAGAAGCCACCCAGGTTGATATTATGGAGGTAAGAGAAGTTTTTATGGCGTTTTTGTTCCTCTTACTACACATATCCTAAGGCTGTATCGGTGTGTGTCAAGCCTTGGGGCAACTCCGGGCGGGTCAAGGGGGGCCGCCGATATGATGGACGCCGGTTCCTACCAAGCCTACCTGTCATCAGCCGCCCTTCGCAGGCCGGATATGACCAGCGAATTTCAATTCACCTTAATCCCACCGAAGGTGCGCGCCTTCTTTTGAATTATCAACTCGATCTTTGCCGGTCGCTTTCCGATACATATAGCCTGATATCGGCGTTTTGCTGATGTCGGTGGCCCATAAAAAGGCAAAGGCCGTTGTTGTCGGTCAACGGCCTTCACTTTTATCCCCCGGTGGTCCGGCAAATTCAATTTTGCCGGCCGATAGGGATTCACGCCCGATGCGGGCCTACTGTAGGTCAGGACTCATCCAACACAATCCGGACCGTATTCGCTAGGTTTTCCATGGAAATCGGTTTTTCCAGGGAATCCCGGATCCCGTTGGACCGGAATTTTACCTGGTCGAGTTCACCACTGAACGCGGAGTAGATAATAACTTTGGCATCACTGCGTATTTCGGTTACCAATTCAGCCAACCGGTCACCGGTAATTCCCGGCATGGCCCAATCGGTGATAATCAGATCGATACTGTTCGGGTCCTGGCGATAGATGTCGAGGGCTTCCTCAGAGGTGCCTACCGAGGTGCAATCGTAACCAAGAGACCGGAGCATTTTGCTCAGGGTGAAAGCAACGGTGCGTTCATCGTCAATTATCAGGATACGTTCGCTGCCTTCGGGTAGCTGTTCGAAAGTCAAGGGCTCCGATTCCACCTCGGCCTGAATCTTCGGCAGCAGGATATCCGCCCGGGTGCCATCTCCGGGTGTACTGGTAATGTTGATTGCACCACCATGGTCTTTGATAATGCTGCGGGTGGTGGGCAACCCCATACCAGTGCCCACGCCACCGGATTTGGTGGTAAAGTAGGGGTCGAAGATCTTGTTCAGGGTTTCTGCATCCATGCCGCAGCCATCATCGGCAATGGTGAATTTGACATACCAGCCCGGCTTCAATCCGGGATGGACCAGAACCTGATTCGTGCTCAATTCGACTACACTGGACTCAATGTTCAAGACCCCCGGGGCATCACCAATGGCATCCCGGGCATTTTTAAGCAGATTGGTAAGGGCCTGATGCATCAGCTTTGGGTCTGCGAGAATCAAACCATCCTGAAAAGAAAAATTGCCGCGAATCGAAATAGTTTCCGGCAAGAAAATCCGGAAAAGCTTGATTGCCTGCTTGAGCACCTTCTGGCCTTTGACCGTAATCTTTTCCTGCTGGCCTTGGCTCGTGAACGTCAGAATCTGGTCAACCAGGTCCATGGCGCTGTTGCTGGCCTTCAGGATTTCACTGATATCATCCCGAACCGGTTTATCATGGACATCCAGCATGGCGATTTCAGCGAATCCGGATATGGCGCTAATAATATTTTTCAGATCGTGTGCGATTCCAGCGGATAATCTTTCCAAGGCCTGTTTTTTTTCCGCTTCGACCAATTGAACTTGCAAGCGACAGTGTTCTGCTGATTGAATTCCCAGGGATTTATGTAACTGGGCATTTTCGATTGCCAGGGCAGCATGGTCCGCAAAAGAAGAACACAGCATAACATCTTCCTTGGAATAGGCCAGCCCCTCTTGTTTGTTCAAGGCTTCCAGAACACCGATTACCTTGCCTTTTGATTTCAAGGGGACCGCCAAGATCGAATGCGTCGTGAAACCGGACATTTTATCGATTTCCGGATGAAACCGAGGATCTTCGCTTACATCAGGTATGATAATCGGTTTGTCATTTTGTGCGACCCATCCGGCAATGCCGACACCCTTTTTGATACGCTCATCCGCCAATTTTTCTGCCGCTGGACCGGTTGGGACGGCAAACTTAAGGTCACCGCTCATTTTGTCAATGAGAAAAAGGGTGCTGGCCTCGGAATGCGCAATGTTGGCCGCGCTCTCCAAAATGGCGGTCAACACAGTCTGCAGATCAAGGGACGCATGCAGGGCGAGGACCTCTTTTTCCACCAGATGGAAACGCGTTCGGTGTTTCTCAGTGCCTGTTTTCCGGTTTTCTTCCGTCTTTTTTTTAGCAATCATAAGGCGCCTCAGTCTTATTTCTATTAAACAATTGGTCAATGCCTGCTAATCAACTGAGAGTGTTGAGAGCAGGCTGTTTCTCCCTTATGCATACTTCCGGCAAAAAATGTGCCAACATTTCAAAATATCGAAAATATAAGTAATTACAGATAGATTGAAATTGGCCTGAATTTAGGGTTGGTTAAAATCATCAAAGATTGATGGTTGCGATTTGTTCTCTTTATGCGTGCTACACAAAGTGTGGATTATAGATTTGGGGCGGGTATTGTCTTTCCACCATTTCAGGGTCTGCCTTATGAGGGGCGCAGCCACGCTTGTAGGGGTTAAGGGCGTGGCAAATGGGGCCTAATCTGCAGATCCAGCCAAAAGGTGCAATTTCAGCTCAGTAATACGGCCGGATTTTAGATGAATTCGAACGGGATACCGGAAAGCCTGCAGACCTTACAGGCTTTCCAGCTGACTTCAGCCCTCGTGGTAAATGGGATCACTCATCTCACCAAAGGAAAAACTATAGAAGACGTGGTGCCTATCATAGTCCAAAACCCTGAGATCGTCTTCCTGTTGAAGGTCGCCCATGATGATATTGAACTGCTGACCATATTTCTCTCTAACGAGGGCCTCACCGACTTCAAAAGCGATAAATTTCTTAATGCCTTTTAAAGCGAGTTTCTTAATCATCTCCGGCGCATCCAGAGCGCCGAAAGAGGTAAGGATCAAAATTGGCCCGGTTCCCGTAAAATAGATACCTGCTTTCATGTTGCACCTCCTTTACGACTGATAATACATGTGAAATTGGTAAACCTGTTCCGTAACTGCATGCTGCCGTTTTGGAAAGGATTGGTGAACCAGCGTATCAAAGCGCGCATAGAAGACATTGCATGCCAGCAAATGAGGCGATAGCAGAGAACATGTTGAAGCGATGTCAGCATACCGTATGGATGGGCAGGGTCTTTGAGGAAGGCGATGTGAGCCTTGTTTTGCAGGCCGGGAACTAAACATAGACGTACGGCGGGAAGTTTATGAGCGCGTATTGTACAATAACCGGCTGCGCAGATGAATCCAATTGTCTGGATCGCATGCTGGATAGATATAGTTTAGGACAACAGTCGTTATTTCACAAGTTAATTTATCTTTCCAAGGGAGTTGAATTCAGTTTGGTTCCTTTACGTTCAGGGGCCAGGTAGGGTCAAGGTTTCGGGGATCCGGCAGTGGGTTTCTCCCGGACCGCGGCCTGATAAGTTGCGAGAATTTCGAGAAGCAATGCTTCCTTGATGGGCTTTTCGTAAACGCCATCGAATCCGGCCGCTTTGAGCTCGTCGGGGTCATAGCCGCCCAGAAAACCGGAAATGGCGTAGATCTTGAGATGGGGGTGGGCACGCTTGGCGTCTTTGCAGAACTGCAGCCCGTCCAGCCAGGGCATTTTCAGATCGGTAATGATCATGGCAAAATCCTGTTCCCACCGCAAGATAAGACCGGCTTCTTCGGCACTGTCTACCGTTACCGCCGTGTGTCCCATTCTGGTCAACAAGCGCTTGATCAAACGCAGCTGGCTGCGTTGGTCGTCAATGACAAGTATTTTTTTTCTGTCCATATATGCGACATCCAAAAGGCACCCCACTTTCGGTGCATCAGAAGAGATAGCAGCTGTACCAACGGGCCTGTGCGTCTACGGATTTTAAGATTGCTGTATAGCGGTCAGGTTGGTCATAATCGCCTCAGAGGGTTCTTTCATACCCTCTAACAGAATGAAATTCAAGTCCCATATTGAAAGGTTGGGCTGGAAAAACTGTTTACCGGGTCCAGGCCGGCGGCAAGGGCCATCACCCGGTGAAATAGGGCCTATTTTTTTTTGGTCTTCTGCAGCGAGATCGTAACTATTTTGTCCTGCCCGGGCCGTACTTTCGTCAAAATCCTGCGTTGGTTATACTTTTGGGCGCTAACCTGTAGGTCATAAGCCCCGGGGCTTAAGACAATTCCCTGGTACAACTTTGGTTTAATATTCAAAATCCGGATGGTCGCGTGCGGCGGGGCTCCAGAGACGGCCAGCGTGGCTTTGCGCTTTAAATCACGTGATTTAACCCGTTTCAGGGCCAGGGTCATCTGCTGAACGATCTCTTCTGCCGTGGCCTTGTCCCGGAGGATGACGTTTTTGGATACGTTAATGGTGGCGTTGGTCGTTGCCGGGGTAACAGTTTCCAGTTCCAAGACGACCTTTCGTTTTCCAGCCAAGCCCTTAACGATAAATTTCTCACCTTTTTGCTCGACGGTATGCACTTTTATGGCCATGGTCCTCAGGGCCTGGAGGCAGGCCCGGTAGACATTCTTGAGCGGGTAAGTTTCCGTTTTATACGCTGTGCTGAAGAAGGAGTAGGTCGCCCCGGAGCCGACCCCGGATACGACCAGAGGTGCTAGCGTTGTACAACCCGGTAGGCACACTAGCAGGATCGCAATGACCAGTCTTTTAACCCTGGAGGTGGGTTTATCCATCTTCACTCCCATTTGCCCGCTGAACCCTTCCCGGGAACCCTAGTTATACATTTTACGGCATTTGTTCAACTCAATTTATATCCGCCTGTCTGTCAACGGAACCTTTAGCGACCAAGTGGCCGCAAAGAGCCCCGGCCAGGTGGCAGCCTGGGAATTGTCCGGGAATTAATATACAAAAACCAATACTTAGACCTTAATCTGCCGATTCGCAATTAGGCTGATTTTGCCGGCATCGCAATTCTGTCCGAATTGATTTTAAAGTTTCTGGATATATGGTAGATATAATGGTTATACGAACATGACTAGCACCTATCTCAAAAAACGGATTTTGGTTCAAAATCAAGGCGGCCGCGAATATCCCCGCGCTGCGGGACTTCCCGCTTAATCAATTTTCAATGGCGGGTCGCAACCCGGAGGCGCCAGCGCAGCCAGTGCCCTGCGTGGTTAGTACTAAAGTATTTTGAGGACTTGATATGAGCGCCCAACGCCGAGTTTGGGCCCATCAGGCTTCGCCAAAGGATACGCCCGCCATGAAGACTTTTTTGAGATAGGTTTTACTGCGACAAAGGAGGGTGTATGCGTCCCAAATTGCTATTCGTTATCCTGTCCTGTGCAGCCGTATTGGTCGCCGCAAATACGGCCTTAGCCGAGATAGGGCAGATTAAAACCCTCACCGGCGAGGTTTATATCCTGCGTGACAACAATCGCGTGTCTGCCAAATTGGGCGACATTTTACTCCAGGCGGATGTGATCGAAACCGGTCCCCAGGGCAGCGTGGGGATTACCTTTATCGATAGTTCCCGGTTTTCCGCCGGTCCGGGTACCCGTTTGGAACTCAGTCGGTTTCGATTCAATCCCACAACTCATGAGGGTGAATTCACCACCGGCCTGGACCGGGGCACCTTGACCGTTATTTCAGGGCAGATCGCCAAGCGCTCCAACGCGGCTATGAAAATAAAGACGCCGACTACAATTCTCGGTTTTCGGGGTACCCGGGTGGCAGTCCAGGTTTCTGATTAGAAGCTATCTCAACAAAGTCTTCGTAGTGGGCGTAGCTCGCCGAGCGAAGACTGATTGGTCCCATCGGTCGGCTTGCCCCCCCATGCGCAGACTTTTCCCGGGAGGATGAATGGCGCCAACATGGATCAAATTCGGTGGTCTATTTTTTATTTGCTTTGCGTTGCTATCCCTCAATGCCTGCAGCAACAAAAAAACCCTGGTTGTGCTGCTGCCGGAGGAGGGCAACCCCAACAGTGCCGTAGCCATCGGCGAGGGTGACCGGCAGACCGTCATCGACCAACCGCTGACGTCCGCCAGTGTGGCCTCCGGAGGACGTATCTCCCAAAAAGAAATTACCAAGGCTGCCGTAGAAGCAACGTTTTCAGCCGCCCTCGCCGCCCAGCCGCCGACCCCAATTTCATTTACGCTCTATTTCGAGGAAGGCAGCACGGTTGTCTTGCCCGCATCACAGGGGACCCTTGCAGAACTCTTTGCAGAAGTCGCCCGCCGGCAAGCCGTCGAGGTGCAGGTAACGGGACATACCGACACCGTCGGGCGTGAGAAGGACAATGACCGTCTATCTAGCGAACGGGCACAACGCATCAAGAATATGCTGATCGGGCAGGGCCTGCAGGCCGACTTTATCCGCGCTGTGGGCAGGGGAGAGCGTGAACTGTTGGTGCCGACTCCCGATAATTTCCGCGAACCCAAAAATCGTCGCGTGGAAGTGATTGTGCGGTAAGCGCTAACGACCGGCCTGATCCGGTTTGTTAAACCGAATTGCCATGATGGTAATATCATCTGATTGAACAGTTTCTCCCGCGAACTGCTCTACCTCCGTATACAAACCACGGCACAATTCTTCAGCCGTGCGTTCGGATAGATTAAGTTTCTGCAGATACGCCAGGATCCTATTGCGCCCGTAAAGGGCCTCCTCCGGGTCCTGGGCTTCCGTGACACCGTCTGAGATGAGTAGCAGGATATCGTCCGGCAAGAGCGTTACCGTCAGGGCAGGATACCAAAAGTCCTCGAGAACACACAAAGGCGGTCCGGCCTCGATTTCCATGAATTGCGGGGGCGCATCCGATTGGACCAGTATCGGGGCATCATGACCGGCCCGGCACAACTGGGTTTCTCCAGTCATGACATCGATGATACCGGCAAGGGCGGTCACGAACAACATGCCCGGATTATCACGCGAGATTTCTTCATTGGCCGCACTCATCAAATCCTCAAGGGAGACCCCGGTCCGCAGGGCGGTACTCTTACACAGGGTTTTACTCAGGGCCATGAATAGGCTGGCAGCAATCCCTTTGCCCGCCACATCCCCGACTATAAAAAAGAAATGCCGTTCATCTATCATGAAGGCATCGTATAGATCGCCACCGACTTCCATAGCCGGTTCCAGCATGGCATACAGGTCGATGTGCGGGGGCAATCCGGCCACATCGGACGGGTCGGGCAGCATTCCCATCTGGATTTCGCGGGCGGCCTGCAGTTCGCCGGAGATTCTGACCCGTTCCAGCCTTTCGGCCTCCAGGGCGGCGTTCAGTTCGCGCCGCCGGCGTTTGGAGGCTGCAAAGCCGGCGGTCATCAGCATCACCACCACCAAGGCGCTGCCGGTGATGGGAAAGGTCGGATCAAACAGCTGTCGATTCACCAGGAAAACCAGCAAGCTGCTTCCGGCCAGCAATGCTGACGTAAGCAGATAGGCAAGTATCCCGTAACCCGGATGGACCCGGGGCAGAAGAAGTATGAAAAAGCCGGCCATCAGAAGAAAAAGGGCGAACTCCACTGCCGAGGCAACCTCCGGTCTTATCAGGCGCGCATTGGAAAGAATATTTTCCACCAACTGGGCCTGAATCTCCACGCCTTCCATGCGCGCCGCCACCGGCGTGGCCACCACGTCTACGGTGCCGACCCCGGTTACCCCGATAATAGCGACCTGATTGGCAAATGCATTGGTGGGCAAGGCCCCGTTCAGGACCGCCAGAGCCGAAACGCGGCGATCCGTATAGGCCGGTGAAAAGTGGATCCGGATACGTCCATCCCGGTCGACCGGAACCCGGGATTTTCCAAGTTGAATGAAGTTAACCCCGCCGGGATCGGCATGCACACTGTACCAGTTGGCGCCTACAGCGGTGCGCAGCAGTTCCAGCGCCAGGGTTGGGGCCAACTGGCCATTGACGTTGATAAGCAGCGGCATCGACCGCACCACGCCATCCCGATCGCGGGTATCGTTTAAATAACCGCAGCCGAAAGCCGCCTGTTCCAGTCCGGCGATATTAACCAAGTGATCAGCATAGGTCGGCACGTGCCCCAGCGGGGATGTACCGACGATGTTTACTGCGGTCAGGACCGGTTTGTCGACCGGGGTGGATTCGCTCTCAATAAGCGCTGCACGGGCCACAACCGAGGGGGTGCGCCGGAGGGTCTGCATGAGAATGGCATCATTGGAAGGCAGTTGGGCCAGTTCCTGCTGTATGGCTGGGCTGACTCCCTGGCGGTGGGCCAGGACGATTTCCGGTGATAATTGATCCGGTTCGGGCATAATAATGTCATACCCAATGGCCAGGGCGCCCAGACGGTGGGTCGCGTCGGTCAGCCTGGCCAGGCGTGTACGCGGCCAGGGCCAGCGGCCGAGGGCCCTGATACTGGTATCGTCGATGTCCACAATGACCACCGGAAACCGGACTATCCGGCGCGGAAACAGACGTTGATATGTATCGAACACCACATTGCCCAGCGGTTGCGACAATTCACCGCCGAAGATCGCATGCACTACCATGATACCCGCCAGCAGGACCACGGCCACCGGCCGTCCGTGACCGCCGTACAAGGCGCCGGCCATCCGGGACCGCCATCCTTCCGGGGGTCTGTTGGTAGGTGTGAATGTGGTTTCTTTTTCCTCCGGCATGTCTATTTCCGTGGACGGCAACCAGGTGGCGCGTTCATCAGCCTCTCAGATTTCGAAAACGCTTTCAACGTAGGCCGTGGAAATCTTCAGGACACGGCCCTCGGTCGCGCGGACCGCCCGCTTTATTTTTAACCGGATATTATCGTCCCGGGGGGCACTGGAATGAACCCCCCGGTTTCCAGTAGGGTGTCCGCATCTTTTCTACTCATGGTTCTTCATAGTCGGCAAGGGCAGCCGGCGAGAGCTGCTGCAAGGCCCCCCCCAGGGATGGAAACACCTTGAGAACCAGATCAAAACGGCTTATGGAGAATATTTCTGCCACAATTGGCTGCAGGTTCGCCACGGCGATGTCGCGGCCTTGCTGTCCGCAGATTTTGGCCGCAATCATCAGCATCCGCAAGCCGGCGCTGGTGATAAAATCCAACGCTTCTAAATTAAAAATGATGGTTGTCTGGGAAGCGGGATTGTCCGACTCCAGGAAGGGCATCAGCGCGGTTTCAAAATCCTTTACAGTTTTGTGATCAATCCGGCCGGAAATGCGTATCAGGGTGACGTCGGCAACTTGTTGTGCAGAAAAATCCATGTACTGTTCTCAATGATTCGGGTCCGCCTGCACGCCAGATTTGCGTTCACGCGTTGCGGATGAAGTCTTTCAGAAGGGTGTCGTAAATAATAAACCTAACATGAAACATGGTTTGATTCAACGCCGGGAAGCTTCCTCAAGTAAGGCAGTGGTTGACAAATCGCTTAATCCGCATGGTCCAGTAGGACAGGTTGACTGAAAATACCAGGCGGGGGTCAAAATTGATGTTCTTGATGTTTCCTATGACAGAGAGGTAATGGACATGGTCACCCACCGAGACCGGGCACCCTCTGGCATGGACGTACCGGCGGTTTTTGCGAAAGAAGGCAGCCAGGAGCGTTTTTGCGGTTTTCAATACCATGTCGTTTGATTTGGTCTTTTTTTCATCCACCTCACTGGTTGTTTGGTAGCTGCTGTCGATGGTGACCTCCCGATCGCCGAGCGGACCCTTATAGCTGGTGCAGTTACCGGCAAAGATGACTTTTTCATCATCATCCAGTTCCAGCGGCTGGGTCACCTGGCCCACCACATAGCGGACCTTTTGAATGTCTTGGTGAACATTGGGGTAGTAGGCCTTGTATATGTGCATGGCCTCCTGCAATGCACCGGGGCAGCCTCCCCAGCAGTAGTCCGACGAGTGCCGTTCGGGAAAGGTGCCAACCGTGCAGCGCAGGTTGCCGGTATCCCGAAAATAGTCATCAATAGTTTCCATGCAGAATTGAAAATCCCGAGTGCGGGCCTGCATTTCATCCAGGGGGAAGTCGCCGCTTACTTCGATCTCCTCCAGGTCCAGCGGCCCGAATCCACGTTCGGCAGTCATGCGTAGATGGATCACGTCGGTAGGTTGGATATTTACCATGTGGCAACCCACTGTATCCACGGCACAGGAGTTGGTCCCCATCACTATGGCGCCCATGTGGAGGGGGTCGGTGTCAGCATCATTTTCTGACCGGCCGTGATGGCGTCCACGGCGATAAATTTGGGCTGGATGACCTCCTGCAAGTCGGCGATTTTGTGTTCTAAAAACAGGTTATGGTCTACCAGGCGATGTCGGTCGTCCTGAATGCCGATGAAATTTTTCAGGCTCAGGGTGAGCCGACACCATGGATGGGCCTTGAATTTCGGCAGATTGATCAGAAAATCCGCTTCTGCAACCGGTTTGGGCACGAATATGTTGTTTCGTAGGGACTGGTCCTTTTGGAGGCTGACCGGCACCTGGCGGGTTTCATCAAAGTAGTGGGTCCGGGCGCGGTGTTTGCGAATAATTTTGGGGTAGCCGGCCTGCTTGAAACAATACCGGGTGGGGATGGTAATGCCCGAGCGTTCACCCACGGCCAGTTCGGTTATGTTCCCGGCCAGGGCGCGGGTGGCGCCCAGAGCGCCGTCCAGGACCTCCTTACGGGTGAAGGCATGCGGAAAGATTTCGGGGTGTGCGATAACCGTGTTCGGTTTCAACAAGACCTTGCCGGAGGGTTTAACGCCCAATTCCTGCATACCCTCTTTGATGATGCCTTCAATTTTGGTGGCATCATAGTCATCGCAGCGCATGATCAAGACTTTATACTTGGCGGTCATCGGTTTTCTCCATAGCAGTACCAGGCTTGTGGCAAGAGCGACCTGCAGGCGGCCGCCCGACCGGGGTCCCCATCCCCGAACATCAGCAAGCACCGGATGGTCGTAAGTTCAAGGGCAGCTTAATCGCGGCTCAATCCTTTTGTCAAGATTTCATCGGGTTGTAGGTGGGGTTGGGGACTGATCCACCGTTTGAAAATATTATTACGCCTATGCCGAATTGGTCGAGCACCGCCTGTGCATACGGTGAAAAACGCGCCAGGGGCGGAGCCGGCACCCGCAGCAGTTTCACGGGGATGCTTTATTCCGAACGGTTCGGCCCACAGCCCAAGCGCGAATTGACCTTCAGTCTACCGGTGCGTGGGCAAACCGCCAGGTGACCGCTTGTCTGGGGATAGACGCCCCAAATAGCCGGCGGGTCCGGGTCAAGGCTCCTCGGCTTCCGCTTCAATTACCAGCACGCGCATCCCCGGTTTAAGCGCCAGGTATCTACCCGAATCGCACGTAATCCCCATTTCGTGATGACCGCAGCAGTCGCATTTGCGCGCGGTGACGATGCCCTGCAGGGTTGCGTGCCTCGGATCGTTTGCTTGTTTGTTTTTCGCTTTCATCATCCTTCCGTTCGATTTCGATGTCAGGGGCTTAAGAGGGCCTCCCGCAGACCGGAGCGGCGTTCAACCCGGGCCTGTATCGCTGTTTCAAAAACATCCGCCTGGGCCCATATGTCGATCGACTGGCGTGCACGCGTGAGACCGGTATAGACCAGTTCCCGCGTGAAAATCGGGGAAGCCACATTTGGCAGAATCATCAGAATCCGGTCGAATTCCGATCCCTGGGATTTATGAATGGTCATGGCATAGACGGTTTCATGGGCCGGGAGCCGGTTCGTCGACAGGGCGCGCAACCCACCGGCCATATCAGGAAACCAGGCGCGGTTTTCACCGCGGTCGTCCGGCCAAACAACCCCGACATCACCGTTGTACAAACCGAGGGTGTAGTCATTGTGCCGGACCATAATCGGCCGGCCGCGGTAATACGGGCCGGTCGCATCGATCAAACCCTTTTTTTGCAGGACACGTTCCATCAGGCGGTTGATGCCGGCGACACCATACGGGCCACGCCGGTGCGAGCAGAGAATCCGGAAGGTGTCCAGAACCCGGAAGGCGGCCTGCAGGTCCTCTGCCGTACTTGGGCCGGCATAGCCGGCGTCGACAAGGGCCGCAAGGCGATCTTCCAGGTCATCCGGGTCCGGCAGGGCCTTGCGGGAAATGGTTCCGCTGGTGTCCTGATCTGTAATCGCCAGGGCCGCCCTGGCATCTCCACCGTTCACCGCGCGGCTGACGGCGCCGATGGCCGCATTGGCATCAAAGCGGTAGCTGTATTTCAGTTCTACGGCACAGTCGGACAGGACGGCCTGGCCGGCGGCACACCCCGGGACCAGGTCATCGGCCCCCACGGTGGCGTATTGCTCACAAAACGCCTTTGAAAAGTTCTCCGTATCGGCAGCGGCACATAAATCCCCCAGGACTGCCCCGGCTTCTACCGAGGCGAGCTGGTTCCGGTCCCCCAGCAGGATGACCCGGCACTTTGCTGCTGTGGCTCGCAGCAGCTTTGCCATCAGGGCCAGGGATACCATCGACGCCTCGTCCACAATGAGAACATCTATGGGGAGCTGGTTATGCTGATCGTGATAGAAATTGGGTGAATCGCGACGGACCCCCAGCAGGCGATGGATGGTCGTGGCCTCTTCCGGTATTTTCGGTAGCAGCGCTGACGGACAGTCCAGCGTTTGCTTGGCACTTTTGATCGATTCCTGGATGCGGGCGGCGGCTTTGCCGGTTGGGGCGCAAACCGCGACCTGCAGGTCGGCATCCAGTTCAAGCAGCAAGGCCAGGATGTGGGTGACCGTGTGGGTTTTACCGGTTCCGGGCCCACCGGAGATGATGGTCAAGCGGCCGGTTACCGCGGCAAAAGCAGCAATTTTCTGCCAATTCGGTTGCACTTTGGGTGGGGGGAAATAACGCGCCAGACCTCTCTGCAGGAGACCGTGATCCACGCGGGGGCGATCGGCTTTAATCCGCGTCTTGATTTCGGCGGCCAGTTGCTGTTCGTAGGCCCAGTAACGGTAGAGATAAAGGCGGTTTTGGCCATCCAGCACCAGGGGGCGGTACTCACCAGGGTCACCCACAACCGGGCAAGCTTTCAGTTTAGCGGACCAGGTCGCGGCAGCCGGTGTCTGTATGCGCTGCAGCTGGGCAGCCGCGCTTTCGGGAACGTCGCTGAACAGGGCTGTTAGCGGCCGTGATGCGCTGGCTTCAAGGTCAAGGCAGATATGCTTTTCATTCGCGGTGGTGTTGCTCACCAGGCCGGCCGCCAGCGCCAGTTCCGGACAAGCCGATTCACCGGCCAGGGTCATGATCAGACTGGTAAAATGCAGGTCGATATCCTGCAGCAGTTTCAGGGTGTGCAAACGTTGAATATCGTAATCTTCCATAGCTTACAGGCCGAACAGGTTGACCAGGGCGTCCACCAGGTCCGCCGGGGGGCGGTCGAAAAAGATGCCGCTGCCTGGATAATCAGGGTGAATTCCCCGGATAAATAGATAGAAGACACCTCCAAAGTGGGTGTCATAGGTATAATCAGCTAGCCTGCTGGCGAGATATTTATGCAGGGCTACCGTGTAGATATAATATTGCAGGTTGTAGTATGCGGCCCCCATGTTTCTCGTCAAGTGGGAGACGGCATAGTCCGCAAATGTATTGCCGAGATGGTTCGTTTTCCAATCAAGCAGGTAATATTTTTCTTCAAACTTGAAAACCAGATCGATAAATCCGCGCATGAACCCCCTGACCGGCTTAAAATCCAATTGCCCGATTTTTTTCCGGAAGTCTGGTAGATCAGCGGTTGGTGTGTCCGCAAATTCAGTTAGAACGGCCAGCAGGCTGGACGGCGTGAAGCGCTTGACCGGATAAAAGAACTCCATTTCGGGAATCCTCTGTTCCGGTGGTATTTGCTCCAAGGTGAAATCCAGGGCGTCTTTTAGCAAGGGGGCTCGCAGGACGCTGATAAGCATACGCTGGACCATATCGCCCCGGGACCGCCCGGCCTCCGCCAGGCCAAACTTCTTTAGCAGGCGGTCGATAATCAGGCGGTTGCTGCTGCTTTCCGGTCGTGAAAAATTGATCGTCTCGAAAATGTTATGAATACAGGAACCGGTCAAGGTGCCTCCTGGAAAGGCGAAAAAAGTATCAACCGGAGCCAATTGTTGATCTGTTGGTTCGGCGGTAAATTCATCCGCTTTCAACTGGTGAGCAGGATTGGGTGCCCGGCGGCCAAATTTTTCGGCAACCAATCTGGAAAAGCTCGCGATCATCCAATCGTTCGCCCAAGATCCGTCCCGCTCGAAAACGCGGCAGGTCAATGCAGGGCGTTGATCTGCGGCCGACGGCTTGTAATGCTCCGGAGCGGCCAGGCGAGGTTCGCTCACCCGGATGTGGTCGGAGCAACTCGCACTGGAACGGCTAACCTTGGCATGCAAGGTTTCCTCATCCAGATCTTTAAGGATCGATTTCAAGCGTCCATAGATGTCTGCGGTTGGATTTGCCCCCCCGGCGAGGACGTAATCCAGCCCGGTAGCCGTACCGATCCGGCCAAAAGTGAGATAGCAGCGGTTCTGGGTCCGGGTGAGAGCCACATAAAGTAGACGCACAAGTTCGGCCAAGCGCTCCTGCAGCGCACGGGCTTGGTGGGCCAGTAAGCGCTGCTCCGTACCGATATCGAGGTACAGGTTGTTATCCGCGTGAAAGACAATGTCCGCGCTACGGGACGCAGCCTCGGCCTGCCACATGAAGGGGCAAAACACAATCGGGTATTGCAGGCCCTTGCTGCGGAATACCGTCAGGATCTGGACAGCCGCATCATCACGCTCGAGCCGCAGTTCCAATTCTTCATTTTCATCTTGGGTATTGCGCTGGGCCTTTATCCAGTTGAGCACTCCGTTGGGTCCCAGGTTGTTTTCAAAGGCGGCCGTATGGATCAGCTCCGTCAAATGCAAAATATTGGTCAGCTCTCTTTCTCCATGCGGATGGCGCAGGAGTCTACCGGCCACATCGTAGGCCTGCAGCAATTTTCGGAACATACGGATGAAGCCGTGCATTTGCCAAAGCTCGTTGTATGCGGCGAATCGATCCAAATGCCTTTCCATTTCGTTTCCGGGAGACTCATCCTCCACAGAAGCCAGGATGATTTCTGCCGGGCAGCCGAGCAGTTCGGTTGCCAGGGCAGTTCGCAATTTGATTAGATCGCTGGGTGCGGCTACGGCGGCGAGGACCTGTTCAATCTCCCGAGCCTGTCCGGTTTTAAAGATGTTTTCGGCCCGGGTGGTGACCGCCGGGATATTGGCTTCGGCCAGCTGATCTTTTAGCAGTTGGGCGTCTGCATTGCGCGTGACCAGGACAGCGCAGTCCGAGGGCCGGATGGGCCGGTCGCCCAGGGTTGCCTCGCCCCGCTCCGCCTTGGTCAGCAGGCGGGAGATTTCGTGTACGACCGCTTGCGCAGCTGTTCGCCGGGCCTGGTCTTTGTTTGGGGCGGTGCCGGTGGCCTGACTGTTTTCACGGTTGATAAACCACAGGACCAGATTACCGGGGGGATCATGGGGAACCGCCAACGGGAAGCGGTTGCCGAGGCTCTGCGCGGCGGCCTGAACGGGTGTATAAACAATGGTGTTGCCCAGGACAAAAGGATTTTCAACTTGGCCAAAGAAACAATTAGCAGCATCTACAAACTGCGACTCGGAGCGCCAGTTCTCATTCAACGTGTATTTCCGCTGATCGGGAATGTCGCCGGCCGCCCGGATATATGCGAAAATATCCGCCCCGCGAAACCCGTAAATTGACTGTTTGGGGTCCCCGATCAGAAAGAGACTTTTATCCTCCCGGGCAAAGAGGGATCTGAAGATGTCGTACTGGATGGGGTCGGTATCTTGGAACTCATCAATCAAGGCTGCGTCAAACTTGGTCCTGATAGCCCTGGCTAGCTGGCTGTCTCCTTCGGTCTGCAGGGCACTGTGGACGTTTGCCAGGAGGTCATCGAAAAATTGAATGTTGGCCGCCTGCTTGCGGCGCGAGAGTTCTGCTTTGAGGTAGGCGGCATAGGCCTGCTGGATCCCGACGACAAATTCCTTTTCAGCCGCGCAATAGGCTTGACAGAGATCAAAGAATCGGTGCGGCGGCAACTTAAAATTCTTTTTGAGGCGTCCGGTCAGGTGATCGGTTGCAAACATTGCAATGCTGGTTAAATCGTCCGGGGCAGGAGCATCCGAACAGGCGCTTTCAAGCTTGATAAGCCAATCGTCTAGCCGGCCCCTGTAAAAGGGGTGCCCTGCCTTGCTAAAGCCCGAGTGCTCTGATTGCAAGATGGCGGTCACTTCCCCTTGGGATGCGCGCCAGGCGCGCTTTAGTTCGGTGTGCCGTCGGAGCATGTCTTCAGGAGAAACGGACACCTCTGCCGGGATGATGGTAAGGGTGGGGTTGTTTGCCAGTTGCCTAGCCAGGGTCGTGAAACGGCCGTAACTTAATCCATGTTTGGATGCCAGCGCATTGATAAAATAGGATGCGCCCGCAAAATGGCGGCGCCAGAAGTCGTCGGTGATTTCCTGGACCAGGCGGCGCTGGTCGGTAACCAGTTCCAGTTCGAACAGGATGCCGGATTCAAATGCGTTTTCATCAAGGACCCGCTTACAGAACCCGTGGATTGTAAAGATGGCGGCTTCATCAAAACACACAAGGGCCCGTTGTAACTGATTGGCCGTATTAAGAACGGATTTATGAGCGGCCGCTGTCGATACAATCCGGGCAACGGTTTCATCACCGCCGCTTCCGGGCCGGTTGAGCTCCTGCAGGGCCACATTCAGATTGCGGCGGATGCGGTCGCGCAGTTCCTTGGTCGCCGCTTCGGTAAAGGTCACCACCAGGATCTTCTGGACGGCCAACGCTTTTTCCAGGATTAACCGTAAATACAGGTTGGCAATCGTATAGGTCTTGCCGGTGCCGGCACTGGCCTCGATCAGGCTGGTGCCCTCAAGCGGCATGCGAATTAAGTTTAGAGGTTTAAAAGCCATATTAATTTACTTGTCTACAGCCTGGTTCACGCCAGCATGGCCTCAAAGACAGGCTTGAAAATGGTCAGCGCCGTATCCTGAAATCGCTGCCCGGAGGGCATATCCTTGCCAAAACCTCTCAGGATAGAAATATTCTCGACTTCGCCGGTATGATGTTGGCTCGAGTTCCACTTTAAACGGGCGGCGGCCAACGCTTCGGGTACTGGTTTGCCGGAGGCAACCACCGCGGCCGCGAAGGTATAGGATGTCTCTGCAAAAAAGCATAGTGGGCTGCGCAGGCCCGACATGAAAAGGTCGGCCAGGTTGTTCAACTCCGTATGCGCATCTTCGGGGGCCAGGGTCTGCAGGGTGATGGGATCCTGTTTGCTGATAACCGTGGTCGTTCTGGGGCAAGGCACCTCATCTGCAGAGCTCAGGAGAAGGTGGTGAATCCAGGCTGCCAGCAGATCACCGCCCTTTAAATCTGCACAGCGGTGAAACAACTGGCCTTCAGGGTAAAGATTGCGCAGATGGCCTTCCAGGGAAACCAGGTTTTCCAGGCCATAAACGCCTTTGATTTCATAGGGCTCTATTGGTTGCGCCCGACTAAAGGCCCGGACCTGATCTATAAATTCGAAAGCTTCCCGGTAGAGACGGGCGAGCGTCAGTTCTCCAGGACTGCCGTGCGGCAGCCTTCCGGAGGCCTGTAACACTTGCAATAGCAATTCGGCCGACCCCTTTGATAAGCCCGTTTCAACGATGGCATTGCGTATGGGGTAGGCCTGTAATGGGTCGAGTTCGAAGGGTTCCCGTTCTTCCAAAAGGTCTACCTCACGGGGATTGAAATTGATGTGGAGTCGGGCCTTGCCCAAAAATTCGGCCGGATTCCGGAAAAAGCGACAGAATTGCTGCAGTGCAACTGTCGACCACTTTTCTGCGGGCGGTGGGGCCAGCGGGCACTCGGGAAAACCGGCCGCCGGCCGGCGGCCCTCTAAGCTGGCAAGGGCTGCGCGGCAATCGGTCTGGGAATAGCTCACCAGTTGGTCATCTCCCTCGAAATAATGGGGGCTGAACGGGTGCAGCGGGTGTCGGGT